>Ga0315319_10000007_pt1 | contig 287686 bp, 279 predicted proteins | sample M1500m3416metaG_FD_203463 | JGI IMG/M metagenome (GOLD analysis project Ga0315319, IMG submission 203463) | Ammonia-oxidizing marine archaeal communities from Monterey Bay, California, United States - M1 500m 3416 | ecosystem: Environmental > Aquatic > Marine > Intertidal zone | place: USA... | reverse complement strand
TGTATGCGGGCGCTTCTCACCCTCACACTGCTCAGCAGCCCCAAGAACTGAAGTTTTAACGGAATAGTTCATTATGTCGGCGACTCAAAATTACGGCACTGGCCGTCGCAAGACTGCAACCGCTCGCGTTTTTCTGCGTGCTGGTACTGGTAAAATCTCTATCAACAACCGCACTCTTGACGGTTTCTTCGGTCGCGAAACTGCCCGCATGGTAGTTCGTCAGCCGCTGGAGCTGGTTGAGATGACCGAGAAGTTCGATATCTTCGTTACCGTTATCGGTGGCGGCGTAAGTGGCCAGGCTGGCGCAATCCGCCACGGCATCACGCGTGCCCTGATGGACTACGACGAAGCGCTGCGTCCTGCTCTGCGTAAAGCTGGCTTCGTGACTCGCGATGCCCGTGAAGTTGAACGTAAGAAGGTTGGTCTGCGTAAAGCGCGTAAGCGTCCGCAGTATTCCAAGCGTTAATTCGCTACCTGCGTTCAAAAAAAGCCCAGCTGCCTTTCGGCGCTGGGTTTTTTTATGGTCGCTTATTGGCTCTGCGGCATCATGCCGCATCGGCGGATGCCCTGATTTGTAAGGGGTTGCGTCCGCTCTACACGGGTAATTACCTTGTCAGTAGAGGGGGTTTTCTTTACCATTTGGCAAATTTTTTGCGCGACTCGATTTTTACCAAGTATAGGCCTGAGCAACAGGTCATAAAGCTGATGGGAGACGACTGAATGAGCAATGACGGCGTGAATGCAGGCCGGCGTCGCTTTCTGGTAGCAGCCACCTCTGTGGTGGGCGCTGCAGGAGCGGTGGGTGCTGCGGTCCCGTTTGTGGGGTCCTGGTTCCCAAGTGCCAAGGCTAAAGCTGCCGGAGCACCCGTTAAGGTGAACGTCAGCAAAATTGAGCCGGGTCAGCAGATGGTTGCTGAGTGGCGGGGGCAGCCGGTGTTTATCGTGCGCCGTACTGAGGAGATTCTCAGTAATCTGGTGAAAATCGAAGGCCAGCTGGCTGACTTCGATTCCCAGGCTTCTGTACAGCCGAGCTATGTCGATCCGAAAACCCGTTCGATCAAGCCAGAAGTGCTGTTGCTGGTAGGGCTGTGCACCCACTTGGGTTGTGCGCCGTCTTTCCGTCCGGAAGTTGCGCCTGCTGATCTGGGGGCTGAATGGGTGGGTGGCTATTTCTGCCCATGCCATGGTTCGCGTTATGACCTCGCAGGTCGCGTATACAAGGCACAGCCAGCACCTCTGAACCTGCCAGTGCCGCCGCACACGTACGAGTCGGATGATGTGATCATCGTCGGTGTGGATCAGGAGCAAGCATGATGAATAAATTCATGGAATGGGTCGATGCACGCTTCCCAGCGACCAAGATGTGGGAAGACCATCTGTCCAAGTACTACGCGCCAAAGAACTTCAACTTCTTCTATTTCTTCGGCTCTCTGGCTTTGCTGGTGCTGGTCAATCAGATTGTGACCGGTGTTTGGCTGACCATGAGCTATACGCCTTCGGCTGAAGAGGCGTTCGCCTCCGTCGAATACATCATGCGTGACGTGGAGTACGGCTGGATCCTGCGCTACATGCACTCCACAGGCGCTTCGGCGTTCTTCGTGGTGGTGTACCTGCACATGTTCCGTGGTCTGCTTTATGGCTCTTACCAAAAGCCGCGCGAGCTGGTGTGGATCTTCGGCATGCTGATCTACCTGATGCTGATGGCTGAGGCCTTCATGGGCTATCTGCTGCCGTGGGGGCAGATGTCTTACTGGGGTGCCCAGGTGATCATCTCGCTGTTCGGCGCCATTCCGGTGATCGGCGCAGACCTGACCCAGTGGATTCGTGGTGACTACCTGATTTCGGGTATTACCCTGAACCGTTTCTTCGCCTTGCACGTTGTCGCGCTGCCGATCGTTATTCTCGGTCTGGTGGTGCTGCACATCCTGGCGCTGCATGAAGTCGGCTCGAACAACCCTGACGGCGTTGATATCAAGAAAAAGAAAGACGAGAACGGTATTCCGCTCGACGGCATCGCTTTCCATCCGTACTACACGGTGAAGGACATCGTTGGTGTGGTGGTGTTCCTGTTTATCTTCTGCTTCGTGATCTTCTTCTTCCCGGAAATGGGCGGTTATTTCCTCGAGAAGCCGAACTTTGAAGTGGCTAACTCCTTCAAGACTCCAGAGCATATTGCTCCGGTGTGGTACTTCACACCGTTCTACGCAATTTTGCGTGCGGTGCCGGACAAGCTGCTTGGCGTAATTGCCATGGGTGCAGCGATTGCGGTGCTGTTCGTCTTGCCTTGGCTCGATCGTAGCCCGGTTAAATCCATGCGCTACAAGGGCTGGATGAGCAAGATCTGGTTGCTGGTGTTCTGTATCTCCTTCGTGATTCTGGGTGTTCTGGGGGTTCTGGCTCCTACTCCGGGTCGTACGTTGCTGTCGCAGGTATGTACCTTCCTGTACTTCGCGTACTTCATCCTGATGCCGTTCTACACCAGGATGGAAAAAACCAAACCGGTTCCGGAAAGGGTGACGGGCTGATGAAAAAGCTATTTGCTGCGTTTGTTATGGCTGCACTGCCAGCCTTCGCTTTTGCCAGTGGCAGCGGTGTTCATTTGGATAAAGTGGATATCGACCTGACCGATAAAGCTGCCATGCAGGATGGTGCGCGTACGTTCGCCAACTACTGCATGGGCTGCCATAGCGCCAAGTTCCAGCGTTATGAGCGTGTGGCAGATGACCTGGGTATTCCGCATGAAGTCATGTTGGAAAACCTGGTATTCAATGACGCCAAGATTGGCGATCACATGAAGATCGGCATGCAGCCGTCCGATGCCAAGACTTGGTTCGGTGCTGCTCCGCCTGATCTGACTCTGGTTGCCCGTGTGCGCGGTAATGACTGGCTGTACACCTATCTGCGTACCTTCTATGAAGATACAACGCGTCCGCTGGGTGCCAATAACAAGGTTTTCCCGAACGTAGGGATGCCGAACGTATTGGTTGGCCTGCAGGGTCGTCAGTACATCGGCTGTAAGCAGGTGCAAGTGGTTGAGGACGGCAAAAAGCTGTTCGATCCGCTGACCGGCACACCGATTACCCATGAGGCGTGTGACCAGCTGGTAGTTGAGCCGAAGACGGGCCAACTGAGTGCCGAAGAGTTCGACGAGAAGATCCAGAATCTGGTGACCTTCCTGGCGTATTCGGCCAACCCGGTCAAATTGAAAAGTCAGCGTATCGGTACCTACGTTCTGCTGTATCTTGCCTTCTTCTTTGTCTTCGCTTATCTGCTCAAGCGCGAGTACTGGAAGGACGTGCATTAATTCGTTGTAGCTCTGCTGTTGACCTGCGCGCCCCTTTGGGCGCGCAGGTCTTTCTGCTTCACATAACTTTATAAGCGAGGAGGACCGCCATGGGCGTGACCAATCGGTTGGCCTGTTACTCCGACCCCGCCGACCACTATTCCCACCGCGTACGCATTGTGCTCGCCGAGAAGGGTGTCAGCGCCGAGATCATCAGTGTCGAAAAGGACCGCTATCCGGCCAAGCTGCTGGAGGTGAATCCCTACGCCAGCCTGCCTACGTTGGTGGACCGCGATTTGGCGCTGTATGAGTCGACCGTAGTGATGGAATATCTGGATGAGCGTTATCCGCATCCTCCGTTGCTGCCGGTGTATCCGGTCGCCAGGGCCAATAGCCGTTTGCTGATTCACCGCATTCAGCGTGACTGGTGCGCGCAGGTTGATCTAATTTTGGATCCGCGCAGCAAAGAAGCTGCTCGTGCTGTGGCGCGTAAAGAGTTGCGTGAAAGCCTGACGGGGGTTTCACCGCTGTTTGCGGATAAGGCGTATTTCCTCAGCGATGAGTTGAGCCTGGTAGATTGTTGCCTGTTGCCGATTCTTTGGCGTTTGCCCGTTCTGGGGATAGAGTTGCCTAAGCCGGCTAAACCGCTGCTCGATTATATGGAGCGCCAATTTGCCCGTGAGGCGTTTCAGCTCAGTCTTTCGCCCGCTGAACGCGATATGCGTTAGCCCGAGGAGGTAATGATGAAGTCGAGCCGTCCTTATCTGGTTCGTGCGCTCTATGAGTGGATTGTTGATAACGATTGCACTCCGCACCTGTTGGTGAATGCCGAATTTGCTGGTGTGCAGGTGCCTAGCGGTTTTGCCAGTGATGGGCAGATTGTCTTGAACGTTTCGCCTACTGCTGTGCGTCATCTGCATATGGATAACGAAGCAGTCAGTTTTGAGGGGCGTTTTGCCGGCGTTGCGCAGAGCTTGTACATTCCGGCAGCGGCTGTGCTGGCCATTTATGCGCGGGAGAACGGTCAGGGGATGGTCTTTGATGCCGAGTCGTCGATGATCGACGGCAACGAAATCGATGATCCGGATGACCAAGGTCCGCCTGATGATGAGCCGCCGCGTCCGAGTGGCAGGCCCAGTTTGAAAGTGGTCAAGTAAATAAAAAAGGCGATCCTGAGATCGCCTTTTTTATTGCCTGCCATTTGTGGCAGTCAGTCATTTTCAGTTGGTGTACTGGAAGAGCTTTACAACTTTTTGCACGCCAGACACGCTTTGCACCAGGTTGGTGGCGTGGGTGGCTTCGGCTTGCGAGACCAGACCGAGCATGAAAACGACACCGTTCTCGGTGACTACCTTAATGCGTGTGCCTGGTACGCTGCTGTCGGCAAGCATCTGGGTCTTGATGCGGCTGGTCAGCAGCGAGTCGTTACTGCGGGCGAGCAGTGATGTGGGTTGCAACACCTGCAGCTCGTTATGCACCTTGCGCACGTTGTTAACCTTGCGCGCGGCTTGCTCGGCCATGCTTTTTAGCTCATTGCGCGGTGTTTGCCCGGCCAGCAGCACAACGCCGTTGTAGCTGGTGACGACGATGTGCGAAGTCGGGCTGCTCAGGTCGGCATGCGCGCTGGCGACGCTGGAGCTGACTTCTGGTGAGATGAACTGGTCGTCGATCTTGTTGCCGACGCTGCGGTTGCCGCAGCCGGCAAGGGCGATGGTCAATGCCAGGGCGGCGAGGATCAGTGGTGAGCGGGTCATTCTTCACTCCCAAACAGCTGACTATCGATCAGGTCGCACAGGCAGTGAATGGCCAGCAGGTGGACTTCCTGAATGCGCGCGGTGACTTTAGACGGCACGCGGATCTCCACATCTTCTGGCAGCAGTAGCGAGGCCATGCCGCCACCGTCACGGCCGGTGAGAGCGACCACGGTCATCTCGCGATCATGAGCCGCCTGGATGGCCTGGATCACGTTTGCCGAGTTGCCGCTGGTGGAGATGGCCAGCAGTACGTCGCCGGGCTGGCCGAGTGCACGAATCTGCTTGGAAAAGATTTCGTTGTAGCTGTAGTCGTTGGCGATCGAGGTAATAGTCGAGCTGTCGGTGGTCAGCGCGATGGCTGGCAGGCTCGGGCGTTCGCGCTCGAAGCGGTTGAGTAGCTCGGAAGAGAAGTGTTGGGCGTCGCCGGCCGAGCCGCCATTGCCGCAGGTGAGGATCTTGCCCTCGCTGAGCAGTGCCTGGACCATGGCCTGGCTGCCTTGCTCGATAAAGGGGATGAGCACTTCCATGGCCTGCTGCTTGGTTTCGATGCTGGCTTGGAACAGGTGGCGAATACGGGCTTGCATATCCATTGGAGATATAACCTTCAGTGTGGCGTCTGTTCAGGTATCAAAGGCGTTTTGAATCCAGTCCAGTTGCGTGGGGGCTTGGCTGTCGGCGGTTATGGCAATCACATCAAAACGGCATGGGTACTTGGCCCAGCGTGATTCTTGTTGCAGAAAGTACTGCGCGGCGCGGCTGAGTTTCTCACGTTTGCGTGCATCCACGCTCTGTGCTGCGCCACCCCAGGCGCTATGACGCCGATAGCGAACTTCTACGAATACTACTGTATCGACGTCGAGCATGACCAGATCGAGCTCGCCGAGGCGGCAGCGCCAGTTCTGTGCCAGCAGGCGTAGGCCGTGCTGTTCGAGATGCTGCCGCGCTTGGGCCTCGGCAGCATCACCGCGTTGTTGGGTGCTGATGCGCTCGGTCAATTGATGCTGTCGGGCAATGGCTGGATCTGGCCATCACGGAACTCGGCCCAGGGCAGCTGGCGCTCGATGCGCTGAGCCGAATTCAGGCTCAGGCTGCCTGACAGGCCTTCCAGGCGAGTGTCAGGCAGGGCTTTGAGCTGATTCAGGCGTGGCGCCAGTTGGTAGGCGTCTGCGCCCATGGCATAAAGGCGGCCGAGGCTGCTGCCGGCTTGTGGCCATTGCGTGCTGGCCTGTTGGCGCAGTGGGTCGTCGCTGTTCAGCAGCCAAGGGGTTTCGCAGAACATGATGCCGTTGAGGTCGACGTACTGCGCCTGGTTGTAGGTGCCGGTAAACAGGTGCGACGTGGCGTACACCGGTACGTCGCCGGCGTATTGAAAGGCTAGGGTCGGTTTGATCTGTTGTGCCTGTTGTGGCGTAGCGGCCAGGAAGATGAAATCGACATCACGGCGACGTGATGGCGCGGCTGCTACTGCAGTGCCCAGGGTGTTTTGCAGGCGCTTGCTGCGTGCTTCGCTCTGGCGCAGCTGGAACAAGTCCGCGATCTGTTGCGCCAGTTCGACGGGCTGGTCGACGTGCTCGGCAGCAATCAGGGTGCCGCCTTGGGCTTGCCAGCTCTGGCGGAACGCGGCGAGTACGCGGTCACCCCAGTCGCCATTGGGCACCAGGGCCACGGCGCGGCGCATGCCGTCGGCCCAGGCGCGACGCGCTACTTCACGGGCCTCGTCCTCGGCAGCCAGGCCGAACTGGAACAGCTGTGCTGGGCCTTCCTGGTTGGTTTCGCTGTAGTTCAGGGCGAGCGTAGTGATGGGCAATTGTTCGCGGCTGCTCAGCTGGCTGACCAGGTTTTTCTCCAGCGGACCGATCACCAGCTGCACACCGGCGGCCTGGGCCTGGGCGTAGAAAGCATCCATGGAGCCGATTTGCGTGCTGTCGAAGATCTGAATATTGGGTGGGTTCTGACCAGATTGCTGTGCCTGGTAGTGCGCTGCTAGGAAGCCGTCGCGCAAGGCGCGGGCCACGCTGGCCAGTTGGCCTTCCTGAGGCAGTAGCAGGGCAATTTCGTTCAGTGGTTGGCTGGAGATCTTTCTCAGCTCGATCAATGCCTGCGGCAGTTGCTGTGCGGCCGGGTGCTGCGGGTTTGCCGCAACCCAGGCGTCGATGGCCGCTTGCTGCTGCTCCAGTGTGCCTGCGCCCTTGGAGGCGCGAGCCAGTGCGAGCCAGCCGTCGAGGTCGGCATCGCCGCTGGCGTTCAGCTCGCTTAGGGGCAAGCCGGAAACCAGGGTCCAGATCGCTTCTTGGTTCTGGGTGACGCTGGTGCCGCTCAGTAATGGGGCGATGTAAGCGCGCTCGCGGGCGGCGGCGAGGTTCTGCCCGGTAGCTTGCAAGGCATTGGCGCGCACAAGTTGGCTGCGTACCTGCTGTTCAACCGGCAGTTCACCCAGGCGTTCCATGCTTGGGTGGTTGAGGGCTTGCAGGGCGGCTTTGGGTTTGTTGCGGCTCATGTCCAGCTCTGCACGCAGGGTGCTTGCATAGATCTGCTGAGCCGGTTTGAGGTTATCCAGTTGTACCTGCTCGAGAATGCTGTTGGCGCGGGCAAGGTCTTTCTGTTTATAGGCCAGGTCGGCAGCCGACAGGCGCAGTGCTGAGGCCTCTTCAAGCGGGCTCTCGGCCGCTTGCTGGAGTAGCTGCTCGATGCTGGCTTGCGTCGTGCGGGGCAGCTCTCCCAGGGTTGATGAGGGCTGGCTGGCGCAGGCGACGAGCAGGCCGGCAAGACAGAGGGCAGAAAGGGGGCGCAGGCAGGCGATCATGTAAGCGTTCCTGATACTTGATCAAATTGAGCGTTGAATTGTACCCAAGCCCGCCTGGTGACGCGATGTTGAAGGTTGGAAACGGGCTACAATGCGCGCTTTGTTGATTTGAGAGGCCTGTGTTGTGAGCACTTCCGCTGCTGCGAATTCGCCTCTGGGCAGTCTTTATGTGGTTGCTACGCCAATTGGCAACCTGGATGACATCAGCGCGCGGGCGTTGAATATTCTGCGCAATGTCGCCCTGATTGCGGCCGAAGACACCCGGCATTCGGCGCGCCTCATGCAGCATTTTGGTATTGGCACGCCGTTGGCGGCGTGCCATGAGCACAACGAACGTGATCAAGGCGGGCGCTTTCTGGCTAGGCTGCTGGCGGGGGACGATGTTGCGTTGATTTCTGATGCCGGCACGCCGCTGATTTCCGACCCGGGTTACCACCTGGTGCGTCAGGTGCGTGCAGCCGGTATTGCGGTGGTGCCCGTGCCGGGGGCCTGTGCGCTGATTGCGGCCTTGTCTGCTGCCGGCTTGCCGTCGGATCGCTTTATTTTTGAAGGTTTTCTGCCGGCCAAGGCTGCTGGGCGCCGGGCGCGCCTTGAGCAGGTAAAGGAAGAGCCGCGTACGTTGATTTTCTATGAGGCGCCGCATCGTATTCTTGAGTGCCTGCAGGATATGCAGGCGGTTTTTGGTGATGATCGCCCGGCCTTGCTGGCGCGCGAGCTGACCAAGACCTTCGAGACGCTCAAGGGGATGCCCCTGGCCGAGTTGGCCGCCTGGGTCGCCACCGACAGCAATCAGCAGCGCGGCGAGTGCGTGGTGTTGGTTGCCGGCTGGCAGTCGCCTGAAGGGGAAGAGGCAGTCAGCGCCGAAGCTCTGCGGGTGCTGAATCTGCTGCTGGCGGAAATGCCACTCAAGCGCGCAGCAGCGCTGGCTGCGGAGATCACCGGAGTGCGCAAAAACTTGCTCTATCAGGTGGCGCTGGAGCAGCAGAAAGACGCTTAAACCTTGTTCTATCGGGTGCGGGCCGTTACCCTTGTCGGCGGAGAGTCGATCGGACAGTCGCTGCCGTGTTGCGTTTTGCGTAATGCGGGGGAGGAAAGTCCGGGCTCCATAGGGCGGAGTGCCAGGTAACGCCTGGGAGGCGTGAGCCTACGGAAAGTGCCACAGAAAATAACCGCCTAAGCGCTTCGGTGCCGGTAAGGGTGAAAAGGTGCGGTAAGAGCGCACCGCGCGACTGGTAACAGTTCGTGGCTAGGCAAACCCCACTCGGAGCAAGACCAAATAGGGTTCCATTGGCGTGGCCCGCGCTGGAACCGGGTAGGTTGCTAAAGGCGTGCAGTGATGTACGTCGTAGAGGAATGGCTGTCCTCGACAGAACCCGGCTTACAGATCGACTCTCCACCTCCCTCATCTGTCCGCTTCAATGTTTCACCTCCTTTCTAATACCGAAAAAATCTTACTCTTAACAAACTACTTTAACTTCGCAGTTCAATGCGCTGCATAAGCTCGTTTTTGTACTCAAGTTCTGATGTCAATTCTCCGTTTTGCCCCTCTCAAAGTTCGCTAAATCGCCGTTCTATAAGGATTTTTCCCGCCAAGCGTGCCTTGACGGTGGGGGGCGTGCGTTCCTATAGTGTGCGCAAGTGGTAAGAAGTGGCATGAAGTGGGTTTTCTGGGCATGGATAGCTAATAAAAAAGGGGAAGCGCGATCGTGTTTCGCGGAGCAAACGCCATCAGTCTCGACGCCAAAGGGCGACTCGCGATGCCAAGCCGGTATCGGGACGAGCTTGTGTCGCGCGCTGCCGGTCAGCTTATCGTCACGATTGATGCCATTGACCCTTGCCTCTGTGTCTATCCATTGTCCGAGTGGGAGCTGATTGAAGCCAAGCTCCGCGAACTCGCCTCTTTTCGTGAAGAAAACCGCCGCCTGCAGCGTTTGCTGATCGGCAACGCTGTTGACCTTGAGCTGGATGCCAGTGGTCGTTTTCTGGTGCCGCCGCGTTTGCGTGAGTACGCCAAGCTGGATAAGCGCGCAATGTTGGTCGGCCAACTCAATAAATTCCAACTGTGGGATGAAGATGCCTGGAATGCTGTGGCCGATGCCGATTTGGCTGCAATCAAGCAACCGGGTGCTTTGTCCGACGACCTACGTGACCTGATCCTGTGACCATGACCAGCAACTTTTGCCATATCACCGTGCTCCTCGACGAGGCTGTCGAAGGGCTGGCTGTGCGCGCGGATGGTTGTTATCTGGATGGCACTTTCGGGCGCGGCGGACATAGCCGGTTGATTCTCAAGCAACTCGGCTCAGATGGGCGCTTGCTAGGGTTTGACAAGGATCCCCTGGCAATCGCCACGGGGAATGCGCTAGCGGCCGAAGACGGCCGCTTTGTCGTTGTGCAGCGTAGTTTTGCCGAGCTGGCTGATGAGCTCGCGCGCCGCGAACTTGGCGGTAAAGTCAGCGGTATTCTGCTGGATCTTGGCGTGTCTTCGCCGCAGCTGGATGATGCCGAGCGTGGCTTCAGCTTTATGCATGACGGCCCGCTGGACATGCGCATGAACCCGGATGCGGGCGTGAGCGCGGCAGACTTTATTGCCAGCGCCGCCGAAGAAGAAATTGCCCGGGTATTCAAAGAATACGGCGAAGAGCGCTTCGCCAAGCGCATGGCTCGCGCAGTAGTAGCGCGCCGCGCCGAGCAGCCGTTTACCCGCACCGCCGATCTGGCTCAGGTGCTGACCGTGGCCAATCCAGCCTGGGAAAAAGGCAAGAATCCGGCGACGCGTGCGTTTCAGGGGCTGCGCATTTACATCAACAACGAACTGGGTGATCTAGAGAGCGGTCTCGACGCGGCTCTGGAAAGCCTCGAGGTGGGTGGTCGCCTGGTGGTGATCAGCTTCCACTCGCTGGAAGATCGCATCGTCAAACTCTTTATGCGCAAGCATGCCAAGGGTGAGATGGACAAGTTGCCGCGTGATCTGCCAATTATTCCAAAGGCCTTCGAGCCGCGCCTGAAGTTGATCGGTAAGCCGGTGTTTGCTTCCGAGGCCGAACTAGCGGCCAATCCACGCTCGCGCAGCGCGGTAATGCGTATCGCGGAGAAGCTGCGATGAGCGCGTTGTACGCCAAGCCATTGCCAGGCGGCAGCATGCTGATGCTGCTGTTGTTCTTGGCTGTGCTGGTGTCGGCTATCGGGGTCTCTTATAGCGCGCACTGGAATCGTCAGCTGCTGAATAACCTGTACGCCGAACTCAGTGTGCGCGACAAGGCGCAGGCGGAGTGGGGACGACTGATTCTTGAGCAAAGCACTTGGACCGCACACAACCGCATCGAGGCCTTGGCTACTGAGCGCCTGAGTATGCGCATTCCGGATGCCGCCGAAGTCCGCATGGTGGCGCCATGATTGGCCTTGAGGGCGCTCTTTATCCTTGGCGTTTCCGTCTGGTGCTGCTGCTGTTGGCGCTGATGGTGGGGGCGATTGCCTGGCGGATTGTCGACCTGCAGGTGTTCGATCAGAGCTTTCTGCAGGCTCATGGTGATGCGCGCAGCGTGCGTCATATCCCGATTCCGGCACACCGTGGGTTGATTACCGACCGCAATGGTGAGCCGTTGGCTGTCAGCACGCCTGTGACCACCCTGTGGGCTAATGGCAAAGAACTGCAGAGCGGCAAAGCCAAGTGGGATGAACTGGCTGTCGCGCTGGGGCAGGAGCCAAAAGCCTTCAGTGTGCGTTTGCAGGCCAATGCCGAGCGCGAGTTTATGTATTTGGTGCGTGGGCTGACACCTGAGCAGGGTCAGCGCATTCTCGATTTGAAAGTGCCTGGTGTGTATGACATCGAAGAATTTCGGCGTTTCTATCCGGCAGGTGAGGTGGCGGCCCATGTTGTGGGTTTCACCGATATCGATGATCGCGGTCGCGAGGGGATGGAGCTTGCGTTTGAGGACTGGCTGGCAGGGGTGCCCGGCAAGCGGCAAGTGCTCAAGGATCGGCGCGGGCGACTGATCAAGGATGTGCAGGTGGCACAGAATGCCAAGGCCGGTAAGACCTTGGCTTTGTCGATTGATCTGCGTTTGCAATACCTGGCACATCGCGAACTGCGTAATGCGCTGGTTGAATTCGGGGCCAAGGCCGGCAGCCTGGTCATGGTTGATGTGCGTACGGGCGAAGTGCTGGCGATGGTCAACCAGCCGACCTACAACCCGAATAATCGTCGTAGCCTGCAGCCTGCGGCGATGCGCAACCGGGCCATGATCGATGTGTTCGAACCTGGCTCGACCATGAAGCCGTTTTCCATGAGCGCTGCGCTGGAAAGTGGTCGCTGGAAAGCCTCGGATACGGTGGATGTGTACCCCGGCACCCTGCAAATCGGTAAGTACACCATCCGTGATGTGTCACGCAGCACTGGCCCGCTTAGCCTCACCGACATTCTGATCAAGTCGAGTAACGTCGGCATGAGCAAAATAGCCTTTGATATCGGTGGTCAGTCGATCTACGAAGTCATGCAGCAGGTCGGCCTGGGGCAGGACACTGGGCTGGGCTTCCCCGGTGAGCGCGTTGGTAATCTGCCGAACTACCGTGAGTGGCGCAAAGCCGAAACGGCCACCTTGTCTTATGGCTATGGCTTGTCAGTCACTGCTGTACAGCTCGCCCATGCCTACTCCGTACTGGCGAACAATGGCCGCAGCACACACCTGTCGCTGGCGCGCGTTGACCGTAAACCGGATTCTGTTCAGGTCATTCCCGAGGCGATTGCAACGGTTATCCAGGGCATGTTGCAACAGGTCATCGAAGCCCCGGGCGGGGTGTATCGCGCCAAAGTTCCGGGCTATCACGTAGCAGGCAAGAGCGGTACGGCGCGCAAGGCCTCGGTAAACAGCCGGGGCTACAAGGACAATGCCTATCGCTCGCTGTTCGCAGGATTTGGTCCGGTTAGTGATCCGCGCATTGCCGTTGCCATTGTTATTGATGAACCTAGCCAGGGCGGTTATTACGGCGGCCTGGTTTCTGCGCCGGTGTTTGGCAAGGTCATGGCCGGTGCGCTGCGGCTCATGAACGTAGCGCCAGACAACCTGCCCGAGCCCGAACCGGTCAAGGTTGAAACTGCGGCTGTTGAGCCTCTTAAAGGAGGGCGCATCTGATGCCTATGCCCCTTAATCAGTTGTTGCCGCAAGCTGCCAGCTCGACGCTGATTCGCGAATTGACCCTGGACAGCCGCAAGGTGCGCCCGGGTGATCTGTTTCTGGCTGTGCCTGGCACCCAACAGGACGGCCGCGTGCATATTGCCGACGCCGTTGCGCGTGGCGCTGCGGCTGTCGCCTTTGAGGCCGAGGGCGCCGCTGAGCTGACCGCCAGCGGCAGCGAGTTGGTTGCCATCAAGGGGTTGGCTGGTCAGCTTTCCGCGATTGCCGGACGTTTTTATGGCGAGCCGAGCCGCGGTCTGCACCTGGTCGGCATCACTGGTACCAACGGAAAAACCAGTGTCAGTCAGTTGCTGGCTCAAGCCCTGGATCTGCTTGGCGAGCCGTGCGGGATTGTCGGCACCCTGGGCAATGGTTTCTACGGTGCGCTGCAACAGGGGCGTCATACCACCCCTGACCCGATTGGCGTGCAGGCGACCCTGGCCGACATGAAAAATGCCGGCGCTCGTGCGGTGGCCATGGAAGTTTCGTCCCATGGCCTGCACCAGGGGCGTGTTGCCGCTCTGGCGTTTGATGTGGCGGTGTTAACCAACCTGTCGCGTGACCATCTGGATTATCACGGCTCGATGCAGGCTTACGCCGAGGCGAAAGCCGCGCTGTTTGCCTGGCCGAGCCTGCGTTGCCGTGTACTTAACCTGGACGACGCCTTTGGCCGTGAATTGGCCAGCGCCGAGCATGAATCACGCCTGATCAGCTACAGCCTGAGTGATGCCGACGCCTACCTGCATTGCCGCAACGCCCATTTTGATGAGCAGGGCGTGCGCGCCACCTTGGTCACGCCGCGTGGCGAAGGCAGCCTGCGCAGCTCGCTACTCGGCCGTTTCAACCTGAGCAATCTGCTGGCCGTGGTGGGTGTGCTGCTGGGTCTGGACTATGCCCTGGACGAAATTCTCAAGGTGCTGCCGCAGTTGCAGGGGCCAATTGGCCGCATGCAGCGTCTGGGCGGTGGTCAACAGCCGCTGGTAGTGGTGGATTACGCGCACACCCCGGATGCGCTGGAGAAAGTGCTTGAAGCACTGCGTCCGCATGTCAAAGGTCGTTTGCTATGCCTGTTTGGCTGCGGTGGTGACCGCGACAACGGCAAGCGTCCGCTGATGGCGGCCGTAGTTGAGCGTCTGGCCGATGGCGTACTGGTGACTGACGACAACCCACGCAGCGAAATGCCTGGGCAGATTTTCAACGACATCCGGGCTGGGTTCTCGAATCCTGAGCCCGTGCAGTTTGTGCATGGCCGTGGCCAGGCAATTGCCCAATTGATTGCCGCTGCAGCGGCCGATGATGTACTGGTGTTGGCCGGCAAGGGTCATGAGGACTATCAGGAAATCAACGGCGTGCGTCAGCCATTCTCCGATCTGGTTGAAGCGGCAAAGGCTTTGGCTGCTTGGGAGGTGGCGCATGCTTAAGGCGCTGCGATTGAGCGAGGTCGTTGAGGCCTTGAATGCACGGGTTATCGGTGCGGATGTGCTGTTCCGTGCGGTGAGCACTGACAGTCGCGCCATTGAGCCAGGCCAGCTATTTGTAGCCCTGACAGGCCCGCGGTTCGATGGCCATGACTATCTGGCTGACGTCGCCGCCAAGGGCGCGGTCGCTGCTCTGGTTGAGCGTGAAGTGCCTGGCTCGCCGTTGCCACAACTGCTGGTGGCCGATAGCCGTTTGGCCCTAGGCCAGTTGGGTGCGTTGAATCGCCAGGCGTTCACCGCGCCGCTGGTGGCGATTACCGGTTCCAGCGGCAAGACCACGGTCAAGGAAATGCTCGCCAGTGTCCTGCGTGAAGGCCTGCAAGGTCCGGTCCTGGCCACCCGTGGCAACCTGAATAATGACCTCGGCGCACCGCTGACCTTGCTGGAACTGGCGCCAGAGCATGTCGCTGGCGTGATTGAGCTGGGCGCTAACCATGTTGGCGAAATCGCCTACACCGTCAACCTGACAAAGCCGCAAGTGGCGGTGCTGAATAACGCCGGTACGGCGCATGTCGGTGAATTTGGCGGCCCTGAAAAGATTGTCGAGGCCAAGGGTGAAATCATCGAAGGTCTAAGCGACAGCGGTGTGGCGGTGCTCAACCTCGACGACAGCGCTTTTGCCATCTGGCAGCAGCGGGCCAAGGGGCGTGCAGTCAACAGCTTCGCCCTGCGCAATCCAGCGGCAGACGTTTATGCCAGCGAGCTGGCACGTGACGCCCGTGGCTGTTCAGCCTTTACCCTGCATTGCGCCAGCGGTGAGGCGCGTATTCAGCTCAACCTGCTCGGCGAGCACAACGTCGCCAATGCTCTGGCCGCAGCGGCGGCGGCCCTGGCGCTGGGGGTTACGCCGGCGGCGATCAAGGCTGGCCTGGAAAACCTGCAACCCGTCAAAGGCCGCGCTGTTGCGCAAATCGCACCGAGCGGCCTGCGGGTGATCGACGACAGCTACAACGCCAACCCGACGTCGGTCTGCGCCGCCATCGACATCCTGGCCGGTTTCCCGGGGCGTCGCGTGCTGGTGCTGGGCGACATCGGCGAACTGGGCGCATGGGCCGAACAAGGCCATCGCCAGGTTGGCAGTTATGCCGTGGGCAAGGTCGACGCCGTTTTTGCCGTGGGCCCGCTGATGGCCTACGCCGTTGCCGAATTCGGTGCGGCTGGCCGACATTTCAGCGACCAGACCAGCCTGATAACCGCGCTGCAAAACGAGCAGGGCGGCACCACTGTATTAATTAAAGGTTCACGCAGCGCGGCGATGGAAAAAGTCGTGGCGGCGCTGTGTGGCACATCCGGGGAGATTCACTAATGCTGCTGCTGCTGGCGGAATACCTGCAACAGTTCCACAAGGGTTTCGCAGTGTTTCAGTACCTGACACTGCGCGGCATCCTCGGCGTGCTCACTGCACTGGCGCTGTCACTGTGGCTCGGCCCGTGGATGATCCGCACCCTGCAGATCCGCCAGATCGGCCAGTCGGTGCGCAATGATGGTCCGCAGTCGCACCTGTCGAAGAAAGGCACACCCACCATGGGAGGTGCGCTGATTCTCTCGGCCATCGCGGTGAGTACGCTGCTCTGGGCTGATCTGACCAACCGCTATGTCTGGGTCGTACTGGCCGTCACCCTGCTGTTCGGCGCCATCGGCTGGGTCGATGATTACCGCAAGGTGATCGAGAAGAACTCCAAGGGTTTGCCGAGCCGCTGGAAGTACTTCTGGCAGTCTGTGTTCGGTTTGGGTGCGGCGCTTTTCCTCTATATGACAGCGCAGAGCCCGGTGGAAACCACTCTGATTCTGCCGATGCTCAAGGACTTCAGCCTGGAGCTGGGCCTGGGCTTCGTGGTGCTGAGCTACTTCGTGATCGTCGGTTCGAGCAACGCGGTGAACCTGACAGATGGCCTGGACGGCCTGGCCATTCTGCCCACCGTGATGGTTGGCGGTGCGCTGGGGATCTTCTGCTACCTGTCGGGTAACGTAAATTTTGCCGAGTACCTGTTTATTCCTTATGTGCCGGGCGCCGGTGAGTTGATTGTGTTCTGCGCGGCATTGGTCGGCGCTGGCCTGGGGTTCCTCTGGTTCAACACCTATCCGGCACAGGTGTTTATGGGCGACGTCGGCGCGCTGGCGCTGGGTGCCGCACTGGGTACCATTGCGGTGATCGTCCGCCAGGAAGTGGTGCTGTTCATCATGGGCGGCATCTTCGTGGTGGAAACCCTGTCGGTGATTATCCAGGTTGCGTCCTTCAAGTTGACCGGCAAGCGCGTGTTCCGCATGGCGCCGATCCATCACCACTTTGAACTGAAAGGCTGGCCCGAGCCGCGCGTGATTGTGCGCTTCTGGATCATCACCGTGATTCTGGTGCTGATCGGCCTTGCCACCTTGAAGCTGCGTTGAGGAACCCATGAGCCTGATCGCGTCTGACCACTTCCGCATCGTTGTCGGCCTCGGCAAGAGCGGCATGTCCCTGGTGCGTTTCCTCGCACGCCAGGGCTTGCCGTTTGCCGTGGTCGACACCCGTGCCAACCCGCCGGAGCTTGCCACCTTGCGTGAGCAGTTCCCGCAGGTGGAAGTGCGTTGCGGTGAGCTGGACGTGGACTTCCTCTGCCGCGCCAGCGAACTGCTGATCAGCCCCGGCCTGGCCATTGCTACCCCAGCCTTGCAGGCTGCGGCGGCACGTGGCGTAAAGCTCTCGGGCGATATCGATTTGTTTGCCCGTTATGCCAAAGCGCCAATCGTGGCGATCACGGGCTCCAACGCCAAGAGTACGGTGACCACCCTGGTCGGCGAGATGGCGGCAGCGGCCGGCAAGAAGGTTGCGGTCGGTGGCAACCTCGGTACCCCGGCACTGGATCTGCTGGATGACAGTGTTGAGCTGTATGTGATGGAGCTGTCGAGCTTCCAGCTGGAAACCACCGACCAGCTCAATGCTGAAGTGGCCACCTGCCTGAACATCAGCGAAGACCACATGGATCGCTACGCCGATCTGCCGGCCTATCATCTGGCCAAGCACCGCATCTTCCGGGGGGCGCGGCAGGTGGTGGTGAATCGCGATGACGCGTTGTCGCGGCCGCTGGTGGCCGATCAGTTGCCTTGCTGGTACTTCGGTCTGGGCAAGCCGGACTTCAAGCGCTTCGGCCTGCTCGACGAGAATGGCGAGAAATCCCTGGCTTACCAGTTCGCCGCTTTGTTGCCGGTGCGCGAGCTGAAGATTCGCGGCGCACATAACCAGTCCAACGCCCTGGCCGCCTTGGCCCTGGGCCATGCGGTGGGCCTGCCGTTCGAGCCGATGCTGGCCACCCTCAAGCAGTTCGCGGGTTTGCCGCACCGCTGCCAGTGGGTGGGCGAGCGCAATGCGGTGAGCTATTACGACGACTCCAAGGCCACCAACGTCGGTGCCGCGCTGGCCGCCATTGAAGGTCTGGGGTCGGATATCAACGGCAAGCTGGTGTTGATTGCCGGTGGCGATGGCAAAGGCGCGGATTTCTCCGCGTTGCAAGCGCCTGTTGGCAAGTTCTGCCGCGCCGTGGTGCTGCTAGGCCGTGACGCAGAGCTGCTGGCTGACGCGCTGGGCGATGCTGCACCGCTGATTCGGGTCAAGACCCTGGATGAGGCTGTGCAGCGCGCTGCCGAACTGGCTGAGCAGGGCGATGCGGTATTGCTGTCACCGGCTTGCGCCAGCCTGGATATGTTCAAGAACTTTGAAGAGCGCGGGCGCCTGTTCGCCCAGGCTGTGGAGGGCTTGCAATGATGTTCGCCCATTTGCTCGCCGCGCCTTCGCCACTGCGTACCCGACGCGGTGTCGACATTGATTTCCCATTGCTTGCCGGTTGCCTGGCGCTGCTGGGGCTGGGGCTGGTGATGATCACTTCGGCCTCCTCGGAAGTGGCGGCGGTGCAGTCGGGCAACCCGCTGTACCACATGATTCGTCACCTGATTTATCTGGCCATCGGCATGGTCGCTGCGTTGGCGACATTGCTGGTGCCGATGGCGCTGTGGCAGCGTTACAGCGGCATGCTGCTGTTGGCGGCGGTGGTATTGCTGATTCTGGTGCTGTTGCCGGGCATTGGCCGTGAGGTTAACGGGGCCAAGCGCTGGATCGGTTTGGGTATCTTCAACCTGCAGCCCTCCGAGCTGGCCAAGCTGTTCAGCGTGATGTTTATCGCCGCCTACCTGGTGCGTCGCCAGGAAGAAGTTCGCGAGAAGCTCACCGGCTTTATCAAACCGATGCTGGTACTGGGCCCGATTGCCGCTCTTCTGTTGGCCGAGCCGGACTTCGGCGCCACTGTGGTTCTGGTCGGTGCGGCCATCGCCATGCTGTTCCTCGGCGGGGTCAACCTGCTGCGCTTTATTCCGCTGGCGGCCTGCGTACTCGGCCTGGGCGTGCTGGTGATGACCAGTCAGGCCTATCGCCTGGAGCGCCTGACCAACTTTGTCGACCCCTGGGCTGACCAGTACGGTGCCGGCTACCAGCTGAGCCAGGCCCTGATTGCCTTTGGTCGTGGTGAATGGTTCGGCGTCGGCTTGGGTAACAGCGTGCAGAAGCAGTTTTACCTGCCGGAAGCGCATACCGATTTCGTGTTTGCCGTATTGGCAGAAGAGTTGGGCATGGTCGGCGCGCTGATTACCGTGGGCCTGTTTGTTTTCGTCAGTGTGCGTGCCCTGTACATCGGCCTGTGGGCGGAGAAGGCCAAGCAGTTTTTCTCGGCCTATGTCGCTTATGGCTTGGCTTTTTTGTGGATTGGCCAGGTGCTGATCAACATCGGTGTGAACGTTGGTCTGTTGCCAACCAAGGGCCTGACCCTGCCGTTTCTCAGCTACGGTGGCAGCTCGCTGGTGATTTGCTGCATCAGCCTGGCGCTGCTGCTGCGCATTGAGTGGGAGCGTCGCACTCAGCTGGGCAGCGAGGATGTGGATTTCAAGGAAGCGGATTTCTTCGAAGGCCAGTCCGCCGAGGAGGTTCAGCATGCGCGGTAATGTGCTGATCATGGCCGGTGGTACTGGTGGTCACGTATTCCCTGCACTGGCCTGCGCCCGCGAGTTCAAGGCGCGTGGTTACAGCGTGCACTGGCTCGGTACCCCACGCGGGATCGAGAACGAACTGGTGCCGGCTGCGGGGCTGCCATTGCACCTGATCGACGTCACGGGTCTGCGCGGTAAAGGCAAATTGTCGCTGCTGAAAGCGCCGTTCCAGCTGCTCAAGGCGCTGTTTCAGGCGCGCAAGGTGATGCGCGAGTTGCAGCCGGTGTGTGTGCTCGGCATGGGCGGCTATGTCACCGGCCCTGGCGGCCTGGCTGCGCGGATGACTGGTGCGCCGCTGATCATCCACGAACAGAATGCCGTGGCCGGCACCGCCAATCGCAGCCTGGTGCCGTTTGCCAGCCGCGTCTGCGAAGCCTTTCCGAATACCTTCAGCAACAGCGCCAAGCGCCGTACCACCGGCAACCCGGTGCGTGAAGAGCTGTTTCTGGAAACCCCGCGTGATTCCTTGCGTGATCGCCAGCCGCGTCTGTTGGTGCTGGGCGGTAGCCTGGGTGCCGAGCCGTTGAACAAGCTGCTGCCCGCCGCGCTGTCGCTGGTGGCGGCTGAACTGCGTCCTGAGGTGTTCCATCAGGCCGGCAAGCAACACGATGCAATTACCAGTGAACGCTATAGCGCGGCCGGCGTCGAAGCGCAGGTCGCACCCTTTATCAAGGACATGGCTCGCGCTTATGCCTGGGCTGACCTGGTGGTGTGCCGCTCCGGCGCGTTGACCGTCAGCGAGCTGGCCGCCGCTGGCCTGCCGGCATTTTTGCTGCCGTTGCCGCACGCGATTGACGACCACCAGACCCGCAATGCCGATTATCTGGCCAGTGCCGGCGCTGCCGTCCTGCTGCCACAACGTTCCACTGACGCCGCCACGCTGGCCGCGCAGCTGACCGAGGTTTTGATGTACCCCGAACAACTCACTCAAATGGCGCAGACGGCTCGCCGCCTGGCCAAGCCTGATGCAACCTGCACTGTTGTCGATATCTGCCTGGAGGTGGCCCGTGGCTAAGTCTCCCGCCGCTGCACGTTCGGAAATCCGCCGTATGCGCCGCATTCGCCGTATCCATTTTGTCGGCATCGGTGGCGCCGGTATGTGCGGTATCGCCGAGGTGCTGCTCAACCTCGGCTACGAAGTCTCCGGCTCCGATCTCAAGGCCTCGGCCGTGACCGAGCGTCTGGAAAGCTTCGGTGCGCAGATCTTTATCGGCCATCGCGCCGAGAACGCCGAGCAGGCTGATGTGCTGGTCGTATCCAGCGCTGTGAACACCAGTAATCCGGAAGTCGCCACCGCCCTGGAGCGTCGCATCCCCGTGGTACCACGCGCCGAGATGCTCGCCGAGTTGATGCGCTATCGCCACGGCATTGCCGTCGCCGGCACCCATGGCAAGACCACCACCACCAGTCTGCTGGCTTCGGTGTTTGCCGCTGGCGGTCTGGACCCGACCTTCGTGATTGGTGGTCGACTGAATGCAGCCGGTACCAATGCCCAGCTGGGCAGCAGCCGTTATCTGATCGCCGAAGCCGATGAGAGTGACGCCAGCTTCCTGCACCTGCAGCCGATGGTCTCGGTGGTCACCAATATCGACATGGACCACATGAGCACCTATGGCGGTGACTTCAACAAGTTGAAGAAAACCTTCCTCGAATTCCTGCATAACCTGCCGTTTTATGGCCTGGCAGTGATGTGTGTGGATGACCCGATCGTGCGCGAAATTCTGCCGCAGGTGGCGCGTCCGACCGTGACCTACGGTTTTGACGAAGATGCCGATGTGCGCGCGATCAATGTGCGCCAGCAAGGCATGCAGACCTTCTTTACCGTGCTGCGCCGTGATCGCGAGCCGCTCGACGTGTCGGTCAATATGCCGGGTAACCACAACGTATTGAACGCTCTGGCCACCATCGCCATTGCCAGCGACGAGGGCATCAGCGATGAGGCTATCGTCCAGGGCCTTTCGCAGTTCCAGGGTGTCGGGCGACGCTTTCAGGTGTATGGCGAGCTGCCGGTGGACGGTGGCAGCGTGATGCTGGTTGACGATTACGGTCACCACCCGCGTGAAGTCGCTGCAGTGATCAAGGCCGTGCGCGGTGGTTGGCCTGAGCGCCGCCTGGTGATGGTCTATCAACCGCACCGTTTCAGCCGCACCCGCGACCTGTATGACGACTTCGTGCAGGTGCTCGGTGATGCCAAGGTGCTGCTGCTGATGGAGGTGTATCCAGCCGGCGAAGAGCCGATCCCGGGAGCCGACAGCCGTCAGTTGTGTCACAGCATTCGCCAGCGCGGCCAGCTTGACCCGATCTATATCGAGCGCGGCGTAGAGCTGGCCCCGATCGTCAAGCCGCTGCTGCGCGCTGGTGACATTCTTCTTTGTCAGGGCGCCGGTGATATTGGCGGCCTGGCTCCGCAACTGTTGCAAAGCCCGCTGTTCGCAGCGGTTGAAGGTCAGTCGAAATGAGTGCTGAAAGCTTGAAGTCTCAGTATCCGGTCAGCGCCTTCGGGCGTGTGGCTGTGCTGTTCGGCGGCAAGAGCGCCGAGCGCGAAGTGTCGTTGAAGTCCGGTAACGCAGTTCTACAAGCCCTGCTGGCCGCGGGTGTAGATGCCTTTGGCATTGATGTGGGTGATGACCTGCTGCAGCGCTTGATCAAGGAAAAGATCGACCGCGCCTTTATTGTCCTGCACGGTCGGGGTGGCGAAGACGGTGCCATGCAGGGGCTGCTCGAGTGTGCCGGTATTCCTTATACCGGCAGTGGCATCCTGGCTTCGGCGCTGGCGATGGATAAGCTGCGCACCAAGCAGGTCTGGCAGAGCCTGGGCCTGTCAACGCCGCGCCATGCGGTGCTGGCCTCGGTCGCCGACTGTGAAGCGGCGGCTGCTGATCTGGGTTTCCCGCTGATCGTCAAGCCGGCCCACGAAGGCTCCAGTATTGGCATGGCCAAGGTGGGTGACCTGCAGGCGCTGATTGCTGCCTGGCAGGATGCCAGTGGCTACGACTCGCAGGTGTTGGTTGAACAGTGGATTGCCGGCCCGGAATTCACCATCGCCATGCTGCGCGGTCAGGTGCTGCCGCCGATTGCCCTGGGCACGCCACACAGCTTCTACGACTACGACGCCAAGTACCTGGCCAATGACACCCAGTACCGCATTCCCTGTGGCCTTTCGGCGGAGAAGGAAGCGGAGCTGAAGGATCTGACGGCGCGTGCCTGTGAGGCGGTCGGCACCCAAGGCTGGGCGCGGGCCGACGTGATGCAGGATGCCGATGGCACGTTCTGGCTGCTGGAGGTGAACACGGTTCCGGGTATGACCGACCACAGCCTGGTGCCAATGGCTGCCAATGCCGCGGGCCTGGATTTCCAGCAACTGGTGCTGGCAATCCTTGCCGACAGCCTTGAGGCGAGGGGTTAAGTCATGACGGCCACCATGCGTCACCAGCCAGGTTCTACCCGCGCCCCCGTGCGCGGCAAACCTGCGCAGCGTGGCGCCAGCCGTCTGGTGGCCAAGGAGCCGCTCAGCCAGCGTATCAGCCTGCCGAAGGCCCGCTTTAGCGGGCTTGGGGTTTGGCTCAAGCGCCTGGTCTGGCCGTTTCTGTTGCTCGGTTTGGGCTATGGCACTTATGAGTTGTCGTTGCGTGCGCTGCCTTACGCCGATCAGCCGATTGCCACCATCAGCGTCGAGGGTGACCTCAGCTACGTCAATCAGCAGGCTGTGCAGCAACGTATTGCGCCTTATGCCAATGCGAGCTTTTTCAGTGTCGACCTGCTCAGTCTGCGTCAGGAGCTGGAGCTGATGCCGTGGATTGCCAGCGCCCAGGTGCGTCGCGTATGGCCGGACCAGTTGATCGTGCGTCTGGAAGAACAATTGCCGATTGCCCGCTGGGGCGATGAGGCGCTGCTGAACAACCAGGGCGAGGCCTTCGCCCCTCTGGAGCTGGCCGATTACCCGCATTTGCCGCAGTTGTATGGCCCTCAGCGAGCTCAGCAGCAGGTGATGCAGCAGTACCAGGTACTCAGCCAGATGCTGCGACCTATGGGGTTTTCCGTGGCGAAGCTGGAGTTGCGTGAGCGCGGTAGCTGGTTCCTTTCCACCGGGCAGGGCATTGAACTGCTGCTGGGGCGTGATCATTTGGTGGAAAAAATGCGCCGCTTCACGGCCATCTACGACAAAGCCTTGAAAGAGCAACAAACGAATATTGCGCGGATCGATCTGCGTTATGCCAACGGCCTGGCTGTGGCATGGCGTGAGCCGGTCGCGCCCACGGCGGCTGCAACCGCTGTCGTGCAGTGAATTAGGAGAAGGCAAGAGTCATGGCAAACATGCAGAGCGGCAAGATGATCGTCGGCCTCGATATCGGCACCTCCAAGGTGGTGGCGCTGGTGGGTGAGGTGAATGCGGATGGCCAGTTGGAAATCGTGGGTATCGGTACTCATCCTTCGCGCGGGCTGAAAAAGGGCGTGGTGGTGAATATTGAATCGACCGTGCAGTCGGTTCAGCGCGCCATCGAAGAAGCGCAGATGATGGCGGGTTGCCGCATCCATTCGGCTTTTGTGGGGGTTGCCGGCAACCATATTCGCAGCCTCAACAGCCACGGCATCGTCGCCATTCGTGATCGTGAAGTCAGCCCCGCCGATCTGGAGCGTGTACTCGACGCCGCTCAGGCCGTGGCCATTCCGGCCGATCAGCGCGTGCTGCACACCCTGCCGCAGGACTACGTGATCGATAACCAGGAAGGCGTGCGCGAGCCGCTGGGCATGTCTGGGGTGCGCCTGGAAGCCAAGGTGCACGTGGTCACTTGCGCAGTAAATGCTGCGCAGAACATCGAAAAGTGTGTACGCCGCTGCGGTCTGGAAATCGACGACATCATCCTTGAGCAGTTGGCCTCGGCTTATGCCGTGCTGACCGATGATGAGAAGGAGCTGGGCGTGTGCCTGGTGGATATCGGCGGCGGTACCACCGATATCTGCATCTTCACCGAAGGTGCGATCCGTCACACCGCGGTGATTCCCATCGCCGGCGATCAGGTCACCAACGACATCGCCATGGCGCTGCGTACGCCAACCCAGTATGCCGAGGAGATCAAGATTCGTTATGCTTGCGCGCTTGCCAAACTGGCTGGCGCCGGCGAAACCATCAAGGTGCCGAGTGTCGGTGATCGTCCACCGCGCGACTTGTCGCGTCAGTCCCTGGCAGAAGTGGTTGAGCCACGTTACGACGAGCTGTTCACCCTGATTCAGGCGGAGCTGCGTCGCAGTGGTTATGAGGACTTGATCCCGGCCGGGATCGTGCTCACTGGCGGTACAGCGAAGATGGAAGGAGCCGTCGAGCTGGCCGAGGAAATCTTTCATATGCCGGTACGCCTGGGGATGCCCCAGGGTGTCAAAGGATTGGCCGACGTCGTGCGTAACCCTATCTATTCCACAGGTGTAGGCCTGCTGCTGTACGGACTGCAAAAGCAGGCCGACGGCGTCTCCATGTCTGCACTTGGCAGCTACAGCGATGAACCCAAACAACCTGTGCTGGAACGGCTGAAACGCTGGGTCCAGGGCAATTTCTGATTTTTGCAGTAGGCGTTACAACTAGAAAGTAAAGGAGAGGGAAAATGTTTGAACTCGTAGACAGCGCTCCAGCAAGTGCAGTTATCAAGGTCATCGGCGTGGGTGGCGGCGGCGGTAATGCTGTTAACCATATGGCGTCAAACAACATTGAAGGCGTTGAGTTCATCTGCGCCAACACGGATGCTCAAGCACTGAAAAACATTGGCGCACGCACCGTGCTGCAACTGGGCACTGCGGTGACCAAGGGCCTCGGTGCGGGTGCCAACCCTGAGGTCGGCCGTCAGGCGGCCATGGAAGATCGCGAGCGTATCGCTGAAGTGCTGCAAGGCACCGATATGGTCTTTATCACCACCGGCATGGGCGGCGGTACTGGTACCGGTGCAGCCCCGGTAATTGCTCAGGTGGCCAAGGAAATGGGCATTCTCACCGTCGCGGTGGTGACTCGTCCGTTCCCGTTCGAAGGCAAGAAGCGCATGCTGATCGCCGAAGAAGGTATTCGCGCACTGTCGGAAAGTGTCGACTCGCTGATCACCATCCCCAACGAAAAACTGCTGACCATCCTCGGTAAGGACGCAAGCCTGTTGTCGGCTTTCGCCAAGGCTGACGATGTACTGGCCGGTGCCGTGCGCGGTATCTCCGACATCATCAAGCGTCCGGGCATGATCAACGTCGACTTCGCCGACGTGAAAACCGTGATGAGCGAGATGGGCATGGCGATGATGGGCACCGGCTGCGCCAGCGGGCCGAATCGCGCCCGTGAGGCCACCGAGGCGGCGATTCGCAATCCGCTGCTGGAAGACGTCAACCTGCAAGGTGCACGTGGCATCCTGGTGAACATCACCGCCGGTCCTGACCTGTCCCTGGGTGAGTACTCCGACGTGGGTAACATCATCGAGCAGTTCGCTTCCGAGCACGCCACCGTCAAGGTCGGCACCGTGATCGATCCAGACATGCGCGATGAGTTGCACGTTACCGTGGTTGCCACTGGCTTGGGTGCGCGTATCGAGAAGCCGGTCAAGGTTATCGACAACACTGTGCAGGTTTCTGCCACCGCCAGCACTCCGGCTGCGCCAGCGCGCACCGAACAAACCGTCAACTACAAGGACTACGAGCGTCCAACCGTTCAGCGTCAAAGCCACGGCGGCGCGGCCACTGCGGCCAAGCTGAACCCGCAGGATGACCTGGATTACCTGGACATTCCGGCGTTCCTGCGTCGTCAGGCCGATTGATGAAATGTATCAGGAGTATTGGAGTGATTGGTGTTCAGCAAAGGCCGGTTCTGCTATCATCGCCGGCCATTGTTGAAAACAATTCGCAACTAGTGCTATAGCGGCCAAAGCCATGATCAGACAACGCACCCTGAAGAACATTATCCGCGCCACCGGCGTCGGCCTGCATTCCGGGGAGAAGGTTTACCTGACCCTGAAGCCGGCACCAGTGGATACCGGTATCGTGTTCCGTCGTACCGACTTGGACCCTGTCGTGGAGATTCCCGCGCGTGCAGGCAATGTTGGTGAAACCACCATGTCGACCACATTGGTCAATGGTGATGTCAAGGTGGATACGGTAGAGCACCTGCTTTCGGCCATGGCTGGCCTGGGCATCGATAACGCCTACGTCGAGCTCTCCGCGTCCGAAGTACCGATCATGGATGGCAGTGCTGGTCCTTTTGTATTCCTGATTCAATCTGCGGGTTTGCAGGAGCAGGAAGCCCACAAGAAATTCATCCGGATTCTTCGTGAAGTCACAGTTGAAGAGGGCGACAAGCGCGCCACCTTCGTGCCTTTTGAAGGGTTCAAGGTGACCTTCGAGATCGACTTCGATCACCCGGTCTTCCGCAATCGCACCCAGTCGGCCAGCGTTGACTTCTCTAGCACCTCCTTTGTTAAGGAAGTCAGCCGCGCTCGTACATTCGGCTTTATGCGTGACATCGAGTTCCTGCGTTCGCAGAACCTGGCACTCGGCGGCAGCGTGGATAACGCCATCGTGGTGGATGAATTCAATGTGTTGAACGAAGACGGCCTGCGTTATGAGGACGAGTTTGTTAAGCACAAGATTCTTGACGCGATTGGTGACCTCTACCTGCTGGGCAATAGCCTGATCGGTGAGTTCAAGGGCTTCAAGTCCGGGCATGCGCTGAATAATCGCCTGCTGCGCACCCTGATTGAGCAGCCTGATAGCTGGGAAGTCGTGACGTTTGACGACCCCAACACCGCGCCGATCTCTTACATGCGCCCGGTTGCGGCCGTGTAACGCAATACCCTCCTTCTTTACGCTTAAAGACCACCCCAGGGTGGTCTTTTTTTATGGTCTGGTATTTGTGCTGGGGCGTTTAAAGAGGTCGTTCAGTCGGGTTTGCCGTGCTTGGCCAGGCGCTCCAGAGCGGCACGCAGCTTGGGGTCGCTGATGCCGTCGGCGGTGGCTTGAATGTTTTCGGCGGCACTGCTGGACAGGCTGATTGTGCGACCCGTTGCACGCCTTTCAGCAGCCGGAGGTTGCACCTTGAATAGGATCTTCGTTAAGGTCGCGAATTCTTCGAGTGCCTGCAGCTGTTTCAGCAAACGTTTTTGTTGATAGCGCAGGCGTGTGGCCCAGTGCCCATCGGTGATTATCAATAGCAGGCAACCCTCGCGCCACGACGCCACATGGCAGTGCTCGCGAGCAGCAGGTTGCAGCTGGCTTTCCAGTAAGTGCTGCAGGCGATCAATGCGTTGCGCTTGATTGAACAGCGCTTTCAAGGGCTTCACTTCGCGCAACAGCGCGGCGGGTGCCCGGGCCGGCAAAGGACGAAATGTCATGGCAGGACGCCTGAAGAAGTGAGGTCGCCATGGTAGCAGAATCGCTGCTGCCAGCTGTGGCTTCACCATTGGGGGAAGGCCGTGCACATCATTTTACTCAGTCGGCATCACGGTGCCGCACGCTCGCTCAGTCTGGATTTGCGCTGGTTGTTGCTGGCGCTGCTGGCTGCGCTCGGCGTTGCGTTAGCCAGCGGTATTGCCGTTGGCGCCTGGTGGGCGCCGGCAACCGTGACCGTGCATGACGATACGCAGATCAACCAGGCGCTGGATCAGCAGCGCGCCGAGGTCGGTGCTGTGCGTCTGGACGCGCAGCGCCAGCTGGATGCCTTCGCGGTGCATGTGGCTGAGCTGCAGGCGCGCCTGACTCGCCTGGATGCGCTGGGCGCGCGTCTGACCGAGCTGGCCGAGCTGGATTCCAGTGAGTTCGACTTCTCGCTTAATGTGGGCCAGGGCGGCGCTGAGGACACATTGGGCGATGCCGCCTATGCACCGCCGCCTTTTATGGATGAGTTGGATCAGTTGAGCCTGCGCCTGGATAGTCGCGAACAGTTGCTCGAGGTGCTGGAGCAGCTGATTGGTGAGCGCCAGTTGAATGAGGGTGAATACCTGTCCGGCATGCCGGTGCGGCATGGCTATATGTCCTCACCTTTCGGCCGGCGTGTGCACCCGTTGACGGGGCGCAATACCCAGCATAAAGGCGTCGATTTTGCCGCCAAGCCAGGCAGTGATGTGGTGGCTGTGGCGGCGGGCGTGGTGAGCTTTTCCGGAATAAAATCGGGCTATGGCCATGTGGTAGAAATCAGTCATGCCGATGGCTACACCACGCTTTATGCGCACAACAAAAAGAATCTGGTCGCAATCGGAGACCTGGTGCAGCGTGGTCAAACCATCGCCGCAGTGGGGCGCAGTGGTCGTGCCAGTGGTTACCATGTGCATTTTGAAGTGACCAAGAATGGTCGCCTGGTCAACCCGGCAAGCTACATAGCCCGAGTCGACGACGTCGAATAACGCCGCTTTCCTCATTAGCGTTTCCGGGTAGAATGCCCGCTTCGCACGCAGCCATAAAGGCTGCATGGGTCGCTGTTCAGCCACCCTCAATCCATACGCCTGGAAGATCCTGTCGATATGTTTGCGCCTTTGTTGAAGAAACTCTTTGGAAGCAAGAACGAGCGTGAAGTTAAGCGCATGCTCAAGGCGGTTCAGGCCGTCAATGCCTTCGAGGAGCAGATGCTTGCCCTCTCCGATGAGCAACTGCGAGCCAAGACGGAGGCCTTCAAAGCCCGTCTGGCCAAAGGTGAAACCCTCGACCAGTTGTTGCCTGAAGCCTTTGCCGTAGCCCGCGAGGCGGGCAAGCGTGTGATGGGCATGCGCCACTTCGATGTGCAGTTGATTGGTGGCATGACCTTGCACGAAGGCAAGATTGCCGAAATGCGCACCGGTGAGGGCAAGACCCTGGTGGCAACCCTGGCGGTGTACCTCAATGCGCTGTCCGGCAAGGGCGTGCATGTGGTGACGGTCAACGACTACTTGGCGCGCCGCGACGCCAACTGGATGCGGCCGTTGTATGAGTTCCTTGGCATGTCGGTGGGTATTGTCACCCCGTTTATGCCGCCGGAAGAGAAGCGTGCAGCCTACGCTGCCGACATTACCTACGGCACCAATAACGAATTCGGCTTCGATTACCTGCGCGACAACATGGCGTTCAGCCTGGAGGATAAATTCCAGCGTGAGCTGAATTTCGCCGTGATCGACGAAGTTGACTCCATTTTGATCGACGAAGCGCGCACCCCGCTGATCATCTCCGGCCAGGCCGAAGACAGCTCGCGCCTCTATACCGAAATCAACAAGCTGATCCCACGCCTCAAGCTGCATGTTGAGGAAGAAGAGGGCGTTGTTACGCAGGAAGGCCACTACAAGCTTGATGAGAAAGCGCGTCAGGTTGAGCTGAACGAAGCGGGTCACCAGTTTGTTGAAGAGATGCTCACCGAAGTCGGCCTGTTGGCCGAAGGCGAGAGCCTGTATTCGGCGCACAACCTGGGTCTGCTGACCCACGTGTACTCGGGCCTGCGTGCGCACAAGCTGTTCAACCGCAACGTTGAATACATCGTGCAGAAGGATCAGGTGCTGCTGATCGACGAACACACTGGCCGTACCATGCCCGGTCGTCGTCTGTCCGAAGGCCTGCATCAGGCCATCGAAGCCAAAGAAGGCCTGCCGATTCAGGCCGAGAGCCAGACCCTGGCTTCGACCACTTTTCAGAACTACTTCCGTCTGTACAACAAGCTGTCCGGCATGACCGGTACCGCTGACACCGAAGCGTTCGAGTTCCATCAGATCTACGGCCTGGCGGTGATCGTGATCCCGACCAACCGTGCCCTGGCGCGTAAGGACTTCAACGACCTGGTCTATCTGACTGCGGAAGAGAAGTACGCCGCCATCGTCACTGATATCAAGGAAAGTATGGCCCTGGGCCGGCCGGTGCTGGTCGGTACGGCCACCATCGAAACCTCCGAGCACATGTCGGCCTTGCTTAACCGCGAAGGCATCGAGCACAAGGTGCTCAACGCCAAATTCCACGAGAAGGAAGCGGAAATCATTGCCCAGGCCGGTCGTCCAGGCGCGCTGACCATTGCCACCAACATGGCCGGTCGCGGTACCGACATTCTGCTGGGCGGCAACTGGGAAGTTGAAGTCGCCAACCTGGAAAACGCCACGCCCGAGCAGATTGCCCAGATCAAGGCCGACTGGCAGAAGCGTCACCAGCAGGTGATTGAGGCGGGTGGTCTGCATGTGATTGCTTCCGAGCGTCATGAATCGCGGCGTATCGACAACCAGCTGCGTGGCCGTTCCGGTCGCCAGGGTGACCCGGGTTCCAGTCGCTTCTACCTGTCGCTGGAAGACAGCCTGATGCGCATCTTCGCCTCGGACCGGGTGAAGAACTTTATGAAGGCCCTGGGCATGCAGTCCGGTGAAGCCATCGAGCACCGCATGGTCAGCAACGCCATCGAGAAGGCCCAGCGCAAGGTTGAAGGGCGCAACTTCGACATGCGCAAGCAACTGCTCGAATTCGACGATGTGGCCAACGAGCAGCGCAAGGTGATCTACCACATGCGCAACACCTTGCTGGCGGCCGACAACATTGGTGAGACCATCGCCGAGTTCCGTCAGGAAGTGCTGGATAACACCATCAACGAACACATTGCGCCGCAGTCACTGCCTGAGCAGTGGGATATCGCTGGCCTGGAAGAGGCGCTCTACAGCAGCTTCAACCTGCGTCTGCCGATCCAGCAGTGGCTCGATGATGACCACAAGCTTTACGAAGAAACCCTGCGGGCGCGCATTCTCGAAGAGCTGGTAACGGCTTACAACGAGAAGGAAATCGAGGCCAGTGCCGAGGCGCTGCGCACCTTCGAGAAGCAGATTCTGCTGCGGGTACTCGACGATCTGTGGAAAGACCACCTGTCGACCATGGACCACCTGCGTCACGGCATTCACCTGCGTGGCTACGCGCAGAAGAATCCCAAGCAGGAGTACAAGCGCGAGTCCTTTACCCTGTTCCAGGAACTGCTGGATTCGATCAAGCGCGACACCATCCGCGTGCTCTCGCATGTGCAGGTGCGCCGTGAAGATCCGGCCGAAGAAGAAGCGCGGCTGCGTCGCGAAGCCGAAGCCATGGCTGAGCGTATGCAATTCCAGCACGCTGATGCCTCGGCACTGCCGGCGCAAGCGGCTGAAGAAGACGGTGAGGTGGCGGTTGCCGCTGCACCGGTGCGCACTGAACCGAAGATCGGCCGTAATGAGAGTTGCCCGTGCGGCTCCGGCAAGAAGTACAAGCATTGTCACGGTCAGGTTAACTAAGCCCTCCGTGTAGAGCGGGTTGAGCCGACAGTGACGTTGGCTATGCTCGACCCCGCTTGATTAACGCCGCGAACGGTCTGACCGTTCGCGGCGTTTTACCATCGCATTCAGATGTATCACCCCATCTTAAGGAGCGTTCGCTATGGCTGTTGGTCTTGGCCCGTTGTCTACCCTGCACCCGGTTCCAGGTTTCGAGTTGGGCATCGCCTCTGCGGGCATCAAGCGCCCGGGGCGCAAGGATGTGGTAGTCATGCGCTGTGCCGAGGGCTCCAGCGTAGCGGGCGTGTTTACCCTCAATGCGTTCTGCGCCGCGCCGGTGATTCTGGCCAAGAAGCGGGTGCAGGGCGCTGTGCGTTACCTGCTGACCAATACCGGCAATGCCAACGCCGGCACCGGCGAGCCAGGCTTGCAGAATGCCCAGCGTACCTGTGCGGCGCTGGCCCAGCTGACAGGCGTCGATGACAGCGCGGTGCTGCCGTTCTCCACGGGGGTCATTGGTGAGCCGCTGCCGGTGGAGAAGATCGAAGGCGCGCTGCAGGCTGCCCTCGACGATCTGGCCGAAGACCATTGGGCCGAAGCCGCCACCGGCATCATGACCACCGACACCCTGCCCAAGGGCGCCAGCCGGCAGTTCCAGCACGATGGCGTGACCGTCACCGTGACCGGTATCAGCAAGGGCGCCGGGATGATCCGGCCGAACATGGCGACCATGCTCGGCTACATCGCCACCGACGCCAAGGTTGCCCGCAGCGTGTTGCAGGATCTGGTGCGCGATGCGGCGAACAAGTCGTTCAACCGCATCACCATCGACGGCGATACCTCGACCAACGACTGCTGCATGTTGATTGCCACGGGCCAGGCTGCGCTGCCGGAAATCACCGAAGCCAGCGGCGAACTGTTCGCCAAGCTCAAGCAGGCGGTGTTTGAGGTCTTTATGCAGGTGGCTCAGGCCATCGTGCGTGACGGCGAAGGCGCGACCAAGTTTGTCACCGTGCAGGTCAATGGCGGCGGTACCCATCAGGAGTGTCTGGACGTTGCCTATGCCGTGGCCCACTCGCCACTGATCAAGACCGCGCTGTTTGCTTCCGACCCGAACTGGGGGCGCATCCTCGCCGCCGTCGGCTATGCCGGCGTGGCGCAGTTGGATGTGAGCAAGATCGATGTATTCCTCAGTGAGGTGTGCATTGCGAGTCGTGGTTGCCGCGCCGCCAGCTACACCGAAGAGCAGGGCGCTGCGGTAATGGCTAAAGAGGAAATCACCATCCGCATCGAGTTGGGGCGCGGTGCATGCAGCGAGACCATCTGGACCACTGACCTGTCTCACGAGTACGTGAAGATCAACGCGGAATACCGCACCTGATCGGCCACGTACCGGCTGTTTGACTGCCTGCATTCCCGTTGCTCATGCCCCCATGAGCAACGGGAATTTGCTATTGAAGGAGTCGCCTCTTAAGGTCTTTTGACCTTCCCGCATTGAGCGCAGCCCATGTCTCTTACTCTGATCATCGGTGATAAAACCTATTCGTCCTGGTCGCTGCGTGCGGCATTGGCTCTGGAGCTGACTGGCGCGCCTTATGGCGAACAGTGGATTACTCTGAACCGGCCTGACACGCGGGCGCAGATTTTGCGCTACTCCCCGACCGGCAAAGTGCCGTTGCTGCTCGTTGATGACGCGGCTATCTGGGATTCACTGGCGATTGCCGAGTATCTGGCCGAGTGCTATCCCGACGCCGGGTTATGGCCGCAGTCCCGTGCCGCCCGTGCCTTGGCGCGCAGCGCCTGCGCAGAAATGCACAGCGGTTTTGTCGCCCTGCGCACGCACCTGCCCATGGACCTCAAGCGCAACCAGGCGCTGGCCGTGATACCCGACGATGCACTGGCCGACATTCAGCGCATCTTCGCCTTGTGGGCCGAGTGCCGGCAGCGCTTTGGCCAGGGCGGCGATTTTCTGTTTGGCCGCCCCAGTGTCGCGGACGCCTTCTTTGCTCCGGTGGCGGCGCGCTTGCGCAGCTATCAGATTGAACTGCCGGCTGAGGCTGGCGCTTATGTTGACGCTATTTATCAATGGCCGGCGTTTCAACGCTGGTACCAGGCCGCCCAGGAGGAACATCTGGCGTGAAACGTATTCATGTAGCCGCTGCAGTCATTCGTGGCGAAGACGGGCAGATTCTGATCGCCAAACGTGCCGCCGATCAGCATCAGGGTGGCCTCTGGGAGTTCCCGGGAGGCAAGGTCGAGGCCGGCGAGAGTGTGCAAGCCGCCTTGGCCCGCGAGTTGGAAGAGGAACTGGGGATTCGCCCAAGCGCTGCTCGGCCGTTGATTCAGGTGCGTCATGACTACCCGGATAAACAGATATTGCTGGATGTCTGGGAGGTTGCGGCGTTTACCGGCACACCGCACGGCGCCGAAGGCCAGCCATTGGCCTGGGTCAGCCCCCGGCAGTTGGCTGATTATGAGTTTCCCGCCGCCAACCAGCCGATAGTCGCAGCCGCGCGCCTGCCCGAGCGTTACCTGATTACCCCGGACGGCTTGAGTGGGCCGGAGTTGCTGCGTGGTATTCAGGCGGCGCTGAAAAGCGGCATTCGCCTGCTGCAACTGCGCGCTCCGGCGATGTTCGATGCGCAGTACCGCGACATTGCGGTGGATGCCCTCGGGCTGTGCGCCGGCAAGGCGCAACTGATGCTCAAGGGGCCGCTGGAGTGGCTGGGCGACTTTCCGGCTGCCGGCTGGCACCTGACGGCGCGTCAATTGCGTGAGCTGAGCGCAGGGGGGCGGCCGTTTCCGCGCGAGCGCTGGCTGGCGGCCTCCTGCCACTCGGCCGATGAGTTGGCGCTGGCGGCGCAAATGGGGGTGGACTTCGTCACCCTGTCGCCGGTGCAGCCGACACAGACGCACCCAGAGGTTGAATCGTTGGGCTGGGCGCAGGTTGGCGAGCTGCTGCAGGGTTTCAATAAACCGGCGTACCTGCTCGGCGGTGTCGGCCCGGCGGAGCTGGAGCGGGCCTGGCAGGTGGGGGCTCAGGGCGTGGCGGGTATTCGTTCGTTCTGGCCGCAGTGAGCACCTGCTTTGGCGTTTTCTGCGCCAGCAACGGTATAGTCTGCGCCCTGAAATAGTGCGTGAGTAGCGAGAGTCTGGCGGTGCAGATCCTGATTGAGTGGTTGAAGAGCTTCTGGCCGGCGCCCATGGCCGTGAGCATGAGCGAGCGTGCCCTGAGTTGCGTGGGTGCGGCATTGGGCTTGTTGTTCAGTGGGTGGTTGTGTCATGCGCTCTTGGGTGGCGCCAGCCCCTGGTTGATCGCGCCAATGGGGGCCTCAGCGGTGCTGCTGTTTGCGGTGCCGGCCAGTCCGTTGGCACAGCCCTGGTCGATTCTCGGCGGTAACCTGATCTCGGCTCTGGTTGGGGTAACCTGTGCCACCTGGTTCGGCCATAGCGCTGCGGTGGCAGCACTGGCAGGCGCTTTGGCGATTGCCGCGATGTTTGCGCTGCGTTGCCTGCATCCGCCGGGTGGCGCCGTGGCTCTGACAGCGGTGCTGGCGGGTAACGAGATTGCGCAGCTGGGTTATTTCTTTGCCTTGTATCCGGTGGCGCTCAATTCCTGCGGCCTGCTGCTGATCGGCTTGTTGTTCAACAACGCCCTGCGTCGACGTTACCCGCACCGCCCGTTGGAACACACCAACGTGCATCAGACGCGTGACCCTATCCCGCGTGATCGCCTGGGCTTCACCCCGGATGACCTCGATGCGGTGCTCAAGGCGCGTGGCGAGTTGCTCGATATTTCCCGCGAAGACCTCGAAGAGATCCTGCTGCAAACCGAAGCGCGGGCCTATCAGCGGCGTTTTGGTGAAGTGCGCTGCGCTGACATCATGTCCCGCGATGTGCAAACCCTCGACCTGGATAGCGGGCTTGACGAGGCTCGCGCCAGCCTGCATAGGCACCGTCTTACGGCCATGCCCGTGCTCAACTCCCAGGCTGAGTTGCTCGGCATGCTCAGCCTGCATGAGGTGCTGCAAACACCTGCCAGCGCGAGCACTGTTGGCGAGTGTATGCGCCGTCAGGTGCCGACCTGCCGGGCGGACTGGCCCGTTACCTACTTGTTGCAGATGCTCACCGATAGCGATGTGCACCAGGTTCCGGTAATCGACGAAGAGCGTCGAGTGGTGGGGCTCATCAGCCAGTCTGACCTGTTGGCGGCGCTGTTTCGGATGTCACTGCAGGGTGCTGCAGCGCCGGCGGCTAGCTGATTGGCGGCCCTGGGGTATCCTGTGCGCTTCCTGTTGCCTGGCGGTTGATAGTGCCCATGTCGGTAGATGCCCGTTCCCCCTCGAATATGCGCCCCAGTACGCTGCATTTGCCGCGTGGTAGCTGGGCCACGGTGTTTGAATGCTTGTGTGCGCATTTTCCGGCGATTGCCCCGGCGGTGTGGCAGGAGCGGATTGCCCGTGGTCGGGTGCTGGACGCTCAGGGCCAGCCGCTTGAGTTGGCGACAGCGTACCGCGAGGGCCTCAGGGTGCATTACTTTCGCGAGGTGGCGGCGGAAACGCCGATTCCCTTCGACGAGGCCGTGCTGCATCTCGATGAGCACCTGCTGGTGGCCGACAAGCCGCATTTTCTGCCGGTGATGCCGGCCGGTGAGTACGTCGAGCAGACCTTGCAGGCGCGGCTGGCCAAGCGCTTGGGCAATGCCGACCTGGTGCCGCTGCACCGGATTGATCGACACACCGCCGGGCTGGTGTTGTTCTCCACCAATCGCGCCAGTCGGGGCCAATACCAGGCGCTGTTTCGTCTGCGGCAAATGGATAAATGCTACGAGGCACTGGCTGCGGCACTGCCACACCTGAGCTTTCCCATGGTGCGGGCAACGCGCCTGGAGGGGGCTGAGCCGTTTTTCCGCATGCAGGAAGTGGCGGGGGAGGCCAATACCGAAACGCGTATCGAAGTTGCCAGACAGCTCGGTGAGCACTGGCTGTATCGGCTGTATCCGGTGACTGGCAAGAAGCATCAGCTGCGTGTGCATCTGGCGGCGCTGGGCGCGCCGATCCTCCATGATCCTTTCTACCCCGAGGTCACGGATGCGCCGGATGCCCCCGACGACTACAGCAAGCCACTCAAGCTGCTGGCGCGCGGCCTGGCGTTTATCGATCCGCTGACCGGGGAGCGGCGTCGCTTCGAGAGCCAGCTCAGCCTGCTTTAAGAACCTTTCTACGATCTGCTGCGCTTCGGCCCTGCTGTGTTGGAAGCAGGCTCGCTGGGCTCTTGCTTACGAGAGCGTAAAAAGCTCTTGGCTATTGCTTGGCAGCCGCCTGCCAGAGCACTTCATCGATCTGCTGACGTTTGGCGATGACTCGCGCGGCGACGAACAGCAGGTCGGACAGGCGGTTGATGTAAGCCAGGCCGACAGCGCGAATCGGCTCCACGGCATTCAGGTGCTGACAGCGACGCTCGGCACTGCGGGCCAGGCTGCGGCATACATGGGCCTGGGCAATCAGCCGAGAGCCGCCAGGCAGAATGAAATTTTCGAGCGGGCCGACCTCTTCGTTCCAACGGTCGATAGCGCCTTCCAGGCGCTCGACTTCCGTGGTCTGCAGAGCCTGGTAAGCGGGCATCGCCAGCTCGCCGCCCAGATCGAACAGGCGGTGCTGGCAGGGGGCAAGTACCTCAATAAGCTCACCCAGGCCTGGGCGCTGGGCTTGCTGTTCGGCGAGGTCGGCCAGGAGCAGGCCGATATGGCTGTTCAGCGTGTCGACTTCACCTATGGCATCCACCCGGGGGTGATCCTTGGGCACGCGGCGGCCATCGGCCAGACCGGTTTCGCCGGCATCGCCGGTGCGGGTGTAAATCTTCGAGAGTCGGTAACCCATGGTTCAGAGGCCTGTGTCGGGGGGGATGGTGGCCAGTGGCAGGCGCAGGGTAAAGCAGGTGCCCTGGCCTGGCTTGGACTGCACTTCCATCTGCCCTTTGTGGTTGTTGGTGATGATGAAGTAGGACACCGAGAGGCCAAGGCCGGTGCCCTGGCCGACCTCTTTGGTGGTGAAAAACGGTTCGAAAATGCGCTTGCGCACTGACTCGGACATGCCGACACCGTTGTCTTCGACCTGAATTTCCGCCCAGGGAGCCGCCAGGCGTACGCGCAGGGTGATCTGTCCAGGGCCATCGTCGTCACGCTGGTGGATGGCCTGGGCGGCGTTTTTCAACAGGTTGAGCAGTACCTGTTCCAGTTCATTGGCGGTGGCCGGTACTGCGGGCAACTCAGGATCGAACTCGCGCTGGATGTTCAGGCTTTTGAAGTCGAAGCTTTCGGTCAGGTCGAAATCGTTGCTGGCAATCTCCACGGCCTGATCGACCAGGGCCGACAAATGGCAGGGGGAGAGCTGACGATTGCTGAGGCGGCTGAAGTTGAGCATATGGCTGACAATCTTTGCCGCACGGCTACCGGCCTGCTGGATGCCGTCAAGCAGCCGTGGAATTTCCCGAGCCTGCAGGTAGTGGTCGATGGCGTCCAGGCAGATACCGGCCTGCTCGGCTTGTTCGCGGTTCTTTTCCAGCTCGGGTGACAGGCGCCGGCGGATGTTCTGCACGTTGTGCAGGATGGCCCCCAACGGGTTGTTGATCTCGTGAGCCATGCCGGCAGCCAGGCCGCCGACCGAGAGCATTTTTTCCGACTGCACCATCATTTCTTCCAGGTTCAGGCGCTGGGTGATGTCGTCGATGCGGATTACCACGCCACGGCCACTGCCGCCCATCAGCGGGTAGAAGGTCAGGGCGAAGTGGCGAGGCTGTTCATTGCTGCCCCAGGTCACGCGCTCGATCTTTTCCACCTGGTGCTGCTCGGCGGTGCGCCTAAGCTGCGCGAGGAAGGGTTTGAGGGGCGGGAAGGCGAGGAAGATCGGCTGATTCAGCGCCTCCTCCAGGCGGGTGCCGGAAAGGCTGCTGGCCTCTTGGTTCCACTGCGTTACATAGAGTTGTTCGTCGAGGGCAATCAGCGCCGAGGGCATGGAGTCGATGATGCTGTTGAGGTACTTCTGGAAACCGGTGAGTTTTTTCTCGATCTTGCTGCGTACCTGTACTTCCAGCTCCAGCTTGCGGTTGGAGTGACGGGTCTCCTCGGCCAGCAGTTGAGCCTGATCGAAGGCTTGCTGGGCATCGTCGCGGGCGCGTTTGAGTTGCTGTTCGCGGGCTTCGATACGCACCAGCATGGTGTTGAAGGCATCAGCCAGGTTGCCGATCTCGTCGCGATTACCACGGCGTGCACGCAGGGCGTAGTTCTCTTCGCGGGTGACCTGGCGTGAGAGTTCTTCCAGGCGGCGGATCGGCCGGGTAATCAGGCGGCGCACCTGGCGCGAAACAATCAGCCAGAGCACCACGCTGAGGGCGAGAATCACCCCGCTGGCAGTCAGGGTGCCGGTGTAGAACGCCCCTGGCAGCTCACTGGAGGCCACCATCAGCAGATGGCCGGGTTTGCCTGTGGCCTGGGGGAGTTCGACCAGCAGGTTGATACGGAACTCACTGTGGCGCCAGGACTCAACCTGTTCGACGCGCAGTGGCAGCTTGAGTTTTTCACCCCGTTGCAATTGCGCCAGGCTAAGGCCGTTGTTGTCGTAGATCACCGCTGCGCGCAGCGGCGCGTAATCATCCAGGCGCTTGAGCAGCGCTTCTGCGGCGACTGGTGAACTCAGCGCCTTTTTGCTAAGTGGCGGGCTGGCAATCAGCCGGCCGAGGGTATGCAGCGCCTGGGGCGCGACACTTTCCTGGGAGATCCAGTAGGCCGCGCTGATAAAGGCCAGGTTGGCCACCAGCAGCATGGCTGCCAGCAAAACCAGCAGGGCGACCAGTAGCTTGCGGCCAACCGGTAGATTTTCAAGACGCTGACGCAGAGGCATGGCGAGGAGGGTCGGTGGTGAGCGTGCGGGCAGGTTAGGGGCTGTTGCTGTTTTCGCGCAAGTGAGTAAGACCAACAGGCCCGGTTGCGCGCGTCAGTGTCTGGGTAATCCGCGGGCGTCGAGGTAGTCGAGCAATTGGCTGTGCAGTGCCTGTAGATGCGGCAACAGCAATTGGTGGCGTTGCGCGGCCTCGCAGGCATACCCCAGCAGGTAGGTGACTTCTGTGCGCCGGCCCTGGCTGACATCTTGGTGCATGGAGGAAAAGTTGGCGGCGGTGGCGAGGATCACCCGTTGCACTTCGTCATGCAGGTTCTCAGCCGCCGCGCTGTGCCCGCAGCGCTGCAGCAATTCAACCAGTTCGCTGCATAGGCAGGCTAGCTGTGCCGGATGCTCGCGCAGTTCGCCGTTACGGCAGTCGTGCAACACGGTCAGCGGGTTGATGGCGCAGTTCAACGCCAGCTTGCGCCACAGTCGGCTGAGGATATCCAGGCTCCAGTCATGGGCAATCCCGGCCTGGCGCAGCTCCTCCAGCCAGGCGGGAGGTTGCAGGTCAAGCGGGTCGCCCAGCCAGGTATGGCCGTGGCCGGCAAACACCACCTGAAAATCCGCCTGACGAAACGCACCCTCGGTACTGGAGGCAAAAATGCAGCGCGCCTGGGGCACCACACGGGCGACTTCGTCCTGGCTGCCCAGGCCATTTTGCAGCAGCACAATTTCGGCACCTGGGGTCAGGCGGTGAGCCAGTTGGCTCAAGGCTGCGGCTGCATCATAGGCTTTGCAGGCCAGCAGCAGCCGCTGGATTGGCTGCGGGTGGTCAGGTGTCTGGGCGGCTATGGCGTAGTGCTGTGCCTGGCCTTGTTCGATCAGGGTCAGCCCGCCGGCCTGTTGATAGCTGCGCAGCCTCGCCGAGTCGCGCAGGATCAGTTGTAGCGCAATCCCGGCGCGGGCCAGGCGCGTTGCCCACAGCGTGCCCAGGCTACCGGCCCCAAGGATATGCCACATATGCGGCGGCTTAATGCGGCAACGGCAGGCGCAGTGCCGTCACCCGGCCGCTGCTGTAGGACTCTGGCAGCAGTGTTTCAGCATGCTGGGTGATCAGCTCCGGGGTGCTCGGCAGGCCTTTGGCGTCAAGGCCTACCAGGCTGATCCCGGCCTTGAGGCTGATAAAGCCTTCGCTGGTCTTGAAGGCCTTGAGGTTGATGCCTTCGTGGAGGCGCTTGAAGCTGCTGGGCGAACATTCGTGCAAATCACCCAGCAGGGTAATCAGGGCAAAGTGACTTTCATCCAGGCGTACCAGCACATCCAGTGGCCGCACCAACTGTTGCAGGCGCCGCGCCACGCCGCTGAGCAGTTCGTTGTAGAAGGCATCGCCGTGCTGCTGGTGCAGTTCGTGCACATCCTGCAGGCCAATCAGCAGGTAGCACAGGGCGCCGCCGCGAGATTCCACCTGACGCAGGCTGTCGAGCATCTTCTGGTGCAGGTAACGGTTATTGCCCAGGCCGGTGAGGGGGTCGATCAGGTTGCGCTGTTCCAGGCTGGCGATGTTTTCAGTGAGCAGACGGTTTTCCTGGAGCAGGCGTTGCAGGGTGTTGCACAGGCGATCGGCGGCGTAGACCCGCGGCACCAGCTGCTCGTTCATCGCCGCCTTGCTGATGAAATCATCGACGCCGCTGTCGAAGGCTTCCCCCAGCACGTTTTCACCCTCCTTGCCGGTGAGCAGGATGACGTAGGTGTAGTGGTGGGCCATTTCATCGAACTGGCGCACCTGCACCGTCAGTTCCAGGCCGTTCATCTCCGGCATCAGCCAGTCGGCCAGTAGCACGCTGGCTGGGCGCTGTTCGAGGAGCTTGATCGCCTCGGCGGCGCTGCTGGCAAAACGCAGGTCCTGATAGCCCGCCTGGCTGAGGGCACGCCCGATCATGGCGCTGGAGAACTTGGCGTCATCGACAACCAAAATGCTCAGGTGGGGGTTCGGCATGGGCAGGCTCGCTAGGGGGAAATCACATGGTCCCGGTACTTCGCCGGGCAGTGTGTGTAGCTACCACTATATAATGGCTGGGTTTTTTCACCGTCAAGCCAGGCGTGCCCCTTTCGTGATGCAAGGCGCGCCGTCTATCTGGAGTAAGCCCATGCCCTCGTTCGACGTGGTGTCCGAGTTGGACAAACATGAAGTAACCAACGCTGTCGATAATGCCGTCAAGGAATTGGAACGGCGTTATGACCTGCGTGGTAAAGGTAGCTTTGAGCTGAAAGAGCTGACTGTCAACCTGACAGCCGATGCGGATTTTCAGTTGGAGCAGATGCTTGAGATTCTCAAGCTCAGCCTGGTCAAGCGCAAGATTGATGTGCAGTGCCTGGAGTTCAAAGATGCCTACCCTTCGGGCAAGAGCGTCAAGCAGGAAGTGATTCTGCGTGAGGGCATCGAAAAAGATCTGGCGAAGAAGATTGTTGCGCACATCAAGGACAGCAAGCTGAAAGTCCAGGCTGCCATTCAGGGAGAGCAGGTGCGTATTACTGGCAAGAAGCGTGATGACCTGCAGGAAGCCATTGCCGCCCTGCGCGCCAAGGACTTCGGTATGCCACTGCAATACAACAATTTCAGAGATTGAGTAAACGTATTGAACCTTGCTTCCTGATAGGAGTCGCAACGGTGTAGGTGCAGTAAAAACAGCCACAGCTCTCTGTGGCTGTTTGTTTTCAAGGGTCAAAAAGGATGAACAGATGGATATGAGTGTCGAACAACTGGTGAAAGTTTCAGAGGCCTGGTTGCCGGTCGTACTTGAGTACAGTGGCAAGCTGACCCTGGCCTTGATCACGCTGCTGATCGGTTGGTGGCTGGTAGGCAAGCTCACCAATAGCATTGGCCGTTTGCTCGATATGCGTCAGGTCGACCGGGCGCTGGGTAGTTTTATCTGTAGCCTGGTCAGCATCGTGCTGAAGGTTCTGTTGTTGGTGAGTGTGGCCTCGATGATTGGGGTTGAGACCACGTCCTTTATCGCGGTAATTGGTGCCGCGGGGTTGGCGATTGGTCTGGCACTGCAAGGCAGCCTGGCAAACTTTGCCGGTGGTGTGCTGATCATGCTGTTTCGCCCGTTTCGCGCCGGCGACTGGATTGAGGCGCAAGGTGTTTCCGGTAGCGTCGACAGCATTCAGATTTTTCATACCACGCTGAAGACGGCGGATAACAAAGTGGTGATCGTGCCCAACGGCAGCCTGTCGAATGGCCATATCACCAACTATTCGCGTGAGCCCAAGCGGCGGGCCGACATCAACGTGGGGATCGACTATTCCAGTGATATCAAGCAGGCCCGCGATGTGCTGCTGGCTATTGCCCAGGACCCACGGGTGCTGCGTGACCCTGAACCAGTGGTGTTTGTCACCGGGCTGGGCGACAGTGCGGTCAACTTGTCACTGCGCGTATGGGTGGCGACGCCTGATTTCTGGCCCGTGACCTTTGCGTTCACCGAGCAAGCCAAGGAGCGCCTGACTGAAGCCGGTATTGGCATTCCATTCCCGCAACGGGTGGTGCACCTGGTTCAACAGGGCAATTGAGACCCCGCCGTTACGCACTCGCCGGCTTAACGGCGAGTGGCGTTGTAAAGCGCTGCAAAGTTACGCCCCATGGCGCTTTGATAATGCCCAACCAGAGTTTGCCAGTCAGCCTGATCCCAGGGTGAATGCCGGCGTAGCTGCAGCATGTCGTGCATGGCGGCCTGCTTGCTGGTGAGGCGGCGACGGCACTTCTCGAGGTCTATCAGTGCAACTTCCGGCACCGCTGCCGAGTGCTCGCCGGTGATGCGCACAAAAATATGCTTGATATAGATGCAGCCATGCTGCCAGCGGGCCTTGTGCAGGCTGGCGAGTGTGCGCGCAACCTCCTGCAGCAGTTGTTGATGCAGCGGCTCGCCGTAGTGCGCGCGATCATTGGCGGCGTACCACTCGTCGATAGGTTGAAAGCCTTCCAGCGCCTTGGTGATGAGCAGTGCACGCCAGCCCTCAGGGCTCTGTTCGGCTGCGCAATAGACAATTTCGGGAACGGTTAAACCGGCTTTGCGCGCACCCACCAGGGCCTCTTGCTCGCGCAGTACGGTCGGGCGACCGAAGGGATGAAACAGGTTGCGATGGATATGCCCGGTCTGCCGTTTGGCATAGAGCAGCTGACCGTTATGGGTGATGCGCTGGACACCGCTTTGCCCGCCACGCCTGTCGTTGGGCTCTTCCACCCATTCACCCTGCAGCTGCCACCAGATGTCGAAGTCAGTTGGGAGGGACGAGTTGTTTATGGCGTACGGATTGATGGTCATAACCTACCCTTCTAGATATCGGTCCTCAGCAAGAACCTTGCCCGTGGGACAGATATACGCGCCCTTTGGGCGCAGTTTTCTTGTTATTCGGGTGCCGCATTAACGATTAAGCCACTGGCGTTTTGCCGCTCGCGCCGCCATTGCAGAATAATCAGCAGCAGTGTCGGGATGCCTAGCAACGCAGTGATGAGGAAGAACTGAGCGTACCCGAGTTTTTCCACCATCACACCAGAATATCCTCCAATCAGGCGTGGCAGCAGCAGCATGATTGAGCTGAGCAGGGCGTACTGCGTGGCGGAAAACTTCAAGTTGGTCAGGCTCGACAGGTATGCAACGAAGGCCGCCGTAGCCAAGCCTGCGCTGAAGTTGTCGGCGGAAATGGTCACGATCAGCATCTGCAGATCGGCGCCCATGCCAGTCAGCATGAGGAACAGCAGATTGGTCGCCGCCGAGGCTGCGCCACCGACGAACAGGATCGGCATGATGCCGAAGCGCACGATCAACAAGCCGCCAAACCCGGCGCCGATCAGGGTCATGATCAGGCCAAAGAGCTTGCTGACACTGGCGATCTGATCCTTGGTAAAGCCCTGATCGATATAAAACACGTTGGCCATCACGCCCATCACGGTATCCGACATGCGGTAGGTGGCGATCAGGCCCAGCAGCAGGAAGGCCTGCCAGCGGTAACGCACGATAAAGTCGTTGACCGGGGTCAGCACCGGCGCCAGGCCGCGACGGCCCATGGATGACAGGCATAGCGCGCTGAGGATGGTGTAGAGCAGGGCGCGTAGAAAGGCGCGGTCTTCCAGGAGCAGATCGAGCAGGCTGGCATCGCCGTTGATCAGGCTGGCGAAATCGGTGTGGTAGAACTGGGTGAACATCGCCGGCACCGACACCAGCAGCACGATCAGCACCAGCACCGAGGTAATCTGGTGGCTAAAGCCATAGCGCGCGGCCGCCAACTGTGTGCGCAGCGGTACATCGGGCTCGCGCATCCACAGGCTGGTCAGCAGGCCGGGTAGCATCAGCAGGGCAAACAGCAGGTAGGTACCCGCCCAGGCCGCGTGCTGGTAGAGCAAGGCAGTGGAGCCAAAACCTTCGGCGAAATACAGCGCCCCCGCAGTGGCGAGCAGGGCGGCAACGCGGTAGCCGGCCATATAGCTGGCAGCGAGTGCAGCCTGGCGACTGTCGTCGACGATTTCCAGGCGATAGGCGTCAACCGCGATGTCCTGGGTGGCTGATGCGAAGGCCACCAGCACCGCCAAAGAGATCAACCAGGTCAGGTGGGTTTGCGGATCACACAGGGCCATGCCTGCCAGGCCGATGGCGATCAGAATCTGCGACAACACCAGCCAGGAGCGGCGACGGCCCAGCTTGCCCAACAGCGGTAGGCGCCACTGGTCGAGCAGTGGCGACCAGACCCACTTGAAGGCATAGGCCAGGCCGATCAGGCTGGCAAAACCTATGGTGTCACGCGCCACACCGGCTTCGCGCAACCAGACCGAAAGGGTGGAGAACACCAGCATATAAGGCAAGCCAGCGGCGAACCCTAGAAGCAGCAGCACCAGTGTCGAGGGGCTGGAGTAGGCAGCAATGGCATCACGCCAGCTTTTACGGGGCATTGAAGGGGTATCAGCCTGAGATTGACCTAATAAAGGGCGCACTCTAACCGCTGTGCTCTATAGGGCGCCAGCCATAGCGCGGCATATCCACCCGATCATTGTGGATAGGCACGCCTTCATCGCGTAGGCGATTGCGTTGTTCGCTGCCGCTGAGGCTGCCGCAGGGCAGGCTTAGACGCCCGTTGGCGGCAATGACGCGGTGCCAGGGCAGTGTGCTGCCGTCTGGCAGTTGGCTGAGGGTGCGGCCGACCCAACGTGCTGCACGGCCCAGGCCGGCATAGGCGGCCAGTTGCCCATAGCTCACCACGCGACCAGCCGGCACTTGCGCCAGCACCGCATAAAGTGCTGCCCGCCGTTCGGCTTGGCTTGCTGTCGGCTGGCCTGGCGCGGCATGCTTTGGCACTTGCCCCGATTCCCTATCTGGCTGCCCTGTCATGTTGCTACGTACTCTGCTGTGTTCATTGATTGTTGCTTTGGCTGTGCCTGTATGGGCGGATACGGTGTGGTTGGACAATGGAGACCGCCTGAGCGGCGAGATAGTTCTGCTTGATGGCGGCAAGCTGGTCTTGAAAACCAAGTATGCCGGCCAGGTGCTGATTGCCTGGAAGGATATCGAGACCCTGCGCTCCGATAAACCTCTGCTGATTCGCCGCCAAGGTCTCGACAGCGAGTACAGCAACCAGCTGGAAGCGGCCGGCAGCGGCTTGGTTCGGATGGTTGGTGCAAACACTCAGACCGTGCCGCTGGCCAGTATCAATCGGCTGGTTCCACCGCGGCCGGTGCTTCAGGACCGTTTCTGGGAGGGCAATCTGGACGCCAAGCTGGATATGGAGCGCGATGAGGACGAGACCGATGAGTGGAAGGTCAAGGGCAACACGCGTATGGAGCACGGGCGCTGGCGTCATGTGTTGAACGGCGAGCTGGAGCGAGAAACTAAGAATGGCAACAAGGTCGACGACAACTGGCAGCTGGAGTATGACCTTGACCGCTTTATCACCGATCACTGGTTTTGGCGAAGCGGTGTTGAGCAGCAAGAAGATGAGTTCGAGGACATCAATCGCCAGCGCATCATAGGTACCGGGCCTGGTTATCGCTTCTGGGATAACGAGCTGGGCCGCTTTGATCTGGTTAGCCAGGTCAACCGTGTGCGGTTCGAGACGCAGACGGCGGATCTGGAGTTCGACAGTTATTCGCTGGAGTGGGATTACAAGCGTCTGCTCTGGGGCACGCGAGTGGAGCTCTACAGTACCGCCGAGCTGCAGCTGCCGGCGATTGATGACGTTGACTACGCGTTCGACAGCGAAATGGGCTTGCGCTATCGCCTGAATGACTGGGCGCGGCTGTCATTGTTGTATGAGCTCGATCAGGTGCGCGCGCTGGGCCAGGTCTCCAGTGAACGGCGTTATCTGCTGGGGCTGGGGGTGGGGTGGTAGAGGCTATTGCTCAGCTATTGCTGAACTCGTGGTAATCCTGTCGGTCAGTGCTTGCTCTGGTGTCGTGCTTACGGATAATGCCCGGCCTTCCGCAAACCTGAGATAGACAAGCGCTCATTATGTTTTCCAAACCCCTGCTGTGCCTGGCCTTTTGTGTGGCTGCGACTCCCGTGTTGGCGGATACCATTTGGTTGAAGAATGGTGATCGCCTGACGGGCAAGATCAAGTTTTATGACGGCGGTAAATTGCTCCTGGAAACCGACTACGGCGGTGCCATTGCCCTGGATTGGAAAAAAATCGCCACCCTGGAAAGTGATCAGGAATTGTTGGTCAAGGAAAGTGCCGTGCACGGTGAGCGCGCCAAGTCCTTGCAAGCGGCCGAGCCAGGCAAGGTCACGCTCGCCAACGGCGAGGCGCCTCAGACCATCGAATTGGCCAGCATCCAGCAGATTCTCAAGCCCAAACCGCTGGTCGAGGATTTGGTCTGGAAGGGCAACATCGACGCTGCGCTTGATTACAAGCGTGCCGAACGTGACACTGACGACTATGACGTCAGCCTGAAGACTCAGGCGCGCCATGGTCTCTGGCGACATCATGCCGAGGCTGAGTACAACCGCGAGTTCCAGGATGACGTGGTAACCACCGACAACTGGAGCGCCGAATATGCCCTCGACCGTTTCCTGACGCAGAAGTGGTTCTGGCAGGGTCGCTTCGAGTACAAGCGCGACATGGTCGAAGAGCTTGAGCGTCAGCGCACCTTGGGTACTGGCCCGGGTTACCAGTTCTGGGACGATGAGCTGGGCGCCTTCTCGGTGACCGGTCTGCTCAACCGTACCGACTATGAATACAGCAATGGTGAGAGCGAGAACTTCTACGCGGCGAGCATGAAATGGGATTACAACCGCTATCTGGTCGGCAAGCGCGTTGAGTTGTTCAGCGATGGCGAGGTCGGCAAGCCACTGGCCAACGCTGCCGATTACACCCTGGATGCCGCGGTGGGGCTGCGTTACAAGGTAACCGACTGGGCCTCGTTGAATATGAAGGCCGAGAAGGACTTGGTCAGTGGTGCGGAAGGTGAGCTGGACGAGACCCGTTACAGCCTGGGTTTTGGTATCGGCTGGTAAGGCTCCGCAGCAAATAAAAAGCCCCGCATCTGCGGGGCTTTTTGTTTTAAAGGTTCTAGATCTCGCGAGCTAGAGTCAGCCTAGGCAAACGCACTCGCGGGCGCGGAGTTTACGAGCTGTAAATGAGCAAGCCCGCGAGTGCTTTTAACGACGGATGGCCGACGCGCAGCAGATCGGTGCGGATTACAACCGTAGGCCGCCATCCAGTTCCAAGATCCGACCCGTGTAATAGTCGTTTTCCAGGATATAGGCCACCGAGTGCGCGATCTCGGCGGGTTTGCCCATGCGGCGCAGCGGGATGACCGAGGTCATGCGCTCCAGCGCTTCGGGCTTCATGCTGGCGACCATCTCGGTTTCGATAAAGCCCGGTGCCACACCGGCCACGCGAATGCCATAGCGCGCCAGTTCTTTTGCCCAGACCACGGTGTCAGCGGCAACACCGGCCTTGGCGGCGGAGTAGTTGGCCTGGCCCATGTTGCCGGCGCGGGAGATGGACGAGATGTTGATGATCGCGCCTTCGTTCTTCAGCTCGATCATCTTCGCCGCCACTTCGCGGGTGCAGAGGAACACGCCGGTCAGGTTGACGTCGATCACCGATTGCCACTGGGCCAGACTCAGCTTGGTGATTTCGCCGTCCTTGACCTTGATGGTCAGGCCGTCACGCAGGATACCGGCGTTGTTGACCAGGCCGTTGATTGCGCCGAAGTCTTCGGCGATCTGCGCCACGGTCTGAGTGACCTGCTCTTCGTTGGCGACGTTGCATAGGTAGGCGCGGGCCTCAACACCCAGGGCCTTGCAAGCGGCCACGGCTTCATCGAGCTTTTCCTGGTTCAGGTCGACCAACGCCAGCTTGGCGCCTTTGCCAGCCAGGTACTCGCCCATGGCGCGGCCCAGACCCTGGCAACCGCCAGTGATGATGATGACTTTGTCTTTGAGTTGCATGTGCTATCCCCTCAGGTGTTGGGTGTAACCTTGCCGGCGCGGTAACCCATATTCTGCAACGCCTGTCCGTTTGTGACGGATTCTATGCAAGGAGTCATAAGTTGAGCGTGAAAGCCGGTAAGCATGCCCGAGAATTGCTGCTCAAGGAATACCGTGGGGTGCTCAGTACCCATTCCAAAGCCATGCCGGGTTTCCCTTTTGGATCAGTGGTGCCTTACTGCCTGGATGCGGACGGCTATCCACTGATTTTGATCAGCCGCATTGCCCAGCACACCCATAACCTCAAGCTCGATGACAAATGCTCGCTGCTGATCGGCGAACGAGGGGCTGAGGATGTGCAGGCAGCTGGCCGTTTGACGTTACTCGCGCAGGCGCGACAGGTGTGTGACCCGGCGCAGATTGACGCGGCGGCTGCGCGTTATTATCGCTATTTCCCCGACTCGCGTGGTTATCACCAGGCCCATGACTTTGATTTCTGGCGCTTGGAGCCCGTGCGTGGGCGGTATATCGGTGGTTTTGGGGCGATCCACTGGCTGGATCAGGTCGGGCTCGCCAATCCCTTTGCCGGCGACGCTGAAGTCAGCATGCTTGAGCATATGAATAGCGACCATGCGGCGGCTATCGCACACTATGTCGCGCTGGCGGGCTTGCCCAGCCACGCGCCGGCGCAGTTGGTGGGTATCGACAGTGAAGGTTTTCATCTGCGCATTGGTCTTGGGCTACATTGGTTGGCGTTTCCAACATCCTGTAACAGTCCGCTTGAGGTTCGTCAGGCCCTAGTGGCGTTGGCTCGGGCCGATGTTTGGCCGGCCGCTGATCCGGCTTCAGCTTGAATTCAGCCAGACACCCCATACTTCAGTTCCATAGGAAGCTGATCTTCCGTTAAGGACCCTTTGATGCGTGCTTTTCTGTTTTTATTCGTGCTCTTCCCATTTATTGAGCTGGCCCTGCTGATTCAGGTTGGCGGCGCTATCGGGGTTTTACCGACCCTGCTACTGATCATCGGCTCGGCGATTCTCGGTAGCGTGCTGCTGCGCGTTGCTGGCGTTGCCACCGCCTGGCGGGCGCGGGAGAAGTTGAGCCGCGGTGAGCTGCCCGAGCAGGAAATGCTTGAGGGCTTGTTGATCGCAGTCGGCGGTGGGTTGCTGCTGCTGCCAGGCTTTATCAGTGATTTCTTCGGCATTTTCTGCCTGATTCCCGTCACCCGCCGCTTGTTGGTCAACAAGGTGCGTCAGCGTGCCGCCGAACAGGCAATGCGTCAGCGTGCCTTTTTCGATGATCAGGCCGCACGCTCCGGGCAGATTCGCCCCAATGTGCTGGAAGGCGAGTACGAGCGTCGTGACTGATCGGGTTTCGCACGTTTGCAGCCTCTCTTGCGCTGTCGTACAGACCGTTAGTGATGCAGGTGAATGAATAAAAAATTCGCCTGCAGCCCTTGAAATCCCCTTGTGCGCCCTTATGTAGCGGTCACCGCAAGGTTTTATGTTCAGACTTCAGCGCTGCGCCTGGCGTAGCGCTACCGGCCTCGCCGGACTTTGCTAACCCGCTGGTGCATACACCAGCCGCTAAACCATCTATTGGGAGAGATCGACAATGAAGCTTCGTCCTCTGCATGACCGCGTCGTAATCCGTCGCAGCGAAGAAGAAAAGAAAACCGCAGGTGGCATTGTGCTGCCAGGTTCCGCTGCCGAGAAAGCCAACAGCGGTGAAATCCTCGCTGTGGGTACCGGTCGCGTGCTGGACAACGGTGAAGTGCGCGCACTGGCCGTTAAAGTCGGCGACAAAGTGGTGTTTGGCCCGTACTCCGGTAGCAACACCGTCAAGGTTGATGGCGAAGACCTGCTGGTAATGGCTGAGAACGAAATTCTCGCCGTTATCGAAGGCTGATTGCAGCGCATCGTCGCTACGAATTCCGCTCTATTTGAACGAATCAAGGAATAACCATCATGGCTGCTAAAGAAGTTAAATTCGGCGATTCCGCCCGTAAAAAAATGCTGGTTGGCGTTAACGTTCTGGCTGACGCAGTAAAAGCGACCCTGGGCCCGAAAGGCCGTAACGTGGTCATCGAGAAGAGCTACGGCGCTCCGCTGATCACCAAGGACGGCGTGTCCGTTGCCAAAGAAATCGAACTGAAAGACAAGTTCGAAAACATGGGCGCCCAGCTGGTAAAAGACGTGGCTTCCAAAGCCAACGACGCAGCCGGTGACGGCACCACCACCGCCACCGTTCTGGCTCAGGCCATCGTTAGCGAAGGCCTGAAAGCCGTTGCTGCCGGCATGAACCCAATGGACCTGAAGCGCGGCATCGACAAGGCGACCATTGCCATCGTCGCCGAGCTGAAGAACCTGTCCAAGCCGTGCGCTGACACCAAGGCCATCGCTCAGGTCGGTTCGATCTCCGCCAACTCCGACAGCTCCATCGGCGAAATCATTGCCGAAGCCATGGAAAAAGTCGGTAAAGAAGGCGTGATCACCGTTGAAGAAGGCTCGGGCCTGGAAAACGAACTGTCGGTTGTTGAAGGCATGCAGTTCGACCGTGGCTACCTGTCCCCGTACTTCATCAACAAGCCGGACACTATGGTCGCCGAACTCGACGGCCCGCTGATCCTGCTGGTCGACAAGAAGATCTCCAACATCCGCGAGCTGCTGCCAGTTCTCGAAGCTGTGGCCAAGTCCGGCCGTCCGCTGCTGATCGTGGCTGAAGACGTTGAAGGCGAAGCCCTGGCGACTCTGGTTGTGAACAACATGCGCGGTATCGTCAAAGTCGCGGCTGTTAAGGCTCCGGGCTTCGGTGATCGTCGCAAGGCCATGCTGCAGGACATCGCTGTGCTGACTGGCGGTACCGTCATCTCCGAAGAGATCGGTCTGAGCCTGGAAAGCGCCACCCTGGAGCACCTGGGTAACGCCAAGCGTGTGATCCTGAGCAAGGAAAACACCACCATCATCGACGGTGCTGGCGTTCAGACTGACATCGAAGCGCGCGTTCTGCAGATTCGCAAGCAGATCGAAGACACCTCGTCCGACTACGACAAAGAGAAGCTGCAAGAGCGTCTGGCCAAACTGGCTGGCGGTGTTGCGGTGATCAAAGTCGGTGCCGGCACCGAAGTTGAAATGAAAGAGAAGAAAGCCCGCGTTGACGACGCCCTGCACGCCACCCGCGCAGCCGTTGAAGAAGGCGTGGTACCTGGCGGTGGCGTGGCCCTGGTGCGCGCTCTGCAGGCCATCAGCGAACTGAAAGGCGACAACGCCGATCAGGACGTGGGTATCGCGCTGCTGCGCCGTGCTGTTGAAGCACCGCTGCGTCAGATCGTTTCCAACGCTGGCGGTGAACCAAGCGTAGTGGTCGACAAGGTCAAGCAGGGTTCGGGCAACTTCGGCTTCAACGCCGCTACCGACACCTACGGCGACATGATCGAGATGGGTATTCTCGATCCGGCCAAGGTGACCCGCACCGCGCTGCAAGCTGCTGCTTCGATCGGTAGCCTGATGATCACCACCGAAGCGATGATCGCCGAAGTGGCTGATGACAAGGCTGCACCGGCCATGCCAGACATGGGCGGTATGGGTGGCATGGGCGGCATGATGTAAGCCAGCCCGGCTCCCGCAGGCCATCGCCAGATGGCCTGTATGCTGTAAAGAAAACCCCGTGCCTGTCACGGGGTTTTCATTTTTATTGGCTATAACAGTCCACCGCGTTAAAGCGGTACGCCGCTTGCTTCATGTCGTGCGTGCTCCCGGACTGGAGCCTGTCAATCAGCCGGTGCGAACGCTACGCACCAGCCTCTGTTTTTGACCTCACCTGGATGTGCTCTACCACGCGGCTGTTGCGGCATGGGGAGGCTTTGACGGTGGTGTGTGTTTAAACCACTGACTCCACGCTGGAACGGTTAATGCGAGTGGGCAGTTAAGTGACTGTTTGCGTGTTACTGCCAGGGTGCGCTGATACCTGGCTCGGTTTTAATGTGCTGGGCGGGGAACCATTGGTGTAAATACTGTTCCAAGGTTGGCTGAGCGCTTTGCGTGTTGATCAGGATGATCTGAGTTGCAGTTGTCGGCATACGCCGAGAGTAACGACCGTTGGTCGCAAGTAGCGACGAAACGGTTATCGATGATCTAGGTTAAACACAGAGCGTTTGGCAGCGCTATCAAGAGGTTGCAGTGATGAAGTTAGAAATCGCACGAGGTTTGTTCTTGGCGAGCGCGCTCAGCGTGGCCTCGCTTGCGGCGGCGGCCTGGCAGGAAGCCGGCCCCCAGGTCATCACTATGAATGAGCAGCTGGATTATTGCCCATTACCACCACAGGAACGAACGGCCGAGGCCGTGCGTCCGGATCAGGATTTGCTATTGCTGATGTTCAGCCTGTCCCAGGGGGCGGGCGTGCAGGGCTAGCCTTCTGTCATTGGAAGCCTGCCCACAAAAAAGCCCTGCTAAGCAGGGCTTTTTTGTGGCTGACCATCCGTGGTCATTATTGCGGGTTCAGCTGTGCGTTGACCCAGGCTTAGCTGGCGCATCGGGCTGGGCCAGCACGCTGTATACACAAGGCAGTACAAACAGGGTAAACAGCGTGCCGATCGACATGCCGGTGGCGATCACCAGGCCGATGTCGAAGCGGCTCACCGCGCCCGCGCCGCTGGCCAGGATCAGTGGCACCATGCCGAAGACCATCGCCGCAGTGGTCATCAACACTGGGCGCAAGCGAATTGCCGCCGCTTCCTCGACAGCCTCACGGCGCGACAGGCCTTTCTCGCGGCGCAGCTGGTTGGCGAATTCGACGATCAGGATGCCGTGCTTGGTGATCAGGCCGATCAGCGTCACCAGGCCGACTTGGGTGTAGATGTTCATGCTCGACAGGCCGAGGAACAGCGGGATCAGCGCACCACAGATCGACAACGGCACGGTGACCATGATCACCAGTGGGTCGCGGAAGCTTTCGAACTGGGCTGCCAGCACCAGGAAGATCAGTGCCAGGGCCAGGCCGAAGGTTACATACAGCGCGTTGCCTTCCTGCACCAGCTGGCGTGAGGCGCCGGCGAAGTCGTAGGCGTAACCGGCTGGCGCTTCTTCCTGCATGATCTGTGTGACCGTATCAATGGCTTCGCCCATGCTGACGATCGGTACGCCCTGGATGATCGCCGAGTTGAGCTGCTGGAACTGGTTGAGCTGGGTCGGCCGAGCACGGTCGCTGACCTTGATCAGCGTCGACAGTGCCAGCATCGCGCCGCTTTCGCTCTTCACGTAATAGCTGCTTAGCCAGTCCGGGTTGTCGCGGTAGGCGCGTTCGACCTGGGCAATCACCTTGTAGCTGCGCCCGTCGATGGTGAAGCGGTTGATCTCGCCTTCGCCCAGCAGGCTGGCGAGGGTCAGGCCGAGGTCTTCCATGGACACGCCCATCTGCGCGGCTTTCTCGCGGTCGATTTCCACCACCACTTCGGGTTTGTCGAAGGCCAGGTCGACGTCGAGGAAGGCAAACTTGCCGGACTCCACCGCACGTTGCTTGACCCGCTCGGTTACCTGCAGCAGCGACTGGTAGTCGTTGGGGGTATTGATCACGAACTGGAACGGCAGGCCTTCACCGGTACCCGGCAAGGACGGCAGGTTGAAACCGAAGATCTGCAGGCCGGGAATCTGCGACAGGCGGCCTTGTACCTCAGGCAGCAGTTCCATCTGGGTGCGCTCGCGCTCGTTCCACGGCGTCATCAGAAAACCGCCGATGCCGGACTGCACACCGTTGAAGCCGTTGATCTGGAACGAGGAGTAGTACTCGGGGAACTCCTTGAAGATGGTCACGAACTCGTCGGTGTACTTGTTCAGGTATTCCAGGTTGGTTGGCTGCGGCGCGCTGGCCATCATAAAGATGATGCCCTGGTCTTCATCCGGGGCCAGTTCGCTTTTGGTGAATTTGAGCAGCAGCGGAATCAGGCACATGACGATCACCGCGAACACCAGCACCACTGAGCGGGTGTCCAGGGTGCCGTGCAGGGCACGTTGATAGCGCTGCTTGAGGCTGTCGAAGATCTGGTCGAGCCTGTGTGCCAGCCCCGACGGATTCTCTTCGTGGCGCAGCAGCTTGGCGCACATCATCGGCGACAGGGTCAGGGCGACGATGCCGGAGATAATCACCGCGCCGGCCAGGGTCAGCGCGAACTCTTTGAACAGCGCGCCCGTGAGACCTTCGAGGAAACCGATGGGCGCGTACACCGCCGCCAGGGTGATGGTCATCGAGACCACCGGCACGGCAATCTCGCGGGCGCCCTCGATGGCCGCATCGAACGGCGTTTTGCCTTCCTCGATATGCCGGTGGATGTTCTCCACCACCACGATGGCGTCGTCCACCACTAGGCCGATAGCCAGCACCATGGCCAGCAGGGTCAGCAGGTTGATCGAATAGCCCATCAACTGCATAAAGAACAGCACGCCGATCATCGACAAGGGAATGGTGATGACCGGGATCAGCACCGAGCGGAATGCGCCGAGGAACAGGAACACCACCACGATGACGATCAGCACGGCTTCGAGCAGGGTCTTCACCACCTCGTCGATAGAGGCCTGGATAAACAGCGTGGCGTCATAGGCGATGGACACCTTGAGGTTAGGCGGCAGCTGGGCTTCCAAGTCCGGCAAGACCTGGCGCACTTCCTTGATCACGTCCAGCGGGTTGGCGCTGGGGGTGCCCTTGATGGCGATATACACCGAGGGAATGCCGTCGAAGGAGCTCAGCGAGTCATAGTTTTCCGCGCCCATCTCCACCCGTGCGATATCGCGGATCAGCACACGGCTGTCGCCGATGGTCTTCAGTGGAATGGCGCCAAAGGCCTCGGCCGACTTGAGGTCGGTCTCGGCATTGATGCTGGTGACCACGTACTCGCCTTTCACTTCACCGGCGGCGGCGAGGAAGTTGTACTTACGTACCGAGGCGTTGACGTCGGCGGCAGTCACGCCATAAGCGGCCATTTTCACCGGGTCGAGCCACAGGCGCATGGCGAACACCTGATTGCCGAGGATCTCGGCTTCAGCCATGCCGGGCAACGTGGCCAGCTTGGGCTGAATGACCCGTGACAGGTAGTCGGTGATCTGTGGGTTGGACAGTTCGTCGCTGTAGAAGCTGACGTACATCAGCGCCGTGGAGTCGGCGGCTTCCTTGCTCAGCACCGGGTCTTCGGCGTCCTGCGGCAGCTGGTTCTTCACCTCGTTGGCCTTGGCCAGCAGTTCGGTGAACAAGCGGTCGCTGTTGGCGCCGATGCGCGCATAGATCGAGATGACCGACACATTCTGCCGACTGACCGAGGTCATGTAGTCGATGCCATCGGCACTGGCCAGGCTCTGCTGCAGCGGCTGGGTGATGTAGCCCTGAATGGTTTCGGCATTGGCCCCGGGGTAAGCGGTGGTCACCGTGATCAGGGCGTTTTCCATCTCTGGGTACTGACGGATGGTCAGTTTGCTGAATGCCTGGAAGCCCAGCAGGATGATCAACAAACTGACCACCGTCGCCAGTACCGGGCGACGGATAAAGGGATCAGTAAAAGCCATAAATAAGTTCCTTTGCGCCAATGGCCAATTACTTGGTGTTCGGCTCGGTCTGTGCGTTGGCGATGCTCACGTGAGCGCCACTGTCCAGCTTCAGCTGGCCGGCAGATACCACTTGCTCGCCCGCTTGCAGCCCTTTGCGAATGACCACCTGGCCTGCGCGGCGCTCGCCGGTTTCGACAAAGCGACGCTCGACGCTCAATTGCGCCTGCCCCTTGTCATCCTTGATCACCTGGCCGTCTTCGTCTTTCTGCTCGCTGATCACATAGATCGAGTTGCCATACAGGGTGTAGGTGATGGCGGTTTCCGGCACGACGATCAGGTTCTGCTGGCCAGGCAGCAGCACCTCCAGGTTGGCGAACATGCCGGGCAGCAGTTTGCTGTCCGGGTTGGCCAGCATGGCGCGTACCTGCAGGTTGCGGGTGGTGTCTTCGACCTTGGGGTTGATGGCGACGATGTCGCCCTCGAACACTTCGTCGGGGTAGGCCGCAACACTCAGGCGCACACGCTGGCCAATGGCGAGCTTGGGCACCGCCTGTTCGGGCAGGAAAAAGTCGACATACAGCTTGGACAGGTCCTGCAGGGTCGCCACCGGATTGCCAGGGCTGAGGTAGTCGCCCACGTCCACCTGGCGGATGCCAATGGTGCCGGCAAAAGGCGCGAGGATGCGTTTCTTGTCCAGGCTGGCCTGCAGCTGGGCGACGCTGGCTTCGGCCTTGAGCAACTCGGCATTCAAGCGGTCGAACTCGCTTTTGGAAATAGCCTGTTTGACGGCCAGATTTTTACCGCGCTGGAACTCCACCTGGGCCAGGTTGCGCACGGCCAGGGCAGTGGCAAGGATCGCTTTTTCCACCTTGCTGTCCATTTGCAGCAATGCTTGGCCTGTGCGCACCTGTTCGCCGGAGCGGAACAGCACCTCTTGCACAGTGCCTTCGACTTCAGCAGCCAGGTCGACACCCTGAAACGCCTTGAGCGTGCCGATGGCCGGTAGGCGACTCTGCCACGGGCGTTCTTCTGCGCGTGCGGCATCGACACTGATGGCCGGCTGCGGCGCCGAGAACATCTGTACCTGCTGGTAGATGGAGAAGCCTTTATAGGCGGCGAGGGCGAGTACCACGGCGAGTACAGCGCCGAGCATGATCAGCATGCGGCGGAGCAACATATTCCGGTTCCTTGGCAAGACAGAGAGGGGCCTGGGAATAGGCAAGGGGGGCACAGTAGACCTCGCGCAGAGGTCTGTCAAAGATTCGCATTTACAAAAAATTGCTGACGCGCTGCGGCTGATCATTCGGTCAGTTATTAAGCAAAATGCCAGCATAAGCTGGCATTTTGCTAGTTGCGCTGTGGCGGATTTAGGCCGTCAGGCGTTGTGTCACTTCACTGAGTTGTCCGGACAACAGGTGCAGGTTTTGTCCGGCGCTTTCGGTGCGTTGCACGTTCTCCTGGTTGGCGGTGGCGATGGCGGTGATCTCGGTGAGGTTGCGCGAGATGTCTTCGGCCACGGAGGTCTGCTCTTCGGCGGCGGTGGCGATCTGCCGGTTCATGTCGCGGATGGCTTCCACTGCGCCGGTGATCAGTTGCAGTGTGGCTCCCGCTTCGGTGACCTGGGTCACGCCTTCCTCGCTGCGTTGCTGGCCGCTTTCAATGGCGCGTACTGCATTCACTGCGCCGGTTTGCACGGTGTCGATGATCTGATGGATTTCAGCGGTGGATTCGGCGGTGCGCTGCGCCAGGGTGCGTACTTCGTCGGCAACCACGGCAAAGCCGCGCCCTTGTTCACCCGCACGCGCCGCTTCGATGGCGGCGTTGAGGGCCAGCAGGTTGGTCTGTTCGGCAATGCCGCGAATCACTTCCAGCACCTTGCCGATGCGCCCGCTGTCGGCTTCCAGGCGGCGGATGACGTCGGAGGTGTTGCTGATCTCGCCGCGAATATCGGTGATGGTCTTGATAGTGGCCTGCATCACCGTTTCGCCCTGGCGCGCTGCGCTGTCGGCATCGTCGGCGGCATTGGCCGCTTCAGCGGCGTGGCGCGCCACTTCCTGGGCGGTGGCGGACATTTCGTGCATGGCCGTGGCCACCTGGTCGGTGCGCGAGAATTGCTCGCGGGTGCCTTGGGCCATCAGGGTGGCGATGGAGTTGAGCTCGCCGCTGGCGGTGTCCAGGTCAGCGGTGCTGCGCTTCAGGCGCGTAAAGGTGTCGGCCAGAAAGTCGCGCAGAATATTGGCCGCTGCGGCCAGTTTGCCGAGTTCATCCTGGCGGGTGGATTCGACGTGCTTACCGAAGTTGCCCTGGCTCAGCAGGGCGATGTGTTCGATCAGTTCGCGAATGGGATTGATCAGGTTGCGGTTGATCAACCAGAGGCTGAGCAGGGCAATGACCAGCGTGGCACCGAGCATGCCCAGGGTGCCGGTGAGAATGGTGCGGTCAGCCGTGGCATTGATCTCGCCGGCGCGATCGATGCTCTGTTTGTGCAGTTCTTCGGACAGTGCATTCATTTGCTGGGTTGCGGCGCGGTCGATACCTGACACGGCCGCGTCGCCGACGCTGGCATCTGCGTTGGCTGTGACAAAGGCATCGCGGCCTGCGCGGTATTTGCCGCCCAGGTTCTGGTGCTCAGTGCGCAGGGCGTCGATGCGGCCTTTGAGTGGCGGGTCGTTGCTGGCCAGGCTGCTCAGTTTGCCAAGGGTGTCCTGCACCTTGCGCTCCTGTGCCTCAAACTGGCTCCAGTATTTATCCAGTTGGCTTTTATCGCTGCCACGCAGCAACACGTTCTTCCATTCCTGCACCTGGGTTTTGAAGTCCAGGTTGGCGGCATCGATCAGGGTCGACTCTTCCAGGGGGCCTTCGAGCAGGCCGCGATAGTTCTGCATGCCGCTGGACAGGAAGCTGAAACAGACCAGCGCAGTGATCAGGATCAGCGCGAGGCTACCGCCAAGCAGGGCGAGAATTTGCGCGCGCAAGGATTTTTGCAGAAGCATGGGTGAATACCCCTAGGTATGGTAATCGGGATGCCAGTGACGCTGGTGCGCCCAAACTGCGAAGATCCCTATCGACTGGTACCGGCTGGGCCGTGCATGGTGAACGGCTGCCTAACAGTATAGATCGGCTCTGCGGCAGCATTCTTTAGACTGTCGCAGCGGTATTGCTAGCGGTTCAGAAAGGCGTTCAGGCCAGGCGCAGGTGGTTGTCCCAAAGTCCGGCGGGGAGTTGCAGTGGACGGCTGCTGATTGCAGCGCTGCGGCAGTCGTACAGGCGGCAGCGTCCGATGCCGCTGCTGACCACAAAGCCTTCGCTGACGGCGCCGACGCCTGCGCAATCGGCCAGGGGCGCATCCAGGCGCAGTTCGGCGCTGTCCAGATCCCAGATAAACACCCGGTTACCGCGTGGTGCGGTCAGGGCCAGCAGGCGCAACTCGCTGTGGATCGCCACGCTGGCGGTGTACTGGTTCATCAGCTGGCGCTGTGCGTCGGCCACGGGGAAGTGCGTAAAGGGCTGGCCGGGGCGCTTGATGGCGAGCAGGGGGACGCTGTCGCTGACGGCGCCCATGTATTGCTGGCCGCTGACGATAGTGCCGTCGCGAGCCACGGCCAGGTGGCGCACGCTGTTCATTTGCTCGGGCAGCTGCTCCTTGCTGAGCAGGCCGCCATCGCGACGCATCAGCACCAGGCTCGCTTCCATGGTGTCGAGGTTCATCTCCACGCGGCTGTCGGCCTCGGTGCGAATACCGCCGTTGGCCACCACCAGGGTTTCCCCGTCTGGCAGCCAGAGCAGTTGGTGCGGGCCGATACCATGGCTCGACAGTTCGCTGCTGCGCAATAACTGCTCACCTTGCAGACGGTAGGCGCCCAACACGCCGCGGCCGGGATCGGAGGTGTCGTTTTCGGTGGCGTACAGCCACTCGCCATCCTTGTGAAACACCGCGTGGCCGTAGAAGTGCCGCTGCGCGGGCGAGTGCAGGGTCTGCAGCAGGTGCCCATCGCGGGTGTCGATCAGGTAACTCTGGGTGCTGGGGCGGCGGCCGACAAACAACGCCATGGGCAGAAACGGGTGCGGCACTACATCGTGGCAGCGCTCGCCGACCTGTGTAGCAAACGCCTGGCTGCCATCCAGGCGATAGCCGACGGCGAAGTGTTTGCCGGCAGCATCGTTACGGGCCGATAGCAGCAGCGGTTGCGGGCCGTTGTGCGTCAGCGTCCAGCCGGCCAGAGCGCTGGCAGCCAGAGTGACGGCCCCCAAGCCAAGGAAGGTGCGGCGCTTCATCGATCAGTCACCATCATGGGCGTTGAAGCCCAGCTGAATGCCCAGGGTTCTTGCCAGCTCGACTTCATGCAGGCGATGCAGGGCGTTGAGGCTGTCATACAGGGCATTCAGCTCCGCGCGGCCTGCTTCGTCGCTCAGGAGTTCGCCGAGTGGGCGTTGGGTGGCTGCCAGGCGTTGACGGGTATCGCTGTAGGCGGCGTTGATACGTTGTTGCAGTTCGCCCTGTTCACTGCTGAGCAAGGCCTGGATGCCGTCCTGCTCGGCGCCCAGCCAGATGCGCTCGGCGCTGGCCAGGCTGGCGGCGAGGTTGGCCAGGCTGGCCTTGCTGCGCCAGGCTTCGGCCTGGAATGGCTGCGGTTGGCCCTTGCTCTGGCGGCCCAGTGGCGTGCCAAGTTTCTTTTTCAGCCCATCGATGGCGCTGACCTGGGTGCGCAGCAATTCTGCCACGGCCTCCGGGGCTTCGGTGTAGCGGGCGTTGGGGAAGTTCTTCAGTTGGGCGGCCATGCCGTCTTCGCGCTGCCAGTTGCTCAATACATCGGCGGCAAGCACCTTTTGATGTTCGCCGATGGCGACGATCAGCGGGCAGTAGCGGGCTTTCTGTTCAGCATTGTCGAGGTCAATGGCCGGATCGAACAGCAGGTATTCATAGGCAGTCAGGCCTTGCACCACCACGCTGGATTTATCCAGATCGGCAGGGGTCAGTTCGGGCTTGCTGTTGACCAGCGCCTCGACCTGGCGGGCGACCAGGTTCTTTTTATCTGGCCAGAACTGAATCTGCCAGGCGCGATTGCCTTCCGCCAGCGGGCCGAGTACGGCCGGTTGCACGGCGGCCCAGGCGCTTTGTGCGCTGGTGAATGCCTGGCGGGCGTCGGTAATGCTCTGCGTACCCGCGCAGAAGGCCTGACCGCTTGCCGCCAGTTGCTGGTCGGCTTCGTTCCAGGCGCTGTAGAGCGGCAGGAGTACGCCGTCGGTGAGGGCGCGGCTGACCTGTTGCTGTGGGTCAGTCGGGCTGCAGGCGCTGAGCGTCAGGCTGAGCAGGGCGAGGGCCAAGGATGGACGGAGCATTGTCGGTTCCTTACAGCGAGTTCAGAAAAGCCAGCAGTGCACTGCGCTGCTCGGCGTTGAAGGTGATGACCTGTTGTTTGGCCGCTTCGGCTTCGCCGCCGTGCCAGAGTATGGCCTCCAGCAGGTTGCGAGCGCGGCCGTCATGCAGAAACTGGCTGTGGCCATTGACTGTTTCTGTCAAACCAATCCCCCACAGTGGCGGCGTGCGCCATTCGTTGCCGTTGGCGAGAAACTCAGGACGATTGTCAGCCAGGCCTTCGCCCATGTCATGTAACAGCAAATCGCTATAGGGGCGGATTGTCTGATTCGCCAGCTCTGGCTCGGCCGCGTCGCTTGCCGTGGTGAATTGCGGGGTGTGGCAGCTCTGGCAACCGGCCTGGTAGAACAGATTCTTGCCGGCGAGTACCGCAGGTGCATCGACCTCACGGCGTGCCGGTACGCCGAGGTTGCGGGTGTAGAACAGTACGCTGGCAAGAATGTTATCGCTGACTTCGAGTTCGCCGCCGTTGGGTGCGTTGCGGCAATCGACTTGTGCCTCGCTGCAGTTGTCCTGCTTAACCAGGCTGCTGGTCAGGCCCATGTCATTGGCGAAGGCTTCGGCATTCTGTTGGTTGAGGGTGGGTTGCCCGGCTTTCCAGCCGAAGCGGCCCAGCACTGTACGCTGTTGCTCGCGATCCCAGACCTGATTGGCACGCCCGGAAATACCATCGCCATTACTGTCGTCCGGATCGGCATTGGCCAGAATGGCCGCAGCCGGGATGGCCTCCAGCAGGCCGAGGCCGATCATCGGCGGAGCAATGCGGGCCGAGAACTGGGTGTCGGGGTGCAGCGGGCCGTAGCCGAGTTGGCTGATTTCCAGCCTGGGTTGACGCAGCTCGACGCGCTCGCCATCGCTCAGGGTGATCAGTTGGGTGCTGTAGCTGACCCGCACTTTGCCTTCGGGGCTGACCCCGGGGTTGCTCATGTCCTGCAACTGATTGCCGTAAGTGGGCTCGGCCAGTACGCCGAGGCGCTCGATGATGGCTGCGTGCTGCTGGCTGGCCGGTATCGACAGGCGCACCAGCATGGATGCTGCACTCGGTGCGTCAGCGGCAGGAGGATGGCCGCGACCATCCTTGATATGACAGTTCTGGCAGGCATTGGTATTGAACAGCGGACCGAGGCCGTCACGCGCAGTGGTGGTGGCCGGTGAACTGATCCAGGGGTTGCGAAAAAAACTGTTGCCGACGCTGAAATCCAGCCTGCGCGAGGGTGACAGGTTGGCGGACGGCATGGAAAACGCGTTCTGGTCCGCCTTGCGCACGGTAGCACTGCCCGCAGGCAGGGCTTCACCGGGTTCGGCCTGGGTGAACAGCGGCGGTTTATCGCAAGCGGCCAGGCTCAGGCCCAAAGCCAACAGCAGCGCAACGCGGTGCGGCGCAAACATGAACAAACATCCGCAGCAGAAAACAGGCGGCAGATATTAACAGCCTGGCCAGGTTTAAATAAGACAGATTTGCATTATCAGTGGTGGTGAAAGGTCGCAGGCCACAAAAAATCGCCGGGAGCGATTCTTGACGATGCGTAGCGGCGGCCCCGAGGGGTGGCCGCCAAGGATGGCAGGCCACAAAAAAGCCGCGACTCCGGTTAAGGAGTCGCGGCTTCTCATGTGCTACCAATTTTCGGACTTCGCGAGCTAGAGCGAGACAAGGCGAAAACAGCCGAGGAAGCGGAGTTTACGTGTTGTAAATGAGCATTCCGAGGCTGTTTTCAACGCAGTATCGCCGACGCGCAGCAAGTCCTACACGATTAGAAGCTGTGGTCAGCGGTATCGGGGTTGAGATCGCTGATGCCCAGCTTGCCAGCAGCCTGTTCGATCGCACCGGTTTGCTTGACCAGGGCAGCGATGGCGTCGCGCACGATTTGCTGGCCTTCGGTGTTGTCGGCGGCAATCAGCTGATCGAAATGCTGACCGTTGCCCGCGCTGTCGACCAGGGCCTGCAGTTTGCCTTCGGTAGCTTCCAGGTCGGCTTTCAAGGTGCTGTCTGCGCTGGCATCAACCTTGGCTACCAGCGAGGACAGGCTTGGGCCGGTCAGGGTGGTGCCATCGACCTTCTTGTATTCGCCTAGGTAAACGTTACGAATCCCTTTGCCGTTGTAGAAGTGCGAGTTGTGGGTGTTGTCGCTGAAGCAGTCGTGTTCGTCTTCGGTGGAGTTGGCTTCCAGCGCGACCTTCATGCGCTCGCCGGCCAATTCACCGAGGGACAGGCTGCCCATGCCGAAGAGCATTTTACGCAGGCCGTTCTCCACCGATTCGGCTTCCAGCTGGGCGCGGTAGTTGTCTGGCTTGCCAGCTTGCCACTGCACAACCATTTCGTTGAGGTCACTAACCAGCAGATCGGCTGCGGCCTTGATGAAGGCGCGGCGACGCTCATTGTTGCCGCCGGTGGCGCCTTCGCCAACTACGAAATCAGTCGCTGGACGCTCGCCAGCACCTGGGTTGGTGCCGTTCAGGTCCTGGCCCCAGAGGAGGAATTCGATGGCGTGGTAACCGGTGGCGACGTTGGCTTCAGAGCCGCCCAGTTCGTTCAGGCTGGCCAGCAGCTCTGGGGTAATGGTGCTGACATCGAGCTTGTCTTCGCCGACCTGGATCTCAGTGTTGGCGATGATGTTGGCGTTGGAGCCAGGGTTGCCCAGCGCGTGCTGGTAATCCTTGGCCACGTAGTCGATCAGGCCTTCGTCCAGCGGCCAGGCGTTGAGCTGGCCTTCCCAGTCATCCACCACGGCGTTGCCGAAACGGAATACTTCAGTCTGCATGTATGGCGCGCGAGCGGCCAACCAGGCTTCGCGGGCAGCTTTCAGGGTGGCGTCATTCGGCGTGGCAAGCAGGGCGTCAATCGCAGCCTGAAGGTTTTTGCCAGTGCTGGCGGCATCGCTGAATACGGCCAGGGCCAGGTCCGCATAGTGGCTTACCACGGCTTTACCGGCTGCTTGATCAATTGTGCTAGTGGCGACAGGTTCTGCGCTGGTGCTGCTCGCCGCTGGTGCTGCGGCTTGGTTGACTGGCGCTTTGTCTTCGCCGCAGCCGGCGAGTGAAATAGCGATGGCAAGCAGGCTGGCGGAGGCCAGGGGCATACGGAGCATGACGAAATCCTTTACAAGTGAGGTGAAACACTCATGCGTCTGAGTGCAGAAGACAAAGCATAATGCGAAAGATTTGCATTTTGCGCAAAGGGTCCGTGTAGTTTTTTTGCCATAAGCTGCGGTTGACCGCTGCGTTGGCGCCAGTCGATAAGGCTAGAATGCCAGGCACAGTCGCCTTTAATTAAACGATTCAGGAGTTGCGCATGAGCCTTACCAGTGTTGTCATCCTTGTGCTGTTGGGCTTGCTCGGCGCTTATGCGGTGGTGCTCTACAACGCGCTGGTGCGCCTGAAGCACGGCGTAAGCAAGGCCTGGTCGAACATCGATGTGATGCTCAAGCAGCGCCACGAGGAACTGCCCAAGCTGGTGGAGACCTGCAAGCAGTACATGCAGCACGAACGCGGCACTCTGGAGGCGGTGATTGCTGCGCGCCAGGCGGTTTCTACTGCACAGGCCAAAGGTGACATGAATGCCCTGGGCAAAGCCGAAACGGGCCTGCGTGCGGGTCTTGGTCAGTTGTTTGCCTTGGCAGAGAACTACCCGGAGCTGAAAGCCAATGAGAGCTTCCAGCACCTGCAGCAGCGTATCAGTGGCCTGGAGAACGGCATTGCCGATCGCCGCGAGCTTTACAACGAAGCGGTCAACCTGAACAACGTACGCATCGAGCAGTTTCCTGATGTCTTGATCGCCCGCGCGTTTGCCTTCAAGGAGGCCGTGCTGTTGGAATTCAGCGAATCGGAAAAGGCCGATGTCGACCTCAAAACGTTATTTGGCTAAGCCGTGGATATTCAAGGGCAGGTTGTCGCTCTGGCCTGCAGCGTAGCGCTCAGCGCCGGTGGTGCCTGGTGGTTTCTGCGGCGTTTCTCGCAAGCCCGGCATCTGCTTGATACGCCGACATCAAAAATCCGCTCTGCAGCTCAGGGCTATGTCGAGTTCTATGGCGTACTGCATGACAGCGCCGAGCCTCAACTGCTCGGCCCGCTGACCAATACACCTTGTCTGTGGTGGCGTTACAAGATCGAGGAGTACAGCTCCAGCGACAAGAAGCGCAGCTGGCGCACTCTGGAAAGCGGCAGTAGCGAGGCGTTGCTGCGACTCGACGACAGCACCGGCAGTTGCCTGATTAATCCGCGTGGTGCACAGGTGCGGCCGCTTACCCGCGAGGTCTGGAAAGGCAGCCTGCGGCATCCCCTGGGCGCGGCGCCAACCGGTTGGCGTGCGTTGTTCAGTAGTGGCGAGCGTTATCGCTATACCGAGGAGCGCTTGCATGTCGGTCAACCGCTGTATGCCATTGGCGACTTCCGCAGCAGTGGTGGTGGGCGTCAGGGGCTGGATCTGGCCGCAGCCCAGGGTGCGGTGATTCGCGAGTGGAAGAGTGATTTCGGTGGTTTGCTGCAGCGCTTCGACAGTGATGGCAATGGCCAGCTCGATGAGCGCGAATGGCAGCGAGTGCAGCTGGCCGCGAGCCTGGAGGCGGAGGACCGGCACCGTTTACAGAGTGCTCGGCCTGTGCAGCATCATTTGGCCAAGCCGCGTGAGGCGCAGCCGTTCATTCTGTCCTGTGCTGGCGAGGATGAACTGGTGCGTCAGTTCTACTGGCAGGCCGCAGGTGGTGCGTTGCTGTGTGTCGCCGGGGCGCTGGCAACAGCATGGTTGCTGGGTATCAACAGCTTCTAGGCGTAGCATGCAGGACAAAAAGAAGCCCGCCAATTGGCGGGCTTCTTCATTTGTGCCAGGGCTAAAGTGTGGCCGGGTTGGCGGCGTTGTTCAGGCGTCTGGCCTGCTTCAGGTAGGTGGTCAGTTCGCGCGCAGGCAGAGGTTTGCTGTACAGGTAACCCTGCCCCTCGTTGCAGCCCTGGGCGATGATATAGGCTTCCTGTTCGACGGTTTCCACCCCTTCGGCGATCACCTGCATGCCCAGGCTCTTACCCAGTTGAATAATGGCGCGCACGATGGTGGCATCGTCTTCGTCTTCCAGCAGGTCCTGGACGAAGCTCTTGTCGATCTTGATCTTGTCCAGCGGCAGGCTCTTCAGGTAGCTCAGCGAGGAGTAGCCGGTACCGAAGTCATCAATGGCGATCAGCGCGCCGGAGCGACGCAGGCTGAGCAGGTGCTGGGCAGCGGTGTTGATGTCTTCCATCAGGCCGGTTTCGGTGACTTCCAGCTCCAAGCTGCGCAGTGGTAGGCGATAGACCTGCATCAAGTTGTTGACCACGCGTGGCAGCTCGGCGTGGTGCAGTTGCACGGTGGACAGGTTGACCGCCATGCGTAGCTCGGTGAAGCCCTGATCATGCCATTCACGCAGCTGGCGGCAGGTCTGGTCGAGAATCCATTCGCCGATCGGGATGATGGTGCCGTTCTGTTCGGCCAGTGGGATAAACAGATCGGGCGGCACGAAGCCGTGGTGCGGGTGCTGCCAGCGCAGCAGCGCCTCGACGCCGACGATGCTGTGATCGCGGTAATCCACTTGAGGCTGGTAAACCAGATGCAGCTGGTTGAGTGCCAGGGCGTCACGCAGGTCTTTTTCCAGCTCGCGACGGCGGCGCATCTCGCTGTCGACGCTGGCGATATAGAACTGATAACGGTTGCGCGAACGGCTCTTGGCCAGGGTCATGGTTTGTTCGGCTTTTTGCAGCAGCTTCTCGGTGCTGTCGCCGTCTTCCGGGAACAGGGTGATGCCAATGGTGGCGCGCAGGCGGACTTGTTGCTGATCAAGCATGAAGGGGTTGTCGAGGTCGTCGAGCACGCTCTGCGCCAGTTCGGCGGCTTCATAAGGCTGCTCGATGTCGGCCTGAACCAGGGCGAACTGGTCACCGCCGAGGCGGGCCAGGGCACCGAGACGGCCGCTGTGGCTGCGCAAGCGGTCGGACAGGGCCAGCAGTAACTGGTCACCCGTCTGGTAGCTGAACTGTTCGTTCACGCCCTTGAAATCATCCAGGCCGACACAGAGCACGGCCACGCGGCGTTGCAGACGGCCGGCGTCATCCAGAATCTGGTCGAGTTGCTGTTGCAGTTGCTGACGGTTGGGTAGCCCGGTGAGGAAGTCGTACTGGGCCATGCGCAGCAGGCTGTTTTCCGCCTCGCGGCGCAGGTTGGTATTGCGTTCAATCGAAGAGAGCAGCTGGTTGGCGGTATTGATCCACACCCCCAGCTCGTTCTTTTCGTTGCCCTTGAGCATGGGCAGCTTGTGCTCGCTGGGTCGATCCGGGTTGATATTGGTCAGGTGGTCGATGATTTTCGACAGCGGTTTGGTCAGCAACCAGTGGTAGACCAGATACAGCACCAGGCCCATGGCCATGGCGCGCAACACCCCGGAGATAAAGATGATCACCGAGTTGGTGACGAAGCTTTCACCATAGGGCGCGGTGTCGAGGGTAATGCTGAGGTCGCCGTAGTATTCGCTGTAAGGGCCGCGACCCACCAGTTGGGTGGTGAAGTTCTGCTCTTTGCCCAGGATCGGGTCTGTCAGCCAGCGCGTCGGAATGTCGGCCGGTTCCCGGGCTTTTTCCGCGAGCATGGGTTCATTGGGGTGGCCGATCGCCGCCATGCGCACCGACTCATGCTGGAACAGGCCCTCGATCACCTGCATGCCCATTTCCCGGTCCAGGCTGTAAACCGCCTGGGTGGATGGGTCGCGGAACATGCCAAGAATACGGTGGGCGTCATTGGCTACGGCTTGGCGTGTTTTGTACACGTCGAAGACGATTTGCGCAAAGCTCAAGACCACGCCAACGATGAGTGCTGAAAGCAGCACTACGCGCAGCAACTTTAGAGACAAGCTGTTTTTGAGTTCCAGCTTCAAGTGGCGGTTCCTTGTTCGAGGCCTTAGGCGTCAGACGCTACTGAGTATTGGCAAAGTCGTGCTTGCAGTCAAAGGGCCATTACGAAACTTTGTCGAACAAATTCAGTTGTGCAGTGGTGGCGTGAGTGCTTGTGAGCATACGCCCACTTGGAGTGTGTCGGTGCGAGCGCAGACTGCTTGAGCACCGTTTAGCGGTTTTCTGTGATGTGAGCGAGGCAGCAGCGTGGATATTCGTCAGCCGGGAGCGCTACAGCGGGCTTTGCGCTGCGCGGGTGTGGGTGCATAACAAGAAACCCGGCACTTGGCCGGGTTTCTTGTATGTGTTGCGTGGGTGCTTAGGCGGCGAAGTTTTTCGCTACGAAGTCCCAGTTCACCAGGTTCCAGAACGCTTCGACGTACTTCGGACGCATGTTGCGGTAGTCGATGTAGTAAGCGTGTTCCCAGACGTCGCAGGTCAGCAGCGGGGTATCGCCGCTGGTCAGCGGGCAGCCGGCACCGATGGTGCTGGCCAGCGCCAGGGAGCCGTCAGCCTTCTTCACCAGCCAGCCCCAGCCGGAGCCGAAGGTGCCGATGGAGGTTTTGCTGAACTCTTCCTTGAACTTGTCGAAGGAGCCGAAGGCTGCATTGATTGCGTCAGCCAGAGCGCCAGTCGGCTGGCCACCGGCGTTTGGTGCCAGGCAGTTCCAGTAGAAGGTGTGGTTCCAGACCTGAGCGGCGTTGTTGAAGATGCCGCCCGAAGAAGTCTTGACGATCTCTTCCAGGGTTTTGCCTTCGAACTCGGTGCCTGGGACCAGGTTGTTCAGGTTCACGACGTAGGTGTTGTGGTGCTTGTCGTGGTGGAATTCCAAGGTTTCCTTGGAAATATGCGGCTGCAGAGCATCATGAGCGTAAGGCAGCGGCGGCAATTCGAAAGCCATGGTTTATCTCCTAATCAGGTCAGGTGCGGTGTGCGCGAGGCCGATCACGGGCGGCCATCTAGCGGCGTGAGTTATCTCTCTTGCGCCGCAGACCTTGAATCATAGCACTGGCCCTGTGCCTTAAACACGCGGCAACTGTGTGGGAAACCCACGGGGAGGCGTGCTTGTCGGCGTGTGAGCGCGCCGTTTCAGCTCATGCCGGAGCCTTGTAGTAGTTGCCAGGCGATGCTGAACATCATCGCAGCCACAGCCAGGTCGATAATTCGCCAGGTACTTGGGCGCGCCAGCCAGGGTGCGAGCCAGGCGGCGCCGAGAGCGAGGAACAGAAACCACATTAATGAAGCGCTGGCCGCGCCTAAGGCGTAGGCGCCGGGCACGGCTTGCTGGGCGCCGAGCGAGCCGATCAGCAGCACGGTATCCAGATACACGTGTGGGTTGAGCAGGGTCACGGCCAGTGCTGCCAGCAGTACCGCGCGGCGTGAGCGTGGCCCGCTGTTGACGTTTTGTTCCAGCGCTTGCGGGCGACAGGCGCGAAGTAATGCTTGAGCGCCGTACCAGAGGAGAAACGCTGCGCCGCCCCAGCGCGCCACGGCCAACAGCATCGGGCTTTGGGTTAGCACCGCGGCCAAGCCGAACACCCCGGCGGTCACCAGCAGGGCATCGCAGATGACGCAGAGCATGGCCACCGGCAGGTGATGCTCGCGGCGCAGGCTTTGTGCCAGGACAAAGGCGTTCTGTGCGCCCAGTGCGATGATCAGCCCGGCAGCGATGAGCAGGCCATTGCTATAGCTTTGCCACATGACGATTACTCCGTGGCATTGGCCAGTTGTTGCAGGATCGCCAGGGCGCGTGGGCCATCGGTGTAGGCGACAAACAGGTGGTCGTGGTAATAGCCGGCGATCACATTGCAACTGATCCCGGCGTTGGCCAGCGCCCCGGCCACGGCTGCCGTCAGGCCCACCGCGGCCAGTGCCGAGTGCACTTCCAGGGTTAGCCAGGCGGCCACATAACCGATCTCAAGTTGCAGTTGCTCGGCCTGCTGGCGCGACAAGATCACGCTCAGCCCTTCGCGCTCCTGAAAGCTGCCAAGTGGCTGCACGCCTTGCAGTTGGGCTGCGTCGCTCAGGCTGCAAAACACATAGGCGCCTTCGTTCAGAACCGGAGTCATGCTGCGTATCAAGGTGCTCAATGAGGTTTCGCCGGCCATGTGGGTTGTCCTGGTTGCGGTGGAGAATGTGGCGAGTCTGTGCTGTCAGGATGTATAAGAGAAACCAATAATGGTGATCTCTCATTAGGAAAACTGATTTGCTCGACTACAAATTACTGGCGGCCCTGGCGGCTGTCGTGGAGCAAGCCGGCTTTGAGCGCGCTGCCCAGGTGTTGGGGTTGTCGCAGTCGGCGGTATCGCAGCGGATCAAGCTGCTGGAAGCGCGGGTAGGGCAGCCGGTGTTGGTGCGCGCACTGCCACCAGTGCCCACGGAAATTGGCCGGCGCCTGCTTAACCATGTGCAGCAAGTGCGCTTATTGGAGCGCGATATTCAGGCCCAGGTACCGGGGCTGGATGAAGGCGGCCCGCCTGAACGCCTGCGCATCGCCTTAAACGCCGACAGTTTGGCCACTTGGTGGGCGCAAGCCGTGGGCAGTTTCTGCACCGAGCAGGGGTTGCTGCTCGAACTGGTGGTGGAGGATCAGGATGTTGGCCTCAAACGTATGCGCGCCGGTGAAGTGGCGGCGTGCGTGTGCGGCAGTGAGCGCCCAGTGGCGGGGGCGCGGGCTCTGCTGTTGGGCAGCATGCGTTATCGCGCCTTGGCCAGCCCGGGGTTTATCGCCCGGCACTTTCCCCATGGCGTGACTGCGCCCGGGTTGGCTCAGGCGCCGGCGATTGTCTTTGGCCCGGACGATCTCTTGCAGCATCGTTACCTGTCGGCGCTGGGTGTAGAAGGCGGATTTGCCTATCACCTGTGTCCGTCGTCCGAAGGCTTCGTGCGGCTGGCCGAGGCCGGTTTTGGTTGGGGGCTGATGCCCGAGTTACAGGTGCAGGCAGAGCTGGCGTCTGGTCGTTTATGTGAGTTGTTGCCGGGGCGGCCGCTGGATGTGCCGCTGTATTGGCATCACTGGCGTAGCGGTGGAGAATTGCTGGGCGCCTTGACCCAGCACCTGCAGCGGCATGCGCTTAGCCAGTTGGTAAGCGCCGCTGAGTAAAGGCTTTACGCTGAATTAGCTGATGCGGATGCTGGTCGAGCCTGGCAATTGTTCCACGCAACGTTCGCCCAAGAGTTGTGACGGGGTGAAGTAACCGCCGGGGCCTTGGTAATCGAGCAGATGGCGTACCGCCAGTAACACGCCGTGCACGGTCACCTCATAGCCGTTGGCGGTTTCCAGGTATGCCGTCTTGACCTCACCGGCGGCATTGCGTGCCTCGCCCCAGAGCCAGGTGCGCTGACGGGCGCGGGTTGCTTCATCGGGGCCGCTGACGCGCTTATCGACCAGCCGCTTAAGCCAGTTTTGTACGGCATCCAGCCCCAGCAGGGCGCGCAGTGGGTCGAGTAGGCGCATCACCAGCGCCGCTGCAGGCGGCATGGGCAGGTAGACCTCGATATTGTCGATGCCGGTGGAGTGGTAGGCAGTGGATACATCGCCCCAGGGAATGGTTGTCGCCGGTTTTTCTCCTCGGCCGAAGTTGATGGCGCGGCGTTTGTAACCCAGCGGCACGTCGGTGATGACGCCTGCGCGGCGCACCTTGCCGCCAAACTTGAGACCTTCCACCGAGGTCTTTGCGGTGCCTGGCGACAGGCCGCTGCCCGAGTCGAAACCCAGCGCCAGGTGCGTGGCATCGGGCAGCGCCTGATGCAGGCAGGCAGCCAGACAGTCGCTGGGAATCACATCAAAACCGACGCCTGGGCAAACCACCACGGCCTGCTCGCGGGCTTGCCCATCACGCTGGTGGGCGGCCTCGAACACGCTGATTTCGCCGGTGATATCGACATAGTGCGTGTGGCTCGCCAGGCAGGCGTCGAGCATGGGAGCGCTGGTGGCGGAGAACGGCCCGGCGCAGTGAGCGACCACGGCAATATCGGCCAGGGCTTCCCTGGCCCGCGCGGGTTGCTGGATATCAAACACCCGGCATTCCAGGCCGAGCAGGCTGCCCAGGGCATGCACAGTCGCCGGGTTGCGGCCAGCCAGGATGGGCGTCAGGCCCTGACGTTTGGCTTCGGTAGCCAACAGGTGACCGGTGTAACCGTTGGCTCCGTAGATCATCCACTGCGCGGCCATACATGGCTCCTTTATTGTGAGTAGTACTGCAAATGCACAGCTTAGCTGTTGAACATGTGCTTGCGGACCTATCCAGGGGGTTGTGCAGTCGCTGTTTTGGCCTGCAACGCTACGGCGGGGTGCATCGGACGCTGCTAGAGTGGCGCATCGACTATGCCAAACGGGAGCGGCCATGAACATTCTGGTAACCGGAGCCAGCGGTTTTATCGGTGGGCGCTTTGCCCGCTTTGCTCTGGAGCAGGGTTTGAATGTGCGGGTTAACGGCCGTCGTGCCGAAGGCGTTGCGCACTTGTGCGCACGTGGTGCGCAGTTCGTGCAGGGCGACCTGACGGACCCCGAGCTGGTGCTGCAACTGTGTCGGGATGTCGACGCGGTGGTGCATTGCGCTGGCGCAGTCGGGGTGTGGGGGCGCTACGAGCATTTTCATCAGGCCAATGTCACGGTGACCGAGAACGTGGTCGATGCCTGTCTCAAACAGAAAGTACGGCGCTTGGTGCACCTGTCATCACCCTCGGTGTATTTCGACGGCCAGGCCCATGTCGGGTTGAAGGAGGAGCAACTGCCCAAGCGCTTTTCCGATCACTACGGCAAAACCAAGTATCTGGCCGAGCAACAGGTATTTGCCGCGCAGGAGTTTGGCTTGGAAGTGCTGGCGCTGCGCCCGCGTTTTGTCACCGGGGCGGGTGATACCAGCATTTTCCCGCGTTTGATCAATATGCAGCGCAAGGGGCGTTTGTCGATCATCGGCAACGGCCTGAACAAGGTCGACTTCACCAGCATGCACAACCTCAACGAAGCGCTGATGAGTTGCCTGCAGGCCACCGGACCGGCGCTGGGGCAGGTATACAACATCAGCAATGGCGCCCCCGTGCCGCTGTGGGATGTGGTCAATTACGTGCTGCGCACACTTGATCTGCCTCCCGTGACCCGTCATCTCCCTTATGGTCTGGCCTATACGGCTGCGGCCTTGAATGAGGGGGTATGCAAGCTGCTGCCGGGGCGGCCGGAGCCCTCGCTGTTTCGCTTGGGCGTGGCGGTGATGGCCAAGGATTTTTCCCTGGATATCAGCCGCGCCAGGCATTATCTGGAATACGAGCCCAAGACCAACCTGTGGACAGCGCTGGATGAATTCTGCGCCTGGTGGCAAGCGCATCACCCGAATTGACGGTTTGACGCTGTTAAGGATTTGCGCGCCCGTTTTCAATTCCGCCGGGCGCGATACGCAGCAAACCGTATGCGGGTTCTCAGGCGTAGACGCGTTGCCCGCGATACATCCTGACCGAGCCGGTGGCGGGGCGAGGGGCGTTATCCTCCACCAGTAGCGGATGGCCGGCCTGCATGCGGGGGGCTGCACTGGGCTGGGTAAAGGGCAGGTCGCTGTACTGCGCCAGCAGTTGTCCCAGGCGGCGGGTTTCCTCATTGGTCGAGGTGAGGCAAGCGCTGAGCATGCTGGTGATCGCGGCCGGCTGGCTGATGCGAATGTCCACTGCCAGCTCCTCGCGCAACCGGCGGCGCAGGCTCATCATGCAATCCAAAACTTCTCTGTTCAGCTCCATGGATCTACCCCCGCTATTACCAGTGAACTAGATGTCATTCATCCCGAATGCCTGCCGGGTCATGCCGCGTGCGCATTGCCTCTGCGTCAGGCCTGGCGCGGCGCATACCGCACAAATAGGCATTAGCAAGGTGCGTACCAGTTCACCGTTTCGGAAATTGCGCGGGTTGTGGCCTGATGAGCCGCACGGCGGTGCACTTCGTCGGTGCGCTTTGCCCCGGCCTGGCGCGACACTGAAGCGCTGCGTGCGAACCGTTATACTGCGCGGCAATTTGCGAACCCTGCGCTTTCTTGAAGGTTGACCCATGCGTAACGATGCCCACGACGAACTCGATCACGTGCCCAGCCTGCGTGCTGAACAACGCGACCATGATGACTATGCCGGCGAGCACCCGGAGCCTGCGCGCGGCAACAGCTATGGCCGTGGTGCCGCCACTGCACCGGCTAAGGCTGCCAGCACGGGGCCGCTGTGGGCACTGGTGGGGGCCTTGATGATTGCCCTGGGCGGTCTGGGTTGGTGGAGCTTTCAGCAGATCAGCTTGATGGAGCAGCAACTGGTGGCGACCCAGGAGAGTTTTGCGCGGATCAGTGAAGAAGCGGCCGGGCGTATTCAGGCCATTTCCGGCAAAGTGGTGGCCACCGAGTCGTCCGTTACCAGCGGCAGCGAAGCACTGAAACTGCAGGTGAAACAGTTGGAAAGCAAACTGGCCGAGCTGGGCAAACAGCAGCAGGGTGCAACGGGCCAGCAGTCAGAGCAGGCTAAACGTCTGGAACAACTGGCCACGCAACTGAAAGGGCAAGAAGGCGGTGGTGAGAAACTCGAAGCCATCCTCAAAAAGCTTGCTGCCGAGCAGGCGGCATTGAAAACCGAACAGGCCAGCCTGAAAAGTGCCTTGGCAGCACAGAGCAAGACCGAAGAAAAACTTGCCGGTTTGAGTGGCGAAGTTGCTGCACTGAAGAAACAAGGTAATCCGAGCCAGGCCATCGCTCGCCTGGAACAGGATCTGCTGGTGGTGAAAGGGGATCTGGAAACCCGTTCCGCCGGTAGCAGCACGGCCGAGTTCGATGCCTTCCGCGCGCAGATGACCCGCAATATCAGCACCCTGCAAGCGCAGGTGCAGAACCTGCAGCAGCAGATCGACGCCCGCTGAGTGTGCCGACCCTAGATGAAAAAGCCCGCCCATAGGCGGGCTTTTTATTGGGCGCTTATAGCTACATCCGCTGCAGGAGGGGCTTTAACCGCCAGACAGCGATTAAAGCTCGCCGCTAAAGCGCCTCCTACAAGGGTTCGCCAGCAGCAGGCTTACAGCGTTGGGTAGTCGAGGTAACCGACCGGGCCTTTGCCGTAGAAGGTTTCCGGGTGCGGCGTGTTCAACTCGGCATCCTGTTGCAGGCGCGCCGGCAGGTCCGGGTTGGCGATAAACGGGATGCCGAAGGCTACTGCATCGGCCTTGCCGCTTTGCAGCCAGGCATTGGCCTGATCCTTGGTGAAGCGCTCGTTGGCGATAAACACGCCGCCAAAGGCTTGCTTCAGGCTTGGCGACAGGCTGTCGTCGGCTTCTTTTTCACGGGCGCAGATAAAGGCGATGCCCCGCTTGCCCAGTTCGCGGGCCACGTAGGTGAAGGTCTCGGCGCGGTCGGCGTCGCCCATGTCGTGGGCATCGGCGCGCGGGGCCAGGTGTACACCGACGCGGCCAGCGCCCCATACCTCAATTGCGGCGTCGGTGACTTCCAGCAGCAGGCGTGCGCGGTTTTCCAGGCTGCCGCCGTAGCGGTCGCTGCGCTGGTTGGTGCTGCTTTGCAGGAACTGATCGAGCAGGTAACCGTTGGCGCCGTGAATCTCTACGCCATCGAACCCCGCCGCTTTGGCGTTCTCTGCGCCGAGGCGATAGGCGTCGACGATGTCGGCGATTTCCTCGGTTTCCAGGGCGCGTGGAGTGACGAAGTCTTTCATCGGACGGATCAGGCTGACGTGTCCGGCGGGCTGGATCGCACTCGGCGCAACCGGCAACTGGCCATTGAGGTAAACCGGGTCGGAAATACGCCCCACGTGCCACAGTTGCAGCACGATCTTGCCGCCCGCAGCGTGTACGGCCTTGGTGATATTGCTCCAGCCACGCACCTGCTCGTCGGACCAGATGCCGGGGGTGTCCGGGTAGCCGACGCCCATCGGCGTCACGGCGGTGGCTTCGCTGATGATCAGGCCGGCGCTGGCGCGCTGCACGTAATACTCGGCCATCAGAGCGTTGGGTACGCGGCCTTCGTCGGCGCGGCAGCGAGTCAGCGGGGCCATGATGATGCGGTTGTTCAATTCAAGGTCGCCGATCTTGATCGGGTCAAAAAGCGTAGTCATGGGGGTGTCCTCTCAGGTTATTCGTTGAGTGCAAGTTCAGGGGCAGGCATACCGTCAGCCCTTGGAAAACGGTCAATGAGCATGTGTGGTTTAGAGCGTTTGGCTGATGTGCTTGAGGAACGCCTGGATGCTGTCTTCGTTACGTTTGAAGAAGTGCCACTGGCCAACCTTCTTGCTGCTGATCAAACCGGCACGTTGCAGGGTCGCCAGATGCGCCGAAACGGTGGATTGCGACAGCCCGGTGCGTTGGTCGATCTTGCCGGCGCATACGCCGATTTCCAGCGGGTGCTCCTGGTCAGCGAAATACGTCTGCGGGTCTTTCAACCAGTGCAAGATGTCGCGCCGGACCGGGTGGGCCAGGGCTTTGATCACTTCATCAATTTCGGGTGGCATCAGCGTGCTCCATGGCGTGCTGTATCGCGATGGAGCCAACCTTATATCGGTTGCTGGCGATATACAGATCGTTCGTGGCGATAGTCATCATCACGCGTGCTGATGTGTAAGCTGTCAGGCATGAATTACCTCGCGCATTTACACCTGGGTGGCGACGCACCGGCTCAACTGCTGGGCAGCCTGTATGGCGATTTCGTCAAAGGGCCGCTGACCGGACAGTGGCCGGCGGATATCGAGGCGGCCATCCGTTTGCACCGGCGTATCGATGTGTTCACCGACAACCACCCCCTGCAATTGCAGGCGCGGGCGCGCTTTCCGCTCGAGCGGCGGCGCTACAGCGGCATCCTGCTGGATATCTTCTTCGACCATTGTTTGGCACTGCACTGGGCCGACTATGCCAGCGAGCCTTTGCCGAGTTTTACCGGGCGGGTGTATCAGGTGCTGGCGCAGGAGCCGCAATTGCCCGAGCGGCTGGCGTGGATTGCACCGCGCATGGCCGCGCAGGATTGGCTGGGCAGTTACCGCGAGTTCGCCGTGCTGGAGCAGGTGGTGGGCGGCATTCAGCGGCGCTTGTCGCGGCCGCAGGGGCTGGACGGGGCGATGGTGGAGATGCAGCGGCTGTATCAGCCGCTGCTGGAGGACTTTCGTCAGTTCTATCCCGAGTTACAGGCCTACGTCGGCCGCGAGCGCGGTCTGGCTGACTAGGCTGCTTGGTGTTCTTCGTCGGCGGTTACGGACAACGGCATCGGGCCAAAGAGCGCCAGGTTGATCGCCTGTTGCGCGGCGCGGGCCAGGGCGTTGCGGTTTAGCTCGGCGCTGGCGATGGGGCTGAGCAGCTGGATATGCGCCTCGGCAATATCACTGCTGAGCAAGCGCAGCAGGTGCGAGAGCATGTCGTCGTCACCAATAAAGGGCGCCACGCTGCACGGCTGGCCGTTACGCAGGTAGCGGATCGCCACGGGTTGCACGGATACGCCGCTGTCAATCGCGCTACTCAGCAGGCGGCCGTGAAAGGTGCGCAGGCCCAGCCCGTCAGTGGTGGTGCCTTCCGGGAAAATCAGCAAGTTGCGGCCCTGCTTTAAATGCCGGCCGAGCTGCTGGTTGAGCAGGTTGCTATCGCCCGAGCCACGGCGAATAAACAGGGTGCCGGCCTTGAGCGCCAGCCAGCCGGCTACCGGCCAGGTGCGCACCTCGGCCTTGGACAGAAAGGACAGCGGGGTGAGCATGCCGAGCAGTGGAATGTCGGTCCACGACACGTGATTACTGACCCAGAGCATCGGCTGGCTAGGCAGTTCACCTTCAACCTTGAGGCGAAACGGCAGCGCTCCAGCCAGGCGAGCAAGAAACCAGCGGGTCAGGCGCTGGCGGGTGGGCATCAGGTCGTGCCGGACCAGTTTTTCCAGCAGCGTGACGCTGGCGGCCAATAACGTGCCGAGGCTGATCACCGCCAGCAGGCGCGCTAAACGCAGGTATAAACGCACTTTCTTCATTGGCCACTCCGCCGGTAAAAACACAAAAGCCGGCACTGTCTACAAACGTGCTGTTCAGATCAGAGCCTGTTTACGATCTCGCGAGCTAGAGCCAGACAAGGCAAAAACAGCCGAGGAAGCGGAGTTTACGTGTTGTAAATGAGCATTACTCGTTGCACTCGCCCTTCGGGTCGCGCCAAAGCGCGTTAGCCACAAGTGGCTTTCCGAGGCTGTTTTTAACGCAGTATGGCCGCCGCGCAGCAGATCGTTGGTACTCAGACGGCCGCCTTGAAGTGCCGTGCATAACGCGGGCACAGCTCGTCGCGCTTGAGCAGGATAAACACGTCGGCCACCTGGAAATCCTGATCCCAGCACGGCTCGCCACAGATTTTCGCGCCCAGGCGCATGTAGGCCTTGAGCAGCGGCGGCATTTCCGCAATCACGTTCCCTGGTACGTCCAGGGTCGGTAGCGGCGTCTTGGGTTCGGCGCGCAGGTGTTCGGTGCACAGGTAGCGCTCGCGCAAGCGTTGCATGATCGCCTGGGCCTGGATGCCGCCATCCTGCATGGAGATGCTGGCGCAGCCCATCAGGTAGCGGTAGCCGCCCTGGTTGAGTACTTCGGCCAGTTCGCCCCAAAGCACCGCGATGGTCGCGCCGTTGCGGTAGGCAGCGTCGACGCAGGTGCGGCCGAGCTCCAGCACCGGCCCCTCAAGATGTGGCAGGCCGTGCAGGCTGAATTCCTCTTCGCTGTAGAAGCGCCCCAGGCTGGCAGCAGCCTGATGATCGAGCAGGCGGGTGGTGGCGACCAGCTCACCGCTGTTCATGTCGCGCACCCCGATGTGCTGGCAGTGAATATCGTAGTCATCCATGTCCAGACCCAGCTCGGCACCCTTGAGCTTGGCATCGAATTCGGTGCTGAATACGCGAAAACGCAGCGCCTGGGCTTCACGCAAGGCGGCTGCGCCCTGCAGGCGTTCGGCCTGCAAGCGACGTGCTGGAGTAGCGGTAAGTGCTATCTGAGTCATGCCTGAGTCTCCATTGCGGCGGTGTGAAAACGCCTGAGCTCGCTCGCGACGTTTGCACCTGGCCTGTTGAGCCGGCTTTTTGCCTTGCGGCCGGTCGATCTTGTTGGGCAAGCTCAGGCTAGGTAGCACCGGTGTCACCTCAGTGAATCTTTGGTGATGCTTGTATGACAGCCCTTTCGCGTCACCTCACAAGGAGTTCGTATGCCCTGGCAATCGTTGTTGAAATCTCCCGCCCGCCTGCCTGTCGCGGGCCTGGAGAGCTGGTATGCCAGCCTGCTGGCGCAGCTTGCCAAGCCGACGGCCTTCGAGCTGGCCCTGCAGGGCGGGCACCTGGCTGCGACCCCGGGCTTGGCGTTTCTCGCCGGTTATCAGGGGGCGTTACGCGCACTCTGGCCCGCTGCGCCCTGGACGCTGGGGGCGCTGTGCGTGACCGAGAAGCGCAGTACCCGGCCGGCGGATATGAGCACGCGCATCACGGCGTTGAACCTGGATGGCTGCAAGGATTTCGTCACTGCCGCCAACGCGGCTGACTGGCTGCTGGTCGCGGCCCGCGAGGATCAGCCGGGTGAACCGGTGCGTCTGGCTGTGGGTGTGGTGCGCAACGGTGCGCCGGGTGTACAGATTGAAGCGTTGCCGGCGTTGCCGCTGATGCCGGATGTCAGTCATGGTCGCCTGCATCTGCAAGGTGCGCACTGTGAGCGACTGCCTGGGGATGGCTGGAATGAGTATGTGCGGCCCTTCCGCACCCTGGAAGACACTCACGTGCTGGCGGCGCTTACGGCCTGGCTACTCGGCGTGGGGCAACAGTCGGCATGGCCGCAAGCGGTGCAGTTGCGCTTGCTCGGGCTGCTTGGGGGATGCGCCGAGATGGCGCGGCAAAACCCCAGTGCGCCGGCCAGCCATCTGTTGTTGGCCGGGCTGTTTGCCCAGTTCGACAGTTTGCGTGCTGAGCTCGATGCCGCTTTTGCTGCCGGCGACCCGCATTGGGCACAGCTCTGGCAGCGCGACCAGGGGCTATTGGCGATTGCTGGCAACGCGCGCCATAAGCGCTTGGAAAAAGCCCGCGAGGCACTCGGGCTGAGTGATTGATGTACATGCCGCGCGGTTTGATCCAGATCAGTAAGCGCGCCCCGGTCCGCCGTTAAGCTCGCCGGCTTTCGGATGAGAGCCTGCCATGCGCCGCGACCCCATAATGCTGTTCGATAACGGCGAGCATCAATGCATGATGTTCGATGACCTGGTCAGCGGTGAGGGCGTGCAGTCCAACCAGTTTCTGATCACGGATAACGGGCAGTCGTTGCTGCTCGATCCAGGTGGCGATCTGACCTACACGCCGCTATCGCTGGAACTGTCCAAGCACATCTCGGTGCAGGATCTGACCTATATCTTCGCCTCGCACCAGGACCCGGACATCATCGCCTCGCTGGACAAATGGCTGCTGCACACCGGCGCGCAGGTGATCTGCTCCAAACTCTGGGCGCGCTTTTTGCCGCACCTGACGGCCAACTACCTGGCCCTTAGCCGTGGCATCAACACCTTTGACCGGATTATCGCGTTGCCCGATCGCGGCCAGTCGTTCGCCCTGGGTAACTGCACCTTGAAAGCGGTGCCCGCGCACTTCCTGCATTCGGTGGGTAACTTTCAGTTGTATGACCCGGTCAGCAAGATTCTATTTTCCGGTGATATGGGCGCCTCCCTGGTTGACGATGCATACCCGGTGAGCGACTTCGTCAATCATGTGCCGCACATGCTGGGGTTTCATCGCCGCTATATGGCCGGCAACAAGGCCTGTCGGCTGTGGGCCGCAATGGTGCGCGAGATGGACGTGGAGATGATCGTGCCGCAGCATGGTCGGCCCTTTGTCGGTGCTGAAATGATCAATGCCTTCCTCTACTGGATCGAGAACCTGGAGTGCGGCATGGATTTGATGGGGCCTGACGATTACCGCCTGCCGAAGTAAGAACGTGCCGATTGCCTGCAACGCGACGGTTCTTCTGCGCTAGTAACGGGCGCGCCTGTGCGGGCCGAAGGGTGAGTGGCGCGGCTAATGCCCATGGGCAAAAGTGCATTACGTCATTCTGCGCGGTTTTGCGTCGATCTTCGTGCACTGACTTTTCGCGCCGAATCGCCGGCTAAACCGGCGTGTTCGGCGCTTCTTGTGGTCATTGGGGCCATGCTAGGGTGCCGCCTTCGATCTCGCAGAGGCGGTTCCATGTCCTTCACTCTAGTTCCTGCGCGGCGGCTGATGCTGGCCTGCGTCCTTGGCCTGGGTTGTACGTCTGCCCAGGCGGAAAACTGGCCCGGTGCCGATTGGGCAAGCCAGCTGGCCGCGCCCAGTGCGGCCATCAGTGCGCTGGACAGCTATGCCTTCCCGCCGCGCGATGAGGCAACCCGTAAAGGGGTACGCACCGATGCCCTGCTGGTGATTCGCGACGGTCAGATTGTGTATGAGCGCTATGCCGAGCCGACCACTGCGGCGACGCCGCACCTGAGTTGGTCGATGGCCAAGAGTATTCTCGCCACCACAATGGGCGTGGCGTACGGCCAGGGTCTGTTCAAGCTGGATGCGCCGGTGGCCGATTATTACCCGCCATTCAGCGCGCACCCGCAGGTCAAGGTCGGTCATCTGCTCAACTGGGCCTCAGGCCTGGACTGGCAGGAAGACTATGAATACGCCCCGCTGAAGTCCTCGGTGGTGGCCATGCTTTACACCCGTGGTCGTAGCGATATGGCCGCCTTTACTGCCGCGCATGCGGCGGATGCCGAACCGGGCGAGCGCTTTCGTTATTCCAGTGGCGACACCAATGTGCTGTCCGCCGCGCTCAGGGGCATGGTTGGCGAAGCAGCCTACGCCGATTATCCCTGGACGGCGTTGTTCGACCCGCTGGGGATCAAGTCGGCGGTGTGGGAGACCGATGCCGCAGGCACTTTCGTGGGCTCCTCATACCTGTATATGACTGCCCGTGATCTGGCCCGCGTGGGCCTGTTGATGCAGCACGAGGGGCGCTGGGGCGAGCAACAGTTGCTGCCCAAGGCCTGGGTCGAGTTCAACCGCACGCCATTTGCCAATTATCAGCCGCAGGCGGACAAGCCCAATGACTCGGTGCCGGGCGGACAGTGGTGGCTGAATGCCTCGGTGGCCGGGGCACGCAAACCGTGGCCGGATGCCCCGAGCACTATGCTGGTGGCGTCAGGGCACTGGGGGCAGGGACTCTATGTTTTGCCGGACGAGAAACTGGTGATCGTGCGCTACGCCGATGACCGTGATGGCAGTTTCGACCGCAATCACTTCCTCAAACTGGTTCTGGCCGCCTTGGCCACGCAGGTGCAGCCATGATCCGTCGTCGCCCGTTTAGCAGCCTGTTGCTGCTGATTCTGCTGTTGCTGGCTGCTCTGGCCTGGCAAAACCGTACTCACCTGCAAGCGTTCCCTGACATCATTGGCGCTTACTCGGCCAAGGAATATTGTTCGTGCCGCTATGTGGCGAACAACCCGGCGCAGTATTGCCAGGCTTACGTGGCACAGTATGTCCCGCTCTCCGGCTTCTTTGATGACCAAACCAACAAGCGGGTGACTGCTCGCGGCCTGGGCAGCACCCAGAGCGCGCAATGGCTGAGCCCGCGGCAGGGTTGCCAGTTGCTGCCAGCGCCAGCCGCATTGCCGGCGTCCTGAGGGTTTGCCCGCAGTGGGCTTGCAATGCATGGTGGGGCGGCTAAGGTGGCATCTTCGTCTTTGCCCGTGAACTGTCATGCCGGAAGCCCACTGCAGTGTGAATCACCATGGCCTATAGCGTATTCCCCTGGCGCCGTGGCAACGCGCTGAGCCTGCTGGTCGATGGCCCCTGTTTCTTTACGCAGATGCTCAAGCGCATAAATGCCGCTCAGCAGCATGTGCAGCTGGAGTTGTATCTGCTGGAAAGTGGTGCATGCGCCACGGCGCTGCTGGATGCCTTGTGTGCCGCCGCTCAGCGGGGTGTTGCGGTGCGCTGCCTGTTTGACGGCTATGGCGGGCAGGGCTTGCTGCCGCCGGATCGTCAGCGCCTGGAGGCCGCAGGTATTCAGGTGAAATGGTACAACCCGGTACGTTGGCGGCACGGTGTGCGTAATTTTCACCGTGATCACCGCAAAGTGCTGGTGGTTGATCAGCAGTTTGCGTTTGTAGGCGGTACCGGAGCCACCGATGCGTTCTGGCAGCCTGATGAAAGTGCGAGCCGCTGGCATGAGGTGATGGTGGAAATCAGCGGTCCGCTGGTGGCCGACTGGTTGCAGTTGTTTGAGCGCCAGTGGCAGATGGATCAAGGCTGGATCGTCTGGCGACCGCGCCTGCCTCTGCGCATCAAGACCTTGCTGGCCTTGCCGGCAGTGGGGGACGGTCTGGGCCGCGTCGCGTTTGCCGATGCGGTGCAACATCGCGACATTCTCTACTCGCTTGTGCGTATGTTGCGCAGCTCCAAACGCCGCATCTGGTTGGCCACACCTTATTTTCTGCCGACCTGGCGAGTGCGCCGAGTGCTGCGCCAGGCCGCCGCGCGTGGGGTCGATGTGCGCCTGCTGCTGGCCGGCAATAATACCGATCATCCGCCGATACGTTTTGCCGGGCAGCGCTATTACGCCAGTTTGCTCAAGGCCGGCGTGCAGATATTCGAATACCAGCCGCGTTTTTTGCACCTGAAGATGGTGTTGGTGGATGACTGGGTGAGCGTTGGCTCCTGCAATTTTGATCACTGGAACCTGCGGTTCAACCTGGACGCCAATCTGGAAGCGCTTGACCCTTCGTTTACCGCCAGCGTGGTGCGCTGCTTTGAGGGTGATTTTGCCGACAGTCAGTTGATTGATGGCAAGGCCTGGCTGGCCCGGCCCTGGTACATCCGCATACAACAGAAAGTCTGGGGTGTCTTGGATCAGCTGATGTTCAAACTGTTGAACCGGCGCCGCTGAGCCACACTTTTGTCGGGTGTGGCCTGGGTGGGGCGGGGCTATGCTCGCTCGAAAATACCGTTAAGGATGCTCCCGATGCATGCTCTGCCCTGGCTTGCTGTGCTGTTGTCTGTGCTGCTGAGTGGATGCTCGACTCCCGGCGCGTTTTTTGGCGAAACGGCGGGCACTCTGTTTCGTGAGCACCCGCTCAGTGACGGCAACCACGCGCTGGTTTACCTGTACCGCCCGCAGAGTGACTGGGCCGATCAGGAGCTGGAGGCCCCGGCGCTGTTTCTCAATAACGCGCGCATCGGCAGCCTGCCGAGTAATGCCTATCTGGTGCTGGAGTTCGATATCGCCCGCTACCAGTTGGAAATGCGCAGGCCGTTGTTTGGCACCTATTGGACCTTCTTTGCCGATGGTCCGTTGGACTTCACCCTGATCAGCAGCTTTACCCTGGACGCCGAAGCAGGTGCTACCTACTACCTGCGCTATGACGAGCTCAATCCACCGCCGGTTAACGAGCAGGCTCCAAGCCAGGGGGACGGGCCATTGCAACTGGTGTCAGAGGATGTCGCGCAGCAGGAAATCGCCAACACGCGTGAGGTTCAGGCTTTCGAGCGGATTGCCGCCAGCGGTGAGACCGAGCGGATGCAGCGCAGCTTCTGGCGCAAGGTGGGCCAGTCGCTGGATAAAATCGGCATCTAAGGCTGACGTCTTCTCGCCACTAAAGGTTAAGTCGGCCGACTTCAACGTAACGGGCCAGCGCAAGGCTGGCCCGTTACTGCAGCTTGAGCATGGCCATTGCGACCATGCCGTAACCCTTTAAATCAGCTCAACCGCTACCGCTGTGGCTTCCCCGCCGCCAATGCACAGCGAGGCAATGCCGCGCTTGCCGCCGGTGTTTTGCAGCGCGTTGATCAGGGTCAGGATGATCCGCGAGCCGGTAGAACCGACTGGATGGCCCTGGGCGCAGGCGCCGCCGTAGATGTTGACCTTGGCGTGATCCAGGTCGTGGTCACGCATGGCCAGCATGGTGACCATGGCGAAGGCCTCGTTGATTTCGAACAGGTCGACATCGGCCTTGTTCCAGCCGGTTTTCTTCAGCAGGTTGCTGATCGAGCCGATCGGCGCGATGGTGAACTCGCTCGGGTCCTGGCTCTGGGTTGCATGACCGACGATTTTGGCCAGCGGCTTGAGACCGCGTTTGCTGGCTTCGGCAGCGGTCATCAGCAGCAGCGCCGAGGCCCCGTCGGAAATCGAGCTGGCGTTGGCGGCGGTAATAGTGCCGTCCTTGCGGAACGCTGGTTTGAGACCGGGGATCTTCTCCAGGTTGGCGTTCAAGGGCTGCTCATCATCCTTGACCACGACATCACCCTTGCGGCCACTGACCGTGATCGGGACGATTTCAGCATCCAGTGCGCCACTGGCAATGGCGGCCTGGGCGCGTTTCAGCGACTCGATGGCGTAGGCATCCATGTGCTCACGGGTGATGCCGTATTGATCGGCAGTTTCCTGAGCGAAGGAGCCCATCAGGCGGCCGGTGCGGGCGTCTTCCAGGCCATCGAGGAACATGTGATCTTTGATTTCCCCATGGCCCATGCGCAGGCCCGCACGGGCCTTGGTCATGATGTAGGGCGCGTTGGACATGCTTTCCATGCCGCCAGCAATCATCACGCTGTTGCTGCCAGCCTTGAGCGAATCAAAGGCCATCATCACCGCTTTCATGCCCGAGCCGCACAGCTTGTTGATGGTGGTACAGCCGGTCGCGGAGGGCAGGCCGGCATTCAGCGACGCCTGACGTGCCGGGCCTTGTTTGAGGCCGGCAGGCAGCACGCAACCCATGATGACTTCTTCTACATCAGCAGCGGCAATACCCGCGCGTTCGACGGCGGCGCGAATGGCTGCAGCCCCCAGGTCAACAGCGGCAATGCTCGACAGGCTGCCTTGAAAACCACCCATTGGCGTACGTGCGCCGCTGACGATGACGATATCGGACATTGGAAACTCCTTAAATGGTGAGCCAAATAAACTCAGTGGCTAGCCGATGATTCTACTGCGTGACTAAAAAAGCCCAAAGAGTCACGCGGAAAATCATTCTTTGGGTTGATTTGATTGGACGGATGGCGCTCTAGATTGGGCGCACTGAAAAATTCGTGAACCAAGGTGCCGCCATGCTCAAGACCCGCCTGATTGAACCCGCTGATAACGCTCATCAAGCCCCGCTGCTGATCAAGCGACTGCTGTTGTCTGGCATCCGCTACGAAAAGACCCGCGAGATCGTTTACCGCGACCAGCTGCGTTACAGCTACGCGACGCTGAATGAGCGTGTTGCCCGCCTGGCCAACGTGCTCAGTGAGGCTGGGGTCAAGGCTGGCGATACCGTGGCGGTGATGGATTGGGACAGCCACCGTTACCTGGAGTGCATGTTTGCCATTCCGATGATCGGCGCGGTACTGCACACCATCAATATCCGCCTGTCGGCCGATCAGATTCTCTACACCATGAATCATGCCGACGATAAGTTTGTGTTACTCAACAGTGAATTTGTGCCGCTGTACAAGGGCATTGAAAGCCAGCTGAGCACCGTCGAGAAGACCATTCTGCTGACTGATGCGGCAGATAAAACCGCTGATCTGGCCGGGCTGGTCGGCGAATACGAAACCTTGCTGGCTGGTGCGAGCCCAACTTACGACTTCCCGGATTTTGACGAGAACTCGGTCGCCACCACCTTCTATACCACTGGCACCACCGGTAATCCCAAGGGCGTGTATTTCAGCCACCGTCAGCTGGTACTGCACACCATGGCCGAGGCCAGCGTGCTGGGTAGCCTGGACAGCATCCGCCTGCTAGGCACCAATGATGTGTATATGCCAATCACCCCGATGTTCCACGTACATGCCTGGGGCATCCCGTATGTGGCGACCATGCTGGGGATCAAACAGGTCTATCCGGGCCGTTATGAGCCGGACTTGCTGTGCAAGCTGATCAAGGATGAGAAAGTCACGTTCTCCCACTGTGTGCCGACCATTCTGCAGATGGTGATGAATGCCCCCGGGGCGCAGGGCCAGGACTTTGGTGGGTTGAAAATGATCATTGGCGGCAGCGCGCTGAACCGTTCGCTGTATGACGCGGCTAAGGCGCGTGGCATCCAGTTGACGGCAGCCTATGGCATGTCGGAAACCTGCCCGCTGATCTCGTGCGCGCATATCAATGAAGAAATGCTTGCCGGCAGCGAGGATGAACGCACCACCTACCGGATCAAGGCCGGCGTGCCAGTGCCGCTGGTGGAGGCCGCCATCATGTCCGCCGATGGCACCCTGTTACCGGCTGATGGCGAAACCCAGGGCGAACTGGTGCTGCGTGCCCCCTGGCTGACTCAAGGCTACTTCCGCGAGCCGGAGAAGGGGGCTGAGTTGTGGCAGCATGGCTGGCTGCATACCGGTGATGTGGCGACCATTGATGACTTCGGCTTTATCGACATTCGTGACCGCATCAAGGATGTGATCAAGACCGGCGGTGAGTGGATTTCCTCCCTGGAGCTGGAGGACCTGATCAGCCGTCACCCAGCCGTACGTGAAGTGGCAGTGGTGGGGGTGCTTGATCCGCAATGGGGTGAGCGGCCGTTTGCGCTGCTGGTGCTGCATGAGGGTCAGAGCCTGGACGCCAAAGGCCTGAAGGAGCACCTCAAGCCTTTTGTTGATCAGGGCAATATCAACAAGTGGGCGATACCGTCGCAGATCGCGCTTGTTACCGAAGTTCCCAAAACCAGTGTCGGTAAGCTGGATAAGAAACGCATTCGTCTGGATATCGTGCAGTGGCAAGCTGCTGGCAGCCCGTTTCTATCCACCCTTTGAAACGCACGGCCGCGAGCGCGGTGCAGTCATTATCCGGCGCAGAGCGTGCCGGGTAATGGCCCTGAGGCCTTTTGCGTAAAGGCCTACAGCCCACAAGGCAGTTTTTTATTGAGCGGGTTTGTGCTGTGCTCGTACGGGCTCAATCCACAGTAAAGAGTGTTGATTTGGGTGACTGCTCAGTCAAACAAGCGTTTGGCTTGCTAATTGCTCGTTTCAAGCCATTCTTGGCTTTGCCGGCCGTGCCACGCACGCCGAAACCTGCGAGCCAGAGTGCCTCGGGGCTGCAAATCACACTTTCGAGGGATCAAGCAGAACTACCCGCTGGCTATAGTCCGCACCATCCATAACAAAAAAACACATGGAGTAGCGTCGATGATAAAAACCAAACAAACCTGGCGCCTGGCGAAACTGCCACTGGCCGTCAGCCTCGCATCCACTCTCGCCGCTCCCGCGTTCGGCGTTACTTTTAATATCGGTGAAATCGAAGGTCAGCTTGATTCGTCCATGTCGGTCGGTGCGAGCTGGTCGGTACGCAGCGCCGATCCGGATTTGATTGGTACGCGTAACGGTGGTGGAGCCTCTTCGCAAACCGGCGACGATGGCCGCCTGAACTTCAAGCGTGGTGAAACCTTCTCGAAGATCTTCAAGGGTATTCATGACCTTGAACTGAAATACGGTGATACCGGTGTATTTGTTCGAGGCAAGTACTGGTATGACTTCGAACTGAAAGATGAAAGTCGCCTGCTGTACGACATCAGCGACAGCAACCGCAAAGACGCCGCTCAGTCTTCAGGCGCAGAAATTCTTGATGCTTTTGTCTACCACAACTACAGCGTTGCCGAAAATCCAGGTTCGGTACGTTTGGGTAAGCAGGTTGTAAGCTGGGGCGAAAGTACGTTTATTCAGAACAGTATTAACTCGATCAACCCGGTTGATGTGGCTGCATTCCGTCGCCCCGGTGCTGAAATCAAGGAAGGCTTGATTCCAGTCAACATGTTCTATGTGTCCCAAAGCCTGACTGAAAACCTCTCTGCCGAGTATTTCTATCAGCTTGAGTGGGACCAGACGATCGTAGATAACTGCGGCACGTTCTTCGCACTGGATGTGTTGTCGGATGGTTGTACTGATCGCCTGGCCGTTGCCGGCAGCGATTTTGATGGTCCAGGCACGCCAGGCTATCGCTATGTAGGTCGCTCGGCTGACCGTGATGCGCGTGACAGCGGGCAATATGGTATTGCTCTGCGCTGGTTCTCTCCGGAGTTGGATACCGAGTTCGGTTTCTACACCATGAACTACCACAGCCGCACACCAAGCCTGTCGTATACCGCGGGTCAAAGCGTGTTTCTGCTGCCTAACTCGGTGGAAGATCCGAGCACAGGTGAAATGTTCGCCAAGTACTACCTGGAATATCCAGAAGATATTCGTCTCCACGGCGTAAGTTTCTCCACCACTGTAGGTTCTGCCTCGGTTGCGGGTGAATTGAGCTATCGCCCGAACATGCCGATGCAAATCAACACCACTGACCTGACTCTTGGTGCTGTTGCTCAAGGCCCGCTTGCTCAAGCTCTGGGTGTGAACACTAACCTGCCGATCTATACCAGTGGCCATGCAGCCTTTGGTTCGGGTGAAGAGCTCACGGGTTACGAGCGCAAGCCGTTTACCCAGGCGCAAATTACCGTAACGCAGTTCGTTGATCAGGTAATGGGCGCGTCGCGCTTGACCCTGGTCGGTGAAGTTGGCTATTCCCACATCAGTGACCTGAGTGCGAATGACCTGCGCTTTGGCCGTGCGCCGGAGTTTGGTGCGGGTGAGTTCGAGTCCAACAGCCTCTGTACTGCCACTGCCAACGCGGCCAACCCTGACGAGTGTAACGACAAGGGCTTCTACACCACCACATCCTGGGGCTACCGCGGTCGCGCCATCCTTGATTACAACGATGTGTTTGCCGGTGTAAACCTCAAGCCAAACGTTTCCTGGTCGCATGACGTTGATGGTTACGGTCCAACCTTTAACGAAGGTTCCAAGGCGATCAGCCTGGGTCTGGATGCCGAGTACCAGAACACCTATACCGCCAGCCTGGCTTACACCGATTTCTTCGGCGGCGAATACAACACTTCAATTGACCGCGACTTCGTTGCGCTCAGCTTTGGCGTGAACTTCTAAGTAAGCGGACAAGATTTTGAGGACGACTATGACTATGAAAACAACAAAAAGTCTGCTGCAAACTGGCGCTCTGACACTCTCGCTGTTGGCGAGTAGTGTGATGGCCGCCGTATCACCGGATGAAGCTGCCAAGCTGGGTACTACGCTGACACCAGTTGGTGCGGAAATGGCGGGTAATGCGGACGGCTCGATCCCAGCCTGGACTGGCGGCCTGCCAGCGAGCGCTGGTTCTGCTGACTCTGCAGGTTTTCTCGCGGATCCATTCCCGAATGAGCAACCACTGTTCACCATCACCGCGCAGAACGTGGATCAGTACAAAGACAAGCTGACCCCTGGCCAGCTGGCGATGTTCAAGCGTTATCCGGACAGCTACAAAATGCCGGTATTCGCGACCCATCGTACTGCCACCATGCCGGATGCTGTTCTGGCGGCAGCGAAGAACAACGCAGTCAACACCAAGATGGTTGAGGGCGGTAACGGTCTGGAGAATTTCGACCAGGCTATCCCTTTCCCGATCCCGAAAGACGGTCTGGAAGCTATCTGGAACCACATTACCCGCTACCGTGGTGGCAGCGTTAAGCGTCTGGTTACCCAGGCCACTCCGCAGCCGAATGGCTCTTACAACCTGGTGTATTTCCAGGATGAGTTCACCTTCCGTGGTGCGCTGAAAGATGCCGACACCAGCAAGCCAAGCAACGTGCTGTTCTACTTCAAGCAGCGGGTAACTGCGCCGTCGCGTCTGGCGGGCAACGTGCTGCTGGTTCACGAAACGCTGAACCAGGTGAAAGAGCCGCGTCTGGCGTGGCTGTACAACGCCGGTCAGCGTCGTGTGCGTCGTGCACCACAGGTGTCCTATGACGGTCCAGGTACTGCAGCCGATGGCCTGCGTACCTCCGACAACTTCGACATGTATAACGGTTCTCCTGACCGTTACGAGTGGAAGCTCAACGGGAAGAAGGACATCTACATTGCCTACAACAGCTACCGTCTAGACTCGCCGAAGCTGAAGTATGACGAGATCATCAAGGCCGGCCACATCAACCAGGACCTGACTCGTTATGAGCTGCACCGTGTATGGAATGTGACCGCAACCCTGAAATCGGGCGAGCGTCACATCTATGCCAAGCGTGACTTCTACCTCGACGAAGATACCTGGCAAGCTGCTGTAATTGACCACTACGACGGTCGCGGTACGTTGTGGCGTGTGGCTGAAGCCCATGCTCAGTACTACTACGACAAGAAAGTGCCGTGGTACAGCGTAGAGACCCTGTACGACCTGCTGTCCGGTCGTTACTTGGCGCTGGGTATGAAGAACGAAGAGAAGAGTGCTTACGAGTTCGACTACCCTGCCAAGGAAAGCGATTACACCCCAGCGGCCCTGCGCCAGGCGGGCGTACGCTAAACCTGCGTCATGCTGCATAAAGAACCGGCCTGTGAGGGCCGGTTTTTTTATGGCTGCTCGTTAATGGCAGAGCGCCTGCAACTGCCTGTGTTATGCGACAGATCAATGGCCAATCATTGCTGTTTGCTACCTGAAGGCTGCAATGGCTTCAAAAGTGCGTACCAAGGCGCTAGTCTGCGGGGGCATCGGTAGTGCCTCTGCCTGACGACTACAAGAAACCGCCTGATGAATGATTTGCCCCCCGCTTCTGGCTTGAGTGCCGCGCCCAATGTATTGGGTGGGCACTTCTATCGGCCGCCTTTACCGGCCAGTTATGTACCCCGCCCTGGTCTGTGCGAGCGTCTGCTGGGCGGGTTGTCGGGGCGCTTATTGTTAGTCAGTGCGCCGGCCGGGTTCGGTAAAAGCTCACTGGCTATCGAGTTTTGTGAGCATTTGCCTGAGCAATGGCAAAGCTTGTGGTTGGGGCTGAGCGCGCGTGACAGTGACCCGGGACGGTTTCTTGAGCGCCTGCTGAATGGCTTGCAGCAATTTTTTCCCGGTGTCGGGCAGGAGGCGCTGGGGCTGCTGCGTTTGCGTCAGCGGCATCAGCCGTTTGCCTTCGAAGAGTGGCTCGATGGGTTGCTCGATGAGTTGATGCTGCGCCTCGATCCGCAGCGACCGTTGTTATTGGTGCTGGATGATTACCACCTGGCCCAAGGCGCAGTGCTCGATCGTTGCTTACAGTTCTTCCTGAGTCACTTGCCGCCGGGGCTGGTCATGCTGGTGACCAGTCGTCAGCGTCCGGATTGGCATTTGGCGCGTTTGCGTCTGTCACGCCAGTTGTTGGAGTTGCATGAGCAGGACCTGCGTTTAAGCGATGCCGAAAGCACCGAGTTACTGGCGTTGCAGGGCGCGTCGTTGTCAGCTGAAGCGCTCACTGTGCTGTTGCAGCGCAGTGAGGGTTGGGTGGCAGGGTTGCGCTTGTGGTCACTGGCCGCCAGTGCCACACAGGACCCTAGCGTGGCTCCTGCGCAGGCCCAGGGTGGTGACGGGCTGATTCATGACTACCTGCTCGAAGAGGTGATTGAGCAGCAGCCCGCCGAGGTGCAGGCTTTTCTGTATGACACCGCCAGTCAGGAGCGTTTTTGCGCTGAACTGTGCGATGCCTTGCGCGAGACCCATGACAGCGCCGCGATCCTGCGTCATTTGCAGGCGCATCAGGTATTTCTGGTGCCGCTGGATGAGCAAGGGCGCTGGTTTCGTTATCACCACCTGTTTTCCGATCTGTTACGCAGCCGTCCACAGCCCTCTGCCGGCTTGCACCTGCGTGCCTGTCGCTGGTTCAGTGCCGAGGGGCTGCTCGATGAAGCCATTGAACAGGCACTCCGTGCAGGGCAGCCGGATGTAGCGGCCAACCTGGTACAGAACCTTTCCGAAGAGCAACTGCTGGCTGAGCAGAATGTGGCCACCTTGCTGCGCTGGAAGATTGATCTGCCAGACAGCCTGTTGACCAGTACGCCACGCCTGATCCTGTTATACGGCTGGGCGCTGGCGCTGGCCTGTCAGCTGGATGCGGCCGAAGAGTTGCTGGTTCAGCTGGAGCGTTTTCTGCCGGCGCGTGAGCGCAGCGAGCAAGAAGGTCTATTGGCCCAGTGGCTGGCCCTGAGTGGCGTGATTGCCCGTGGCCGGGGCGACAGCGCCAAGGCGCAGGCTTATTGCAGTGAAGCGCTGAGTTGTCTGCCGCTGGAGCGTTATGGGCAGCGCCTGATGTGCCTGTCCAGCCTGGCCAACCTGGCTATCGTACATGGGGATTTGTGGCGCGCTCGCGGGCTCAATCGCGAGGCTCTGGAGTTGGCACAACGGGTCGGTAATCCACTGTTTGAAGCCCTGGCTCATTATGACCGGGCACGGGTGCTGCAAGCCCGTGGTGAGGTGCTGCGTGCGCTGGATGAAGTGCGCCATGGCTTGCAACGCCTGGCTGGTCTGCCAATGCAGCGGCAGTACGCGGTGCGTGGACGCCTGACCTTGTATGAAGGGTATTTGCTGAGCCTGCGTCTGCAGCCACAGCAGGCGCGTCAGCGTCTACTGGCCGGGATTAATGAGTCGCGGGGCTGTCGTGATATCAGCGTGCTGATCGGTTACTGCGTGCTGGCCAGCCTGGAGGGCCATGCGGGCAATCTGCCGGAAGCGTTTGCTCAACTGGCTGAGGCTGAGCGGCTGATGCATATCTGGGATGTGCCGCCGGTCTATTACCTGGCGATGGTCACCCTGACCAAATGTGAGCTGTGGTTGCGTCAGGAGCAGAGCGAGTTGGCCGGTGTTTGGCTGAATCGTTTGCTGAATACTTATGGCGGCGAGCAGGCGGCGGCTGCCCCAGAGTTTCATCCGCAGTTGCCATTGCATATCCAGCTGCACCTGGCCACGTATGAGCGTTTGCTGGGCGACGATGAGCAGGCCGAGCGGCGTTTGCGCGGCTTGAGTCAGCTGGCGCAAAACGCCGGCGGGCAGCTGCTGGGAGCGATTGCACAGATGCAGCTCACTGGTCTGCTGCGTGATGTCGGGCGTGAACGCGAAGCCCAGCAGCAGCTGCGCAGTGCATTGCAGGCAGCGGCCGGTGGTGGGTTGCTGCCTTTTCATCGGCTGCTTAGTCAGCATCCCGAGTGGCTGCGTGAACAGCTACTGCTGCAGGAGGCGAGCCCCTTGGTTGAGGCGCTGTTGCAGCACTTGCCGCAGGCCGTGCAGGTGGCCAGCCAGGAAGACCATGCGGCGATGGTCGATGCGCTGAGTTTGCGCGAGCTGGCGGTGCTGCAGCTGATTGCTCAAGGCTGTTCCAATCAAGAAATCAGCGAGAGTTTGTTTATCTCATTGCACACGGTGAAAACCCACGCCCGACATATCAACAGCAAGCTGGGCGTTGAGCGGCGCACCCAGGCCGTGGCGCGCGCCAAGCATCTGGGACTATTGCGCTGATTCAACCGGTACCGACAGGTCGAGGCTGCGCGTAGGCGGTTGGCGCGGCTGCGTCGCGGCGGCAGCGAGTTTGCTCTGCACATCCTGCTGAATGCTCAGTAGCACGGGCTGCAGTTCGCGCATGGAGGCCTGCACCTCGCTGTAGCGGTGCTGTTGGGCCAGTTGCTCGATGCGCTGCAGCAGGGTTTCACGCACCTCGCCACTCAAGTGAATAAACAGCTCAGGCAGCTGCTTGCTCAGCTCGGCGCTGTAGAGCACCAACTCCTCGCGGCCGAATTGCTTGGTCAGGCCCAGGTAATCAAGGGCGCTGGAGGTCAGCATGGCAGCCGCCGCTTTGGTTTCATGCAGGCCTTGCAGGCGTACCGGATTGCTTTGTTCGGTTGCGGAAAGGGTCATCCAGAATTCGGTGGTGAGGGTGAACAGCACGGCTTGCTGGCGCAGCGAATAGCTCATCAATCCGAGCGCCTCGGCGGCATAGGGCTGCTGTACGGCGCGAAAATCGAAATACAGGCGCATCAACTCCTTGAGGCGGAACAGCGTGTCGCGGGCCTCGTTTTGTCGTAACTCCAAGGGCGCGTAAATATTCAGCTGTGGGCGGAAGTTTTCTTCGCTGACCATGCGCTGATAAATCGGCCCGGTAAACTCCCCGCTGCGCCGGGGCAGGGCGTTGAGTTGTGTGCTGTTGACCTTGTTCAGCGCGTCCAGCAGCTGCTGATAATCGGCGCTGTTCCAGGGTTTGTGGATGTCTGGAATTTTCTGCCCGAGATAGAACAGCTCGGCCGCCTGCACCGGTAACAAGAAAACCAGCAAAAGGATGGCCAGCGGTAGCATGCGGGGTAGTGGTAGCGTGTGCGGCACAAGAACAATCCCGTGGATATGACGTGGCCCAGCGTAACCAGCTCGGCGGTCGGCGTCACCCGCGCCTTGGTTGGGAAGATGCTAATGCCGCAGGTTTTGCCTGAGCTCAGTGCCTTGCACGCCGTATTTGAAGACCTTGGTGGCTACGGCGCCATAACCCAGCAACAAGGTGATAGCGGTCCGCTAGTTGGCCATTTGCAACGCACCAATATTCAGTTGGCGGCGATCCCGGTATTTGTCCGTAAGGGTCTGGCGGCCACCACGGTGAATGACCTGCTGGCGGCGGCTAACGTGTCGCGGCGGACCTTTTACAAGTACTTCGAGAACAAGATGCAGGTGCTCGAAAGCATCTACCAGACGGCGGTCGCCCTGTTGCTCTCGCGTTTTTGCGAGATGCAAAGCCTTGCCGGCAGCCCGCAGGCCTGGTTGCAGAACATGGTCGGGCGTTATTTTGATTATCACCTGGCCGTCGGGCCGATTATTCGCCTGATGCAGGAGGAAGCCCTGCGCGCCGATTCACCGCTGGCCGCCCACCGTCAACGCGCCCATGTCGAGATGACACGCCTGCTAGTCGAACGCCTGCACGGCGACACGCGCACGGCCGAGCCGCTGAGCTATCGAGCGTTGATCTGGGCGATGGAAGCCGCCTCGTTGGACTTGCTGAACCGCGCTGCCAGTCGCGAGGAAATCGAACAGGCCAAGCGGGTGCTCAGCGAGCTGCTGATGGTTTCGCTGTGCCCTGGGCCAGGCGCAGCCTCAACCTAGGTTAGGCGTCAGTTGTGCAAGGGCATGCTCTGATAGGGCGTATACATCTGTCCTAGAACAAGAATATCGAGGTGCCTGCATGTCTGCTTCCAGTCTTCCGTTGATGCCACCGCTGGCGGCCGGCTTTGCCCGTCTGGGGTTCGGTGCCCTGCCGCTGGAGCGCCTCAAGGCGCGCTACGGCAATGCTGGCAATGGCTCGCGTTATATCGAACTCGATGGCTTTAACCTGCACTACCGCGATGAGGGCAGCCGTGACAAGCCGGTGCTGGTATTGATCCATGGCGTAGTGGCCTCCTTGCACACCTGGGATGACTGGCTGCCGGCCTTTGCTGCGGATTACCGGGTTATTCGTTTCGACGTGCCGGGCTTCGGCCTGACCGGCCCGGCGCGCGATGGTGTGTATTCGGCCGAGCGGATGATCAAGGTGTTTGGTTTGCTGCTCGATTACCTGGGTGTGAGCAAAGCCTCTATTGCCGGCAACTCTCTGGGTGGTTATATCGCCTGGAACTTCGCCCTGGCGCAGCCGCAGCGTGTGGAGAAACTGGTGTTGATTGATCCGGCCGGCTATCCCATGCGCAAGGTGCCGTGGATGATTGCTGCTGCCGCCTTGCCAGGCGCGACTGTGGCGATGCCGCTGTGGATGCCGCGGGCGCTGATCGCCCAGGGAATCAAGGAGGTTTACGGTGAGCCGGCGCGTATCAAATCCGGCGTTGTGGATCGCTATAACGATCTGAGCCGGCGCCCAGGCAACCGTCGAGCGATGATGGAAATCTTTCGGGTGCTGCTCAAGGTCAATAAACAAGAGCTGCACACAACTCCGCAACGGGTGGCGCAGCTTCAAGCGCCGACCTTGCTGTTGTGGGGCGAGCGCGATCGTTGGATTTCACCCCAGCATGTGCCGCTGTGGCAGCGCGACCTGCCGGGTATTCAGGTGAAAACCTACCCGGGTGTCGGGCATATCCCCATGGAGGAAATTCCGCAGCAGAGCGCAGCGGACGCCCTGCGTTTTCTGCAGGGTTAAGCTGCGCGGCCGCGAATTTGACGGCGGGCTTGTCAGCCGCCGTCTGCTGTTACAGAGATAGAAATGCCAAGGGAGCCATCAGGCTCCCTTGTGCTTTCAGGCGTATGCCCGGGCTATGCCGCCTGGGTTTGCGCCGGCAGGTCGAACTCGTTGCGTACCTGATACAGCAGCTCCAGATTGTCGTGTTGCCAAGGGTGGAAGCCGGCTTTGAAAAAGTCGCGGTAGGGCCTGAGCAATGGACGGAACACGCCTTCCTTGCCCCACATCCACTGAATGCCGTCGCGCCACACGCGCCAGTTCCACAGCAAGCCATCGCGCTGGAGCATATGGGCTAGGCCACGTGTGGTGTCGAGCAGGAAGAAGAAGGTGCCCATGATCATCGCGCGGCGCAGCAGCTTGCGACTGCCGCAGACCTGGTTGTACACATCAAAGGCCACGGCCTTGTGTTCGGTTTCCTCCAGGGCATGCCAGCGCCACAGGCGCGCCATGGTTGGATGCGCCCCGCTCATGTGGCGTGGGTCTTTAAGCAGGCCGTCGGCCATGATCGCGGTGATGTGTTCCAGCGCGGCTGTGGCTGCCAGCTGCCGTTGTGGCGAGAACTTCTTCTGGGTGTAGCGAATTCGGGCCTGGGCGCGTTTCTCGATGCGGGTGATGTCGTAACCCAGGTCGCGCAGGCGATTGCTGTATTCCAGGTGCTCGCGGCTGTGATGGCCTTCCTGGCCGATAAAGCCACGGATCTGCTCTTTTAATACCGGGTCGTCGATCTGGTCGCGGAAGTGGCGCACCGAATCGATGAAAAAGCGCTCGCCATCGGGGAATAGCACCGACATTGCATCGAACAGGTGGCTTTTGAAGGCATCGCCGCTGTGCCAATGCCGTGGCAGTGGATTGGGGAACGCGAAATCCATATGCCGTGGACGAATCTGCAAACCTTCCGGGGTGGTGCTGGCCATGCTGACTCCCTGAGTCCGTGACTGAAAGCGTGGTTTAACTATGGACACGGCGAACCGTTCGGCACAGGTTCACAACAGCCAATGTTGCGGTCATTTGTGGCCATGGCCGTATCCTGTGGCTTTCACTTCGCGCTAGATCAGGTCCAGATCTTTCAGCGGTCAACTGCGTTTACGCGCAGGTTTTGCCAGTTAATCTCGGGAAGCCATGGCTGCCTTTGCCCAACCTCCGGCTGTTGTGAGCAACCGCTCAGGCGGTCGATGATGGCCAGTCTTTGAGCGGGTCCAGACGAGGGGTTACAGCAGTAATCTGGAACCATGGTGCATTGATGCCTTGTCGGGTTTTGCCGAACAGGGTTATCGTCGGGACTAATGGCCAAATCCTAATAAGAACCCATGAAGCCATCATTGAATTTCACCGCTGAGCTGGTTCCGGTGACCTATGCCGCCGCGCTGCTGGACTTGGTCGAGACGCTGGGTGTGCCGCGTGCGCAGCTGTTTGCCGAGGCGCAGGTCAAACCCGAGGTCATGGGGAATCCGCAAGGGCGCCTGTCCTTTCTCGATTTCACTCAGCTCAGCAGTTGTGCGCTACGCCTGTGCGACGAGCCGGCGCTGGGCCTGCTGTTTGGTCAGCGCCTGAATGTGTCGACCCATGGCATCCTGGGTTACGCCGTGCTGTCCAGTGCCAACCTGGGTAAGGCCATGCAGTTTGCCCTCAAGTATTACCGGGTGCTGGGACTGACCTATGAGCTGGAAGTTGTCGAGCAGGTTGATCGGGTCGAGTTGCGTGCCAGCGAGTCAATGCCGATGGGACCACTCAGCCGGTTTGCTGCCGAAGGCCTGCTGGCCAGCCTCTACACTATTTCGCGGTTCCTGGTGGGCGAGCGCCTGCAGCAGATCGAGGTGGGTTTTGCCCATGCTGCGCCGCATTACGCCGAGCGTTACGAACGGCTGTTTGGTGTGCCGGTAGCGTTTGATCAGCCTTACCATCGCCTGAGTCTGCCTATTAGCTACTTACAGCGGCCGATGGCTCTGGCCAACCCGGCCACGGTGCAGATGTGCGAGCAGCAATGCGAGGCCTTGCTGGCCAGTCTGGATGTGCAGGACGGTTTACTGACCCGTGTACGGCGCCTGTTACTGGCTCGTCCAGGTGATTTTCCTGATCTGGCCAGTGCCGCCGAAGCCTTGCACACCAGTGGTCGTAGTCTGCGCCGGCACCTGTCGAGTATGGGCACCAGTTATCAGCAGGTGCTCGATGAGGTGCGCAAGAGCCTGGCCTTGCAATACCTCAGCACGACTCATCTGCCGTTGTATGAGGTCGCCTATTTATTGGGCTTCAGCGACCCGTCGAATTTTCGCCGGGCCTTCAAAAAATGGACGGGCAGGTTGCCCAGTGACTACCGCAATGAATAAGGGCGACAAGTCAGTGCCTGCCAAGCACTGTGGGTGAGCACAATTTAGTAGCGAATGGTTATATCTACGCTATATTTTTCTGCGGCTGTGACAACGCATGAATGCTGAGAGTCAGCGATCTATTGCAACTCAAATGGAGGAGCTTTCTGCGTTGGCTTAAACGCTTCCGTTGGGCGGGGCTACCGCTTCTGTGCAGCCGTGCTATCAGGCTGCGCGCGTCAGGTTATTTCTGTTCAGGCGGGGGAAGTGCGCCGCCTGGGCCCAAACACTCTGCGCCAATATGATTTGGTGCGTCGAATACCCTAACGCTACATCGATTACTACAGTGGAGAATCACGTGAAGCTATCCAGCAAGTTGTTTATCAGTGTTGCCGTAAGTGGCTTACTTCTCGCAGGGTGTACCTCAAAGGTCGCCACTAAAGAGCAGTACTCAGGGTTCCTGCCGAACTACAACAACCTGCAAGAAACTACCTCGCCGGGCGGGCAAAAGGTTTTGCGTTGGGTAGCCCCAGGTTTCGACCCGCATGCGTATGACGCGGTAGTGTTCAATAAGCTTGAGCTTTACCCTGCGCCTAAACCTAACGAGCGTGTTAGCCAGGAGACCTTGCAGGAACTGCAAGCCTTTACCAGTGCCGGCACCAAGAACAAGAACGTTCTTGCCCAGAAGTATCGCGTGGTTAACAGCCTAGAGGCTGTGCCAGCGGGCTCGCGAGCGCTGGTTATGCATGCCGCCATCACGGGCGTATCGGCTGCCAATGAAGGCATGCGTTGGTATGAAGTGGTGCCAATCGCGGCGGCGGTAGGGGCTACTCAGGTGGCTACCGGCCACCGTACCCAGGATACCGAGCTGTTCATTGAGGCTGATTTTGTCGATGCCGCCACTGGCGCACCAGTGGTCAAGGTCGTGCGTAAGGTTTTCGGTGAGAGCCTCAGAAACTCCAGCCAACCGGTGACCGCAAATGACTTCAAAGCGGCCATTACGGGCCTGACCAACGACCTTCAGGCGTTTATCAAGTAAGCCGTTGGCCGACCCTCTGCATGCTACTTCCTGGGCAATGAAGAGGGTCGTTCCTGGTTCAGGCTACCTACTGAATCAGGACAACGATACTGTTGGCCGCTGCCGCCAGCAGAGTGAGTCAACCTGTAGCAGGTCTTGGTTATCCAGGTCTGCTGCAGGGCATCATGCGCCACCTCCTGCACAGCACACTGTGGCATAAGCATTCTCCCGCCCTCATTCCGTCGCTTAGCGCGTGTGTTCTGTTGCCCGCTGTTTAACTTCCAGCAGGGTGATTGAATCATCCAAAGCTGCTGGAGCTGCGCGATTGCTCGGGATTGATCGGGTGGTGGACTGCCTGACTATTGAATGCTGATGGCAATTGGCGTCACCCTTGCTGCAGCGAGCCAATTGTCGGAGTCTCTATGCAAGCTGTTCAACCCGCGCTAATCCGTGAAACCTTCCCCGTCGGGCCTTTGCAGTGCAACTGCACGATTATCGGTGATCCGCTGACCAGGAAAGCCATCGTGGTCGATCCCGGTGGCAATCCCGAGCACATCATGGCGCGGCTGGAGGCTCACGGCCTCAAGGTGGTGAGCATCATTCACACCCACGCCCATCTCGATCATTTTCTCGCTTCCGGGCAGATGAAAGAGAAGACGGGAGCGACCCTGCATTTACACAAGGAAGACCAATTCCTCTGGGATAACCTGGAAATGCAGTGCCGTATGTTCGGCGTGCCTTACACACCGGTCCCGGCTCCGGATCAATGGTTGAGCGATGACGAAGAGCTGGCATGTGGCTGTGGTGTGGCGTTGCATACGCCAGGTCATACGCCGGGCTCGATGAGTTTCTGGTTTCCGCAGGACAAACTGCTGATTGCCGGTGATACCTTGTTCAAGCGGGGGATTGGTCGTACGGATCTGTGGGGTGGTGATTACGCCACCATTGAGCGTTCGATTAAGCAGCGCTTGTATCGCCTGGATGAGGACGCCACAGTGGTGACAGGCCATGGTCCCGACACTCGGCTGGGCGATGAAATGCGTGACAATCCGTTTGTCCGTGCCTAGGTGCCGGATTTTCTGGCGTGGCGTGACACTGAATAATGAACTTTGCGCAATCTTGCGCCTCGAAATAGCATTAAAGCCTGTATCTATTTGAAATATAAGGAAGCGCGCATGAGCCTATGGCGAAATCTTGCAGTAATAACCCTCGGCCTTGGCGTGCTCGCCGGCTGTACCACCAACCCTTATACCGGCGAGAGTGAAGCCGGTAAGGCGGGCATCTATGGCGGTATTGGCGCTGTTACTGGCGCGGTGATCGGTGCGGCTACCTCCAGTAAGAAGGACCGTGGCAAAGGTGCCCTGATTGGCGCCGCAGTCGGTGGCGCGGCCGGTGGTGGTTATGGTTATTACGTCGATACCCAGGAAGCCAAGCTGCGTCAGACCCTGCAGGGCACCGGGGTGCAGGTGCAGCGCAATGGCGATGAGCTGAAGCTGATCATGCCGGGCAATATCACCTTCGCCAGTAACTCGGCGGACATCTCCAGCAGCTTTTACCCAACGCTTAACTCACTGGTCCTGGTGTTCAAGGAGTTCGACAAGAACGGTGTCAACATCGTTGGTCATACCGACAGCACTGGCTCGCTTGAGTTGAACCAGAACCTGTCCAATCGTCGTGCACAGAGTGTAGCGTCCTACCTGAGTGCCAATGGTGTTCCAGCTTCGCGGATATCGTCCTATGGCGCGGGCCCGAATCAGCCTATTGCCAGTAATGCCAATGAAGCAGGTCGCGCACAAAACCGTCGCGTGGAGATCAATCTGCGTCAGCTGTAAGCGCAGAGCCTCTCTGAAAGCCGCGTACTCGCCAGAGTAGGCGGCTTTTTTATGCGCGCCGTTTAGAGCCTGTCGCCCGGGTAAATCGTGACTAGACTGCTACTAGGAGTTCGATAACCCTGCCGCAGCGGCGCGCTGCCAGCGCTGCACATGGACGAAAATTGGAGAGCACATGGACGACAGGCATGCTTCCACCTCAGGCAAACCCTGGCTGCCGTTGTGGGTCACGCTGGCTCTGGCTTTTGGCCTGGGCTCCTTGATCGTCTGGCAGTGGCAGGCTTTAGAAGTGCGTGAGCGCGAACAGAGCCAGCAACGCTTCGAGCTTGAGGCGCAGGACATCGGACAGCGGGTGCTCAGCCGCATGCAGACCTACGAGACGGTGCTGCGAGGTGTTTCGGGGCTGATGACCGGCAGTGATCATGTTTCCCTGATCGAATGGGATCGCGCCCTTGATCAACTGCAGCTGCAAGATCGTTATCCGGGTATTCAGGCCGTGGCGTGGTCGCGCTACCTGCGTACCGAGCAGCTCACCAGTTACCTTTCCGCTCAGCAAAGCCAGGGGCGCACGGATTACCGGCTGTTTCCCGTGGGCGCGCGTGAACACTATCTGTTGATTGATTACATCAGCCCGCTGGATTGGCGTAACCGCCGGGTGTTGGGCTACGACATGCTCAGTGAAGCCGTGCGCCGCGCCGCAATCGAGCAGGCGATTGACGGTGGTCAGGCGACCCTGAGTGCACCGGTTACCCTGCGCCAGGAAACCGAGGTCGATGTGCAGGGCGGAGTGCTGCTATACCTGCCGGTCTACCTGCCCGGCATGCCCCAAAGTACTGCCGAAGAACGCCGCGCTGCCTTGCTTGGGGTGGTGCATGGTGCGTTTCGCAGCCATGACCTGATGGCGGGTATTCTCGGTGCGCAGAGCCAGCGTTTTGACGTGCGGATCAAGGATCAGCAAGCCTCGCAGGCCCCGTTATTAAGCGCGCGGCAAGACGCAGCGTTGCAGCCACGCTTTCAGCATGAACTGGATTTGCCGCTGTATGGGCGGCACTGGGTGCTGCAAGTGACCAGTACCGCGGCTTATGAAGCTGCCTTGCTTAGTCGGGGCGGTATCAGCCTGTGGATTGGTCTGGTAGCGGCCGTTTTGTTGGCCTTGCTGGTGGGGGGCTACCTGTACTTGCGCGAGCGCGAACTGCACGCCAACCGCCTGGCTACCGATAAGTTGCGTGAGCGTGAGGAGCGCTTTCGCCTGCTGGTCGAGCGTCTGCCGGTGGCGACGTTGCTGTGTAACGCCCAGGGGCGTATCGAGATGGCCAACCGCAGCGCTGCCGACCTGCTTGATTCGACCCCTGAGGGGTTGGTCGGGGAGCGGGTCAAGCGCTTCCTGCCGGCTGTTGAGCAGCTCAGTGAGCTGGCCATTGATCGTGATAACACCGAACTGGGCAATGAGTACCTGGCGCGGCGCGACCTTGGTGAAGAGGTGCCGGTGGCCCTGAGCTTGAGCGTGCTGGGCGACTCTGGCGGCGTCAATTACCTGATCAACCTGGTGGATCTGCGTGCCCGCAAGGGCGCAGAAGAGCGTTTTCGTCTGGTGGTCGAGGCCTCGCCCAATGCCATTGTGCTGGTCGACAACACCGGCTGTATCGCCATGGTCAATCGCCAGACCGAACAGCTGTTTGGCTATGGCCGTGAGGCGTTGCTGGCACAACCGGTGGAGATATTGCTACCCGCAGCCCTGCGTGGCAGTCATGTGCCAATGCGTACGGGTTACCAGAGCAACCCGGAACCGCGACGCATGGGTAACAACCGCGAGCTGTTTGGCCAGCACCGTGATGGCCGGCTTATTCCTCTCGAAGTCGGCTTGTCGCCCATTAGCAGTGGTGAGAATGCGCTGGTGCAGGCCGTCATCATCGATATCAGTGAGCGCAAGGCCGCTGAGCAACGTTTGCGTGACCAGGCCGAGCAACTGATTCTGGCCAACCGCTACAAGTCGGAATTTCTCGCCAACATGTCCCATGAGCTGCGCACCCCGCTCAACAGCATTCTGATTCTCAGTGACCAGTTGCGCCTTAACAGCGCCGGTAACCTGACCGAGAAACAGGCCAAACATGCTGACATCGTGCACCGTGCGGGCAGCGATCTACTGCAACTGATCAATGATGTGCTGGATTTGGCCAAGGTCGAATCCGGGCGAATGCAGCTCAAACTTGAACCGCTGAACATGCAGGACATCCTGATCGAGCTGGATGCCAGCCTGCGTCCGATGGCAGAAATCAAAGGGCTGCGCTTGTGTACCCAGCTGGAAGACGGGGTGCCGCGGGTGATCCACAGCGACCGGATCCGTCTGCAGCAGATCCTGCGCAACCTGCTCTCCAATGCCTTGAAGTTCACCGAGCAGGGCGAGGTCAGCCTGAGCGTATCCTGTGTTGTCGGGGAGCCGCCGGAGGGGCATGAACTGCTCAGTTTCAGCGTACGTGACAGCGGTATTGGCATCGCTGCCGAGCAGCATGAGCAGATATTTCAGGCTTTTCAGCAAATCGACGGTTCCACCAGTCGGCGCTTTGGCGGCACCGGACTGGGCCTGGCGATTACCCGTCAGCTGGTGCTGGCGATGGACGGCGAGATCAGCCTGCACAGTGCGCCAGGGGAAGGTTCCTGCTTTACCGTGCAGCTACCGGTGCGGGTGGTGGCGCAAACACAAGCAGAACCGCTGGCCGAGGCGCCGCAACGCAGCGGGGTTGGCCCCGCAGTGCTGATTGTCGAGGACGATGAGAATTTTGCCGCCGTACTCTCCGAGGAGGCGCATGCCCACGGCTTTGCTAGTGTGCATTGCCGGTCAGGGGGGCAGGCGCTCAACCTGCTGCACAATGAGCATTTCAGTGCGGTGATTCTGGACATCCTGCTGCCGGATATCAGTGGCTGGCAGCTGTTTCGCCGCCTGCGCAGCCAGGCCAGCCATCGCCTGACCCCGGTGCATATCATTTCCTGCGTGCCGCAACCGGCGGACTGGAATGATGACGGCACGCGCTACCTGGTCAAACCGATTCAGCGCGCAGACCTGGAACAGGTGTTTGTCGATCTGCAACAGCTGGACCAGCCTTCGGCGCAGAGCCTGCTGCTGGTCGAAGATGTTGAGGTTGAGCGCGAGCATTATCGTGAGCATTTGCAGCAGCTGGGCTTCACCGTACAGGCTTGCGCCCGCGCTGATGAGGCGCAGCGGGCCTATGCAGGCGGCTCATTCAGTGCATTGGTGATCGACCTCGATCTGCCGGATCAAGATGGCTTTGAGCTACTGGAAAGCCTCAACCGGCAGCGCCCGCTGAATGGCACGCGGGTGGTGATCAATACCGGTGTCGATGTCACCCGTCAGGCCCTGCAGCGCCTGCATCGTTACAGCGCAGTGGTGGTGCACAAACACGGCGAGGACATGCAGGCCCTGAGCGAGGCAGTGCAAGGCTTTCTTGGCAGCGTGCGTGACCCCGTGCGTGCACAAACCGCGAGGGTAGAGAATCCGCTGGAGGGACGGCGTGTGCTGCTGGTGGATGATGATGTGCGCAATGTCTATGCCCTGACCGCCTTGCTCGATGAGGTAGGTTTGATTGTCAGCTCGGCCAAGGACGGCCAGGATGCCATCAACTGTTACCTGCGTGAGCCGTTTGACCTGATTCTGCTGGACATGGCCATGCCCGTCATGGACGGCTACACGGCTGCACGGCTGCTCAAAACCGAGCATTCCTGCGCTATCCCGATCATCGCCCTGACCGCCCATGCGATGAAGGGTGATCGGGAGAAGTGCATTACCGCCGGCGCCGATGACTACCTGGCCAAACCGGTCAGCCGTGAAGCCTTGTTGGAGTTGCTGGTGCGCTGGCTGGCCATTGGCGACTCGCCTGCCGAGGCATTTGGCGCCCCCGCTGTACCGCCGCAGTAATTTTGCAGTGGCCTGCTAACCTGAAACGCAACAGGAGCCGCAAGGCGCTCGCCAGGGAACAGGGAGGAAACATGGCACGTGTGCAGCTGAAAAGTGCACTTAATACGCAGATTCTCCTGGTGGTGGATGACCGCCAGGAAAATCTGGAAGCAATGCAAGCGTTGCTGGAAGCCGGCGATTGGCAGCTGCGCTGCGTTAATTCGGGCGAGGCCGCCCTGCAGTGCCTGCTTGAGGAGGACGTCGGCCTGGTGTTGCTGGATGTACAGATGCCGCTGATGGATGGCTTCGAAGTGGCCCGGCTGATGCGCGGCAACCCGCGTACTCGCCATACCCCGATCATCTTTGTCTCCGCCATTGCCCAGACCCACGATGCGGTACTCAAGGGCTACGCCACTGGTGCGGTGGACTTCATGCTCAAGCCCTTCGACCCCAGCGTACTGCGCCATAAGATTCAGGCCCTGCTCGAACATGAGCGCAACCGCAGCGAGTTGCTCCAGCTGACCCAGCAGCTGGACACCGCACGAGCCTTCAATGCCTCGGTGCTGGATAACGCCGCCGAAGGCATCATGGTGGTGGCCGAAGATGGCCGCATCACCTTTGCCAACCCCGCCATGGCGCGCATGCTTGAAGGCTCGATCAGTGATTTGGAGGGCAGCGAAATGCTCTCTTATCTGGTCAGCCCGCAAGTGACCTGCGAGTGGCGTTTGTCCGAGTTCTATCAGCAGTGGCGGCGTGGTGAGTCCTATCGCTTGCACGATGCCAATCTGCGGACCCTGAGCGGCGGGCAGGTGCCCGTGGCATTGTCCTGTTCGCCCTTGCCGCGCGTGCAGCACGCGATGGTGGTCATGGCCCTGGATATGTCGGTGGTGCGCCATCTGCATCAGCAGCTGGAGGCGCAGGCAATTACCGATTCCTTGACCGGCCTGTTGAACCGGCGAGGTTTTTATCAGGCGCTAGACGCTTCGCTGTCGCGTATTGAACGCAGCGGGCAACGCATGGCCGTGCTGTATCTCGACCTGGATGGTTTCAAGCGGATTAATGACTCGCTCGGCCATGATGTGGGTGACCGCTTGCTGAAACTGGTGGGTGAGCAGCTCAAGACCAATCTGCGCCCCTATGACAGCCTGGCGCGTATTGGCGGTGACGAATTTACTGCCTTGCTCGACAGTCTGGACAACCCGGAAGATGCCGCGCGTATTGCCGAGAAACTGATTGAACAGGTGTCGGTGCGCCATACCCTGGACGGTATCGATGTGACCCTGGGGGCGAGCGTGGGGATTGCCTGCTTTCCTGAGTGCGGGCAAAGCGTAGAAGGCTTGTTGCGCGCCGCGGATATGGCCATGTACGAGGCCAAGCGTGCCGGACGGCAGCAATACCGCTTTTTCTCCCCGGAAATGAATGGCCGCGCGCGTTCGCGGTTGATGCTCGAGGAAAGCCTGCGCACAGCCATCGAAATGGATGAGTTTGTGCTGGTGTATCAACCGCAGATCTACCTTGATAGTGGCCGTTTGCGCGGTTTCGAAGCCTTGTTGCGCTGGCAGCATCGGGTCGCGGGTACGGTGGCGCCAGGGGTGTTTATTCCACTGTTGGAGGAAACCCGGCTGATCAATCGCCTGGGGAGCTGGATTTTCCAGGCCGGGGTTGAGCAATGCAAACAGATGAGCCAGCGCTACGGCAGCGAGCTGGTGCTCAGCCTGAATGTCAGCCCCGTGCAGTTTGGTATGCCGCAATTGGTCGAGGATCTACGTCGAGTGCTTGAGCAGCACCAGTTGGCCCCCCAGCAACTGGAAGTGGAAGTCACCGAGAGTGCGCTGATGCAGGATCTTGAAGCCAGCCAGGAGCAGTTGCGCCAGTTGCGCCAACTGGGCGTCAAGATCGCCATTGACGACTTTGGCACCGGGTATTCATCGCTGGCCTACCTGCGCCATTTCGAGCTGGATACCCTGAAAATCGACCGTCTGTTTGTGGCCAATATGCTCGACTCACCGCGCGACGCCGCAGTGGTCAGCACCATCATTGATCTTGGACGTAATCTGGGGCTTGAGGTGATTGCCGAAGGCGTGGAAACCATGGCGCAGCGTGACTGGCTAGCGCAGCACGACTGCGCAATCATGCAGGGCTTTCTGGTTGCGCCAGGGCTGAGTGTTGAACAGGCCAGGGCTTTTCCCGCGCAAGTAGACTGGAACCATCTACCGCTGCGCCAAGAAAAGCCCGCAAATTAGCTGTGCTTGACGCACACGACGCTTGTTAACGGGCCGGGAAGCGCTGCTTCAGCTCATCCAGTTGCACATCCTTGTCCAGCCATAGCTGGTTGACCCACTGCTGAAACTGCAGGCGGTAGGCGTCGTCCTGATCATAGTTGCCGCCGATAAATTCCTGAGGAATTTGCAGTTCTTCGAGGCGCACCACCACTTGATCAATCCGCCCGCACAACAGGTCCCAGAAGCCCGGGGTGCCCTGTGGGTAATGAATGGTGACGTTGACCAGGCTATGCAGCTGTTCGCCCATGGCATCCAGGACAAAAGCCAGGCCACCGGCCTTGGGTTTGAGCAGGTGCTTGAAAGGGGACTGTTGTTGCGCATGCTTGGCAGGTGACAGGCGTGTGCCCTCAAGGAAGTTGAACACCGACACCGGGTTGGTTTTATAGCGTGCGCAGGCCTTGCGTGTGGTGATCAGGTCCTGGCCGCGTTTTTCCGGGTGTTTGGCCAGGTATTCCTTGCTGAACCGCTTCATAAACGGGAACTCCAGTGCCCACCAGCACAGGCCGATTACCGGAACCCAGATCAGCTCTTGCTTGAGGAAGAACTTGAGAAAGGGGATGCGCCGGTTGAGCTGGTATTGCAACACCAGAATATCGACCCAGCTCTGGTGGTTGCTGGTCACCATGTAGGAATGCTGCTTATCGAAACCCTTGAGTCCTTCGACATCCCACTGGGTATTGCCCACCAGGCGCATCCAGAACTTGTTGGTGGAAATCCAGAATTCGGCCGTTGCGTGCATGGCAGCGCGCAGCGCACGTTGTACCTGCGGGATGGGCAGTAGAAATTTGAGCAGGGCCCCGATAAACAACGGCCAGCAGCAAATGAGGGTGTTAATGGCGAGTAGCAGGCCGGCAATCAGACCGCGTAATGGAGCTGGCAGAAAATGCAGCATGGCGACAGGTGTCTCCAAAAGAAGGGCGTAGGCCTCGATTTATCTATGCCTGTGGTTTTCCACCGCAGGTCGGTCGGGGCACAGGTTAACGTGTGTGGATTGAACTGCAAACCCTTCTAAATACGGGTGATCGCTGCGTTTCGCCGCTGTTAGCGTTAAAAACTCGACAGGGTCGCGACTGCGCCCCTGTCGAGGGCTATTACTGCGGCAGGTTGGCTGCCTGAATGGCAGTGATGGCGATGGTGTAGACGATGTCGTCGACCAGTGCGCCGCGCGACAGGTCATTCACCGGTTTGCGCAGACCTTGCAGCATGGGGCCCACGCTGACGCAATCAGCACTGCGTTGCACTGCCTTGTAGGTGGTGTTGCCGGTATTCAGGTCGGGGAAGATAAACACCGTGGCGCGGCCCGCCACCGGGCTGTTCGGTGCCTTCTGCCGGCCGACGCTTTCGATGGCTGCCGCGTCGTATTGCAGAGGGCCATCGAGCAGCAGGTGTGGGTTGATGACCTTGGCCTGACGGGTAGCTGCGCGGACTTTCTCGACTTCTTCACCGCTGCCGGAGTCACCGGTGGAGTAGCTGAGCATGGCCACGCGCGGGATAATGCCGAAGGCGCTGGCCGAGGCCGCGCTTTGTACAGCGATTTCGGCCAGCTCCAGCGCCGTAGGGTCGGGATTTACCGCGCAGTCGCCATACACCAGCACCTGGTCCGGTAGCAGCATAAAGAATACCGACGACACCAGGTTGTAACCGGGCGCGGTCTTGATCAGCTGCAGCGCCGGGCGAATGGTGTTGGCGGTGGTGTTGATCGCCCCGGAAACCAGGCCGTCGACCTCGTCCAGTGCCAGCATCATGGTGCCCAGCACGACCGTATCCTCAAGCTGTGCGGCCGCCATCGGCGCGTTCAGGCCCTTGCCCTTGCGCAGCTCAACCATTGGCTCGACATAACGTTCGCGAATCAGGTCCGGGTCGAGAATTTCCAATCCGACAGGCAGTTCGATGCCGTGCACGTGGGCGACCGCGCGTACATCTTCCGGCTTGGCCAGCAGTACGCAGCGGGCGATGCCGCGGGCTTGGCAGATGGCGGCGGCCTGTACGGTACGCGGCTCGCTGCCTTCGGGCAGGACGATGCGTTTATTGGCGGCCTTGGCGCGCTGCACCAGTTGGTAACGGAACGCGGGCGGTGACATGCGCAGTTCCCGTGGCGTACCACAGCGCGCGAACAGCCACTCGTGATCGATATGGCTGGCGACAAAGTCGGCGACCGTTTCGGCACGCTCCTTGTCGTCGACCGGGATTTCCTTGTTCAGGCGGTTGAGGTTGGTGGCGGTGTCATAGGAGCCGGTGCTCACCGTCATCACCGGCAAGCCGGCCTGTAGCGCACCACGGCACAGCTCCATGATGCGTGGGTCGGGGGCAAAGTCGCTGCACAGCAGCAGACCGGCCAGCGGCATGCCGTTCATCGCAGCCAGGCAGGCGGCGAGGATGATGTCGTCGCGGTCGCCCGGCGTTACCACCAGGGTGCCGGGCTTGAGCAGCTGCACGGTGTTGGCCACGGCGCGTGCACAGAGCACGATCTTGAGCATGCGCCGCTGCTCGTAGTCACCGGCATTGAGTATCCGGGCACCGAGCAAGTCAGCGATATCGCGGGTGCGCGGGGCATTCAGTTCGTCCTGCCAGGGGAGGCAGCCGAGTAGCCGGAAGTCATCGCTCTTGAACAGTGGTGAAAGCTCTTTTAGGCGCTCGGTGAATGCCTCGATGCCGTCCTCGCTGCGCACCTTGTTGAGGATCACGCCGAGCACCTTTTCGTCTTTGGGTCCGCCAAACAGCTGGGCCTGAATTTCCACCCGGTCGCACAGCTCGCTGAGGCTTTCCTGTTCAGGTGCGGAGACGAGAATCACTTCGGCATCCAGGCTCTTGGCCAGGTGGAAGTTGACCCGTGCGGCGTAGCTGGCCTGACGTGTCGGCACCATGCCTTCGACTATCACCACATCCTTGCCGGCCGCGGCTTCCTGATAGAGGCTGATGATCGTTTCCAGCAGTTCGTCCAGCTGACCATCACCCAGCATGCGCTCGACATGTGCCAGGGGCAGTGGCTTGGGGGAGTGCAAACCGTGGGTGCGGGCGATCAGCTCGCTTGAGCGCTCCGGGCCGAGATCACCCTGGTGGGGTTGGGCGATGGGTTTGAAGAAGCCAACCTTGAGCCCGGCGCGCTCCAGGGCGCCAACCAGGCCCAGGCTGATCGACGTCAGGCCGACACCAAAACCGGTGGGGGCAATAAAAAAGGTGTGCATAGAAGCTCCGTTAGCTATCGAGTAACGCCAAGGTGTCGAGGGCGATCTGTCGTTCTTCGTTGGTCGGTACCACCAGCACACGCGGGTGGCCGTGGGCCTGGATTGGTCCGGCTGAGCCGCGCACGGTGCTGGTGTTGGCCTGGGCGTCGAGGGCCAGGTTAAGCAATTGCAGATGGGCCACGGTTTTGCTGCGGATCAGCGCCGAGTTTTCACCAATGCCGCCGGTAAAAATCAGCCCGTCGAGCTGTGGCAGGGCACAACTCATGGCTGCCAGGGATTTGGCCAGACGGTAGCAGAACACGTCGATGGCCAGTGTTGCGCCGGCATGGTCCTGCTCGTGAGCCTGCTCCAGGGTACGCATGTCATTGGACAGGGCCGACAGGCCGAGCAGGCCGCTTTCCTTGTTAAGCAGGGTTTCGATCTGCTCCAGGCTCCAGCCCAGAGTCCGCGCCAGGTGGCTGTGTAAATTGGGGTCTACATCGCCACTGCGGGTACCCATGACCACGCCTTCAAGCGGCGTCAGGCCCATGCTGGTGTCGCGGCTCTGGCCGTCGACGATGGCGCAGGTCGAGCAGCCATTACCCAGGTGGGCAACCAGCCAACTGCTGGCATTGACCGGCAGCCCGCTCATCTGCGCGGCGCGCTGGCTGACAAAGCGGTGGCTGGTGCCATGAAAGCCATAACGGCGCACGCCATGCTCGCGGTATAGCGCCTCAGGCAAGGCATAGCGGTAGGCGTGTTCGGGCAGGGACTGGTGGAATGCGGTGTCAAACACGGCCACTTGCGGCAGCTCGGGGAACAACTTGATCGCCGCCTCGATGCCTTGCAGGTTGGCCGGATTGTGCAGCGGAGCCAGCGGCGCAGTGGCGCGGATCGCGGCGATGGTTGACTGATCCAGCAGGCAGGCGCTGGTGAAGTGTTCGCCGCCATGCACCACGCGGTGGCCGATGCCATGCAGCTCGCGGTCTGTATCTGCTTGCACCAAGGTCAAAACCTGGGCGAGGGCGGCGCGGTGGTTGGCATTGGGCAGTGACTGGCTGTGCTTGTTGCCGTCTTGTTGCCAGTGTATTTGCGCCTCCGGGCTGCCCAGGCGTTCGGCCAGACCGCTCATGACAAAGGGTTCGTGGTCCTCGTTGATCAGGGCAAACTTGATCGAAGAGCTGCCGCAATTGATTACCAGAATGTTGCGTGCGGACATTTACCGTTCCTTGTTCAAATCTTGATTCGGGCGCTCTGTCATCGCCGCGCTGAGGCCCTGTTCAGCCGCGCACCAGCCACACAGAAAAGCTTCGCCTAGGTGCGCCTGGCGTTGTTCTGCATCCAGCACCCAGGCGCGGTTCTGCCAGGGCGGTTGGTGGCGCAGGTGCTGCGTATGGCCGCAGGACAATACTGCCACCCAGTGGCCATGCTCATCCTGACGGAAGTCAAGCAGGCGTATTAAAGCCGCGCTTGGCCGTCCGTCCGTGTGCGGTTCGCTTTCGCGCGTGCCCTTGGGTAAACTTGCCCGCTCTTTATTTCCAAGCAAAAGGTCTCGCCCCATGCTGATCGCCGCCAATAAGGCCGTCTCCATCGACTATACCCTGACTAACGATGCCGGTGAGGTGATCGATAGTTCCGCAGGCGGCGCGCCGCTGGTTTATCTGCACGGTGCTGGCAATATCATCGGCGGCCTGGAAAAAGCCCTGCTGGGCAAGCAGGTTGGCGATGAGCTGGACGTAGCCGTTGAACCAGAAGATGCCTATGGCGAATACAGCGCTGAGCTGGTCGCGACCCTCAACCGTTCGATGTTCGAAGGTGTGGACGAGCTGGAAGTCGGCATGCAGTTCCACGCTTCCGGGCCGGACGGTGGCATGCAGATCGTGACCATCCGTGAGCTGGACGGTGATGATGTGATCGTTGACGGCAACCACCCTCTGGCCGGTCAGCGCCTGCACTTCAAGGTCAAGGTTGTTGATGTGCGCGATGCCAGCGAAGAAGAAGTTGCCCATGGCCACATCCACGGTGAAGGCGGTCATCACCACTAAGCTTTAGCCTTATGTCGTAGCCACAAGTCGACTTATGGTCGTATCAACTGTTGGCGCGACTGCTAAGCTGAGGCTGAAGAAAGGCACCTTCAACAGGTGCCTTTTTTATGGTCTGCCCTCCATGGCGGCCGTCCTGCGGGCCGTCGCGAGGCGACATTGGAAGTGGTTGCGACCATTTTTTGCCCGCCATGCACAATCTGTGTGTTCTCAAGGAGTTAGCCATGAGCGCCTTTCACGACCTGAGTTTGCGTTCGCTGGATGGACATGAGTTACCGCTGGCCCCCTTCAAGGGGCAGGTGCTGCTGGTCGTTAACGTGGCTTCCAAGTGTGGCTTGACGCCGCAATATGCCGGTCTGGAAAAGCTTTACCAGCAATACAAGGATCAGGGGTTCAGTGTGCTGGGTCTGCCATGCAATCAGTTTGCCGAGCAGGAACCGGACAGTGAGGAGGCTATTCGCGAGTTCTGTAGCCTTAACTACGGCGTGACCTTTCCCCTGGGCAGCAAGCTTGAGGTGAACGGCCCGGATCGTCACCCGCTGTACCGTCTGTTAGCCGGTGAGGGGGCCGAGTTTCCCGGTGATATCACCTGGAATTTCGAAAAGTTTCTGGTCGGCCATGACGGTCGCGTGCTTGCCCGCTTTTCTCCGCGCACCACGCCGGATGACCCAAGCATTATTCAGGCTATCGAAAAGGCCCTGGGCTAGGTCATTTACGCCAAGGCTGCGGACAAATCGAGTGAGTGCTTGTTCGTAGCCGGGCTAGCCGGCTTAATCGGGCGATCTGCAGAGGACGTCCCGTATGAGCCAGTTTCCTTCCGACAATGCGATTAGCCACGCAACCCCTGCTGCACTGCGCGAACTGATCGAGAGTCGCCGTGCGGTTCGGCGTTTTACTGCCGAGGCGGTGCCTGACCAGGTGGTGCGCGATTGCCTGGAGCTGGCGGTGCTCGCGCCCAATTCGTGCAACCTGCAGCCCTGGAGTTTTCAGGTCATTCGTGACCCGGCTTTGCTGGAGCGTCTACACCCCGTCTGCATGAGCCAGAATGCCGCCAAGGCGCCCTTGATCATTGCGGTGCTGGCGCGCCCGGATGCCTGGAAGCAGGCTTGCCAGAACGTTATCGACTACTGGCCAGAGCCGCAGGTACCGGAGCGCATTCGCCACTTTTACAGCAAGACTGCGCCCTTCCAGTACAACCAGGGCCCATTTGGCCTGTTGGGGCTGTTCAAGCGTCAACTGCTGCGTGTAGCGGCCTGGCGCAAACCATTGATGCGGACCCCCAACAGTCGCGCGCAGATGCGTATCTGGGCGGTGAAGTCCACGGCACTGGCAGCGCAGAACCTGATGCTGGCCTTGCAAAGCCACGGTTATGCGACGTGCCCGATGGAAGGCTTTGATGAGGTACGCCTACGCCAAACCTTGGACATCCCGCGCCAGGCCTTGCCAATCATGCTGCTGGCCGTCGGCAAGCAGGACGAGAAGGGCGTGTACAACCCGCGTTTGCGCTTTCCGTTGGAGCAGCACGTCACCTGGCTGTAGGGCTAGTGTGCGCAAAACAGTTGCGCATCTAGCGAGCTGGCGCGGGGCCAACGCCGTATCGCCGTATCGCCGGTGCGCCGTAGATTCCCGTCAGGCTCTTACAGTACGCCGGCTTTTTTCCATGCCAGATAACGGCTCACCAGCTGCGGCCCCAGCTCGCCGGGGCGCGCATCCAGTACCGGAACCTTGTTGGCAATCAGGCGTTCATGTAGGTCAGCCCGGGCATTCAGGTAGTCGAGGGTGCCGCAATAATCCAGCGCGCTGGAAAGATCCTGCACCGGGGTATGACGCAGGGTATCCAGCACTTCCTCGCGCAGGCTGGCGACCAGCACGCGGTGCTGGCGGCTCAGGCGTTTGACCGCGCCAAGCAGCGTTTGGTCGTCCTCGTCACGCAGGTTGGTCACCAGCACTACCAGGGCGCGGCGGCGCTGGCGGCTGAGCAGCTGCTCCACTGCAGCGCTGAAGTCGGCGGGTTGCTGGGTGCTGTGCAGGTCGTACAAGGCATTGAGCAGCACATTCAGTTGCGCCTGGCCTTTGACCGGGGCGAGGAAGCGTTGCTGTTCGCTGGCAAAGGTCGCCAGTCCGACGGCGTCGCCCTGGCGCAGCGCCACATAGCTGAGCAGCAGGCAAGCGTTGAGGGCGTGATCGAAGTGTGACAGATCGCCATCCTGGCTGCGCATGCGCCGCCCGCAGTCGAGCATGAAGATGATCTGCTGATCGCGTTCATCCTGGTATTCACGGGCAATGGGGGTGCGCTTGCGTGCAGTTGCTTTCCAGTCGATCTGCCGCAGACTGTCGCCATCGCGAAACTCGCGCAGTTGATGGAACTCCTGACCCAGCCCGCGGCGTTGCTGCTGACGCACGCCAAGCTGGCTGAGCCAGTCATCCACCGCCATCAGTTGCGCGCCATACAGGCGTGCGAAATCCGGGTAGACGCGGGTTTCACCGGTTATTGGCAAATAACGGCGGGCGCGCCACAGGCCCATAGGGCTGGGCAGGCTGGCCTCACACTGGGGAAAGTGGAAGTGGCCACGCTGCAACGGGCGCACGCGGTAACTGACCTGAGTCTGTTCGCCGGGATGTAGATCAACCTTGAGCGGCAGGTGCTCGAAGGCCATTGCGCCGGGCAGGTGATCAAACACCTCCACCTGCACTGCACGCGTGAAGCTGTGGTGCACATTCAGCCGCACCTCGCTCCAGCGCCCCAGCGGCAGGTTGCCGGGCAGCAGGCGTTCGATGCGCGGTGAAGCAAGCTGGCGCAACAGCAGGGCGTCGACCAGGAGTAGGCCGAGCAGAACCAGCAGCAACCCCCAGTAGATCGGGCTGAAGCTGTGCGGCACGGCAATGCCCAGAGCGCTGCAGATGCCCAGCCCTGTGCCAAGTGCGAACAAGGCGGCCAGCAACGCCAGCAGTGTGCGCGAGGGTTTCATGCCTGGATGCCTTTCAATGCGAGCTTCATAGGCGCGGGGCCGGAACCTGAGCGAGCAGTTGTTGCAGCACCTGGTCCACCGACAGGCCTTCGATATCCAGCTCCGGGGCCAGGCGTACGCGGTGACGCAATACGGCCAGGGCGCAGCCCTTGATGTCATCCGGTAACACGAAATCACCGCCGCGCAGCAGCGCACGGGCGCGGCCGCAACGTACCAGGGCAATCGAGGCGCGCGGCCCGGCACCGATGGCCAGGCCTGGCCAGGTGCGGGTGGCGCGGGCGATGCGCACGGCGTAGTCGAGTACCTGTTCATCAATTGGCAGGTCGCTGGCTATTTTTTGCAGCGCGAGCACATCGCGGGCTTGCAACAGGGTGCGCAGCGGGGTGACTTCAAGCATGTCGGCTTTGCTTGAGCGCGCCACCTGGCGAACCATGTTCAGCTCTTCGTTCTGCTCGGGGTAATCCATGCGTAGCTTGAGCATAAAGCGGTCGAGTTCGGCTTCCGGCAGCGGGTAGGTGCCTTCCTGCTCGATCGGGTTCTGCGTGGCCAGCACCATGAACGGTTGCGGCACATTCAGCGCGCGGCCTTCGAGGGTGACCTGGCGCTCCTGCATGACTTCCAGCAGCGCGGCCTGGGTCTTGGCCGGGGCGCGGTTGATTTCGTCGGCCAGTAGCAGGTTGGTGAACACCGGGCCCTTGCGCAGCTTGAACTGCTCGCTTTGCAGGTCGTACACGGCATGGCCGGTGACATCGCTGGGCATCAGGTCCGGGGTGAACTGGATACGTGAGAACTCGCCGCCAAAGCAACGCGCCAGAGCCCGCACCAGCAGCGTTTTGCCCAGGCCGGGAACGCCCTCAAGCAGCACATGGCCGCCGGCAATCAAGGCGCTGAGCACGTCGTCGATCACGGCTGTCTGGCCTACTAGGGCTTTCTGTAGCTCCACGCGCAACGCCTGAGCCAGCTGGCTGGCGCGCTGGCGCTGGGCATTCGGGTTGGCCGCAGTGGCGGTTGGTGCTGGTGCTGGTGCTGGAGCTGCGGTGGGGGCTTCGGTGGCCGCGGTTTCGGCGGTTTCAGCCGCTACAGGGGCTGACTCGATTGCGCTTTCCGGCTGTTCGGGTGTGTGTTCGCTCATAGGGCATTCCTGAGGGTTTGCAGGTTGGCGACCTGGCGGGTGAAGTCGGCGGCGGCCAGACGCTGCTTGGGCAGCGGCCGCATGGCTTGGCTGATAACGCTGGACGGTTGGCGGGTCAGGCGGCTGAGCACCTGCCACTGCTCGGCCACGGCGAGGCGTTCGAAACCGGGGTGACGATGCCGCGCGCGGCGCTGGATGTCTTGTTGCAAGCCTTGCAGCAGGCTGTGCTGGCCGTTGTGGCGCAGCAGGAAGTCAGCGCTACCGCGCAGGTGTTCCTGTAATTGGCGGCGATTACGGCTGGCGGGCAACAGCAGCGGGCCTTGACGCATGCCCAGGTGCCATAGGCCGAATGCCAGCAACAGCGCCAGGGTGACCAGCGCCTGGGGGAAGTGTTCGACCAGCAGGCTCAGCAGGTCATCGCGATCGGCGCGATAGAGCAGGGTGACCTGGCTGTCCTGGGTCATGTACCAGAGCAACCAGGCGTTGTCGTATTCGTCGATGCTCTGGTTCTGCCAGATCCAGCTGTCGCTGACCACACTGATCAGACCGTCACCGTGGTAGAGCTGCAACAGGTGGGTGGCTGCGTCACTGTTGGCCCAGGCATGGGCACGGTTTTGCGCATCGTATAGATGAAACTCGGTATCGAAATTGAAGTAGGCCGGCGCTTCTTCATTTTCCAGGTAGAGCTGGGTCAATTCCGGGTAGGCATTGTCTTTATCGGGCGCAGCTGGCGTGTCGCTCTGCGGCTCAGACTCTGCCGGCTGCTCGTCCTCGCTGGCCGTTTCTTCATCGAGTTCTTCGCTCTCGTACTGCTGGATGCCCAGGCTGTCGAGCAGCAGGTCGCCGCTTTTACCTGCCTTTTCATCCCACAGGCGTTCGGCAACAAACAGCAGGTGGCCGCCTTTGGCCGCCCAGGCCAGCACCCGCTCGGCCTGCTTGGGCGTCATGCGGTTGCGGTCACCGAGCAGTAACAGGGTCTGCCCGGCGCTTGGCAGGTCTTGCAGGATGTCCAGGCCGTCGGCGCGTTGTACGTGCAGGCCCTGTTTGCGCAGGAACTGCTCGGCCGCCAGGTAGGGATTGGCCTGCGCTTCGGGCGCCGGGCCATGCTTGAGGGTTTCCTCATAGGGCGTGAGCTTGCCGAGGAGGTAGATGCCGAGCAAACCGAGCATCAGCAACAGGGCGGCGCCGAGGATGAACTGGATGCGCCGACTCATGCCTGCGCACCTTGTTCGAACAGCCGTCGCCAGGCGTTGCACAGGCCTTGTTTGAGTGCAGCTGGCGGCAGCCGATGACCGTAGGCGAGGTTTTGCCAATGCCGAGTCAGGGCCTGGCTGAAATGCTGGAGGTCTTTTTGCTGCAGCGTCTGTACCAGTTGCAGCACTTCGGCTTCGGTGTGCGAGCTCTGCAGCGGTAAGTGCTGTTCATGCAACATGCGACTGAGCAGGGCGCGATAGAGCAGGCTGAGGGCGGCGCGTGGCTGCTCATCCCAAAGCCGCTCGACTTCACCGGGGATGTCCGCCGGCAGGCTTTGCGGTGCGACCTCCAGGCCGAACAGCTGTTCTGGCGGCTGCTGCTTGTGGGGTTGCGGCAGGCGCAGGCGTCCAGCAAAAGCACTTAGCCAGTCGCGGTAGCGCCACAGCAGCCAGGCGATCAGGCTGAACAGCAGCGCCCACAGCAGCACTTCGAAAAACAGCGCCACGCCATCAACGCTGTCCCACAGTTCGGTGAGTTTGAACAGTTTTCCCAGGAGTTCGAGCAGGGTCTTGTCGTCGTCCTCGCTGGACTCTTGGTCGGCCTCTCCAAAGCGCCAGCGGGTAACGGTTTCGTGGTGTTCGAAGGGCGGTTGATCGAGCAGTTGGCTGATGCTCTCTTGCGCTTCCAGGCTGGTTAGCGGTTGTTTGAGCAGGCGTTCGGCCTGGGGCCCCAGCGGATCTTCAATCGGCAGTGGGCAACTGCTGGCGGCGGCCATGGCGCTGTTTGGCACCTGCATTAACAGCAAGCCCGCGCCCAGCAGCAGGGCGTAGGCCACGCCGGTCAGGCGTTGGCGCAGGCGGCGGAACACCAGCTCGATATCCCAGGCTTCCAGAGCGGTGCGGCGGTTCAGGTAGAGGGTGAAGCCGCAGGCGACGTAGATTGGCTCCCAGATAATCAGCAGCAAGGCATACAGCAGGTTGGACAGATGCTCAAGCCACAGCCACTCACCGGCCGCTGCACTGATCAAGCTGCTCCAGCTCCAGTCCAGCTCAATCTGCGCCGGTAGCAGCAGGTAGAACAGGCTGATAATGCCGAACCACAGCGCCATCTCCAGGTGCATGCCAACAATCGTCAGCCAGCTGGCACCACCGGCATCGCGCTGGCCGAGCACCACCAGGCGCTGGCTGCGAGCCTTGCCGGCGAGTCCTTCGAGCTGCATCACCGGTAGATCGAAGCTGCGCGTTGGGCTCAGTCTGCGCCAGGTCAGGCTTGCCAGCAGCTGTGGTTTTAACAGGCCCGGCAGGGCTTTTAGCGCCTGTTTGAGGCTGGGTGTGGCGCCGAACAGGGCGTGCGCAAGGATATACAGCGGCAGGCGCTCATAGGCCGGTTTCAACCACCAGAAGACCAGCAGGGCGATACTCGGGTAGTCCCACAGCAGCCCGCACAGCAGGGCGAAGATCGGCAATGTCACCAATGCCCAGCTGAGCATCAGCAGGCCAGCATGCTGTTTGGCCAGCAGCACGCCGAGGTCGACGGCTTCCCAGGCGCTACGTGGGCGAATCACCACGCTGGCATCAGTCAGGCGCATGCGCACCTCGGCCGGCCAGCAGTAAATAAGCCAGTACCAGTAACCAGAGGCCCGCGCCGACTGCATATTTTAGCGCCGGGCTGGCCAGGCTCATGGATGACCAGTAGGCCTCGATAAACGCAGCCAACAACAGAAACACGATCACCCCACCGATCAGCCGCACACTCTTGCCGGCGGCTATGCGCAGGGCTTCACCGCGAGGCAGGCGACCAGGCGCCAGCAGCGCCCAGCCGAGTTTCAATCCGGCAGCGCCGGCCAGGGCAATGGCAGTCAACTCGAATGCGCCATGACCGACGACGAATGACCAGAAGGTTTCGCCGTAGCCGATTTGTGTCAGGTGGCCGGCCACTGCGCCGATCATCAAACCGTTGAACAGTAGAAAGAACAGGCTGCCAAGGCCGAACAGCAGGCCGCTGGCAAAGGTCTGAAAGGCGATGCCAATGTTGTTCATGATGTAGTAGCCGAACATCATCCAGTCATCACCGGAATCGCGCTCACTGAAGCGACCGATACGTCTGGCATCGGGGTCGTACATCTGTTCCATTCCGGCAACCTGGTCGGGCGCCATCATGGCGTAGACCAGGTCGGGGACGTGGTACACCAGTGTGCCCATCAACAGCAGACTGCCGAAAAACAGCAGGCTGGCCGCCATGACGAAGCGCCACTCAGCCCTGACCAGGCGCGGAAAACCGGCCAGGATAAAGCCGAGCAATTGAGCGCCCAGCGGGCTGCGGTGGCGATAGAACTGTTGATGGCCGCGCATGGCCTGACGCTGCAACTGTTCGATCAGGTGGCTGCTGTAGCCACGACTCTGTGCTAGAGCAAGGTGTTGGCACAGGCGCCGGTAGGCTGCGGCAAACGCCTGGCTTTGTTGGGTGTCGGCTTTGCCGCGCTCAAGGGCATCGAGCTGTGCTGTAAAGGCTTGCCACTCGGCCTGATGCTGGTTTTCAAACAGGCTCTGTTTCATGTGGGGCCTAAAAAGCCACGGGCGATGCCGTGGATCTGTTGTTCCGCCTGGTCGGCGGGCACCTGCAAGGTTTCAGCAAGAATCTCTGCCAGCTCCTGGCGGCGGGCGCTGGACAAGCTCTGCGCCCGCTCGGCAAAGCTGAGCAGGGCGCGCTGTTCACTCAGGCTCATGCTGAAGGGGGCACGCAGGGCTTCGGCCTGCGGCAGTTCGGGGGCTGTTGTCGGGTTGTCGCGATACACCACCAGGGTGCCGGCGGCGATATCGCCTAGGCGTTTGAATGCTGGGTGATTCAAGCAGCTGAGTATGCCCAGGGTGTAGCCGAAGGGCAGGATGTCGACAAAACGCAGCAGGTTACGGGTCAGCGAGGCGGCCCAGCCGATGGGGGTGCCGTCGTCGTGAATCACCCGCAGGCCCATCAGTTGCTTACCTGGTGAACGGCCCTGGTTGAGCACTTCAAACAGCACCATGTACCACCACGTCACGAGAAACAGCAGGATGGTGCCCAGGCCCATGCCGAACTGCCCGAGTAGCGCCAGGACGGTAAACAGTGCCGCGAGCAGCGCGCCGCGAATCAGCAGGTCGATGGTAAATGCCAGCGCACGCGGCACCACCCCGGCGGGGCGCAGGATCAGGTCGATGCCTTCCGGCGTTTCCACCTTAAAGCGGGTATCCAGCAGCGGTTGGGCGGCTGCAGCGGTGATTGGTGTGAGCGACATCGGCAGACTGCGTCGAGGAAACCCCGATGCTAGCCAGCCGCTGACAGGGAAGCAACTGGCGCTGTCACAAGACTAAGCCGCTTATGACTATTTATCGGGCATGAGTGGCTTATAAGGCAGTGCAAAGGCGGGCGAAGGTGGTTGGCTAACTGGTGGGCGGATTGGGTTTGCCTGCTCGCTGGCAGCCGGATGCTAGACTGCCAGCGCCTTCGCCTCAGGACGTTACTGTGACCGCTAGCCTTTTTTGGTACGACTACGAAACCACCGGTATTGACCCGCGCCGTGATCGGCCCTTGCAGGTGGCCGGGATCCGCACCGATGAGCACCTTAATGAAATCGGTGAGCCGCTCAATATCTATTGCCAGCCCAGCGATGACATTCTGCCGCATCCTGCAGCCTGCCTGGTGACCGGCATTACGCCCAGCAAGCTGGCACAGCACGGCCTGGATGAGGCCGAGTTTATGAGCCGGGTGCATGCCGAGTTGTCACTGCCCGGTACCTGTGGCGTGGGTTACAACAGCCTGCGTTTCGATGACGAAATGACGCGTTACAGCCTGTATCGCAACTTCTATGACCCCTATGCCCGTGAGTGGCAGGGCGGCAATAGCCGGTGGGATCTGATTGACCTGGTGCGTACCGCCTATGCGTTGCGCCCGGAAGGCATCGTCTGGCCCGAAGAAGACGGGCGGGTCACGCTCAAGCTGGAACGACTGACAGCAGCCAATGGCATCGCGCATGGCCAGGCGCATGACGCGCTTTCCGATGTGCGCGCAACCATCGACCTGGCCCGTTTGCTGCGCAACAAACAGCCCAAACTGTATGACTACCTGTATCGCTTACGCACTAAACCGCGAGTGCAGGAGCAGGTACGGCTGTTGCAGCCACTGGTGCATATATCCGGACGTTATGCCGGGGCGCGGCATTACCTGGCGGTGGTGCTGCCCTTGGCCTGGCACCCGCGTAATCGCAATGCATTAATTGTGTGTGATCTGCATGCGGATATTGCGCCGCTGCTTAATGAGTCTGCCGAAACATTGCGCACGCGGCTTTATACGCGTCGTGACCAATTGGCCGAGGATGAGTTGCCGGTGCCGCTGAAGTTGCTGCATATCAACCGCTGCCCGGTAGTTGCACCGATGAATGTACTGCGCGAACAGGATATTCAGCGTTTGCAGCTCGATATAACGGCTTATCACGCGCAGGCCGAGCAACTCCGGGCCAATGTCGCTCTTTGGCAGGACAAGCTGGTGCAGGTTTATGGCGAAGAGCAGTTTGCGCCCAACCAGGACCCTGAGCAGCAACTGTACGAGGGTTTTATCGGTGATCGTGACCGACGTTTGTGCGAGCAGGTGCGGCGCGCTGACCCACAACATTTGGCTGAGGCAACTTGGCCGTTTGATGATGAGCGTTTGCCCGAGCTGCTGTTTCGTTACCGGGCGCGTAACTTTGCGGCAACCCTGAGTGAGGCAGAACAAGCGCGCTGGAGAGTGTTCTGCCAGCAGCGCCTGAGTCGCCCTGAATATGGTGCGCCGAATACCCTTGAGCAGTTCGAGCAGGCCATGGCTGAAGTCTTTGCCGGCGTGGATGCTGGGCAGCAGGCCGTGTTGTTGGCGTGGCGCGAGCATGCCGAACGTTTACGCCAGCAATATGCCCTGTAATTAGTAAGGGTAATATCGCACTATTTACAAAAGTAACGGGCATAAAAAACGCCAGCAGCGCTGGCGTTTTTATTTGAAGCAGGTGTTACGTGTGCGGCAGGCTTAGTCCAGCAGGGTTGCCCAGCCTTCAACAACATCACCGCCCCACTTGGCTTTCCACTCTTTCAGCGTTTTGTGGTTGCCACCTTTGGTTTCAATCACTTCGCCAGTGTTCGGGTTTTTGTACTGCTTAACTTTACGAGCACGCTTGGTGCCAGTGGTTTTGCTGGTGCGAGAAACCTTGCCTTTGGCTTCTGGGTCGAGCATGGCAATGATGTCGCGCAGCGACTTCTGGTATTCACCCATCAGTGCACGCAGCTTGCCTTCGAATTCCAGTTCTTTTTTCAGCTTGTCATCTTGTGACAAGTTTTTCAGGCGGTCTTGCAGCTCTTTGATAGCTTCTTCGGTGGCGCGGTATTCGTTGATCAGCGACATGTTGGGTACCCATACAGGAAATTGGCAAGTAAGTGATAGCAATAGTAGTCAGGCACTTTTCACAAGTAAACCGCTTTATCGGTGTTTTTCATAAATTGTATTAAGTAACTTGCTGGTCACTCTGTTTGTTGTGAGTCGGTGTCTATTGCAACGGATTATTTCTGCCGTATGTGCTTTCTTTGAATTGCGCGCTACGCCAGCATCTATTGCTATTTCTGCTCCGTCAGGTGCGTCGCAGTACTGCAGATTTTTTCTGCGGTGACTAGAATGGCCGACTTTATTTGAGTGCTGGAGCCGTTGATGCGTACGTTTCGTTTGGTCATTGCCTGTCCGGACCGGGTCGGGATCGTGGCTAAGGTCAGTAGTTTTTTGGCCACCTATAACGGTTGGATTACCGAGGCGAGTCACCACTCGGATAACCAGAGTGGTTGGTTCTTTATGCGTCACGAGATTCGTGCCGACTCACTGCCTTTTGAACTGGATGGATTTCGGCAGGCCTTTTCACCTATTGCCCGCGAATTTTCCATGGAGTGGCGAGTAACCGACTCGGCGCAGAAAAAACGTGTGGTGTTAATGGCCAGTCGTGAATCGCACTGCCTGGCTGACTTGTTGCACCGTTGGCATAGCGATGAACTGGATTGCGATATTCCCTGTGTGATTTCTAACCATGACGAGCTGCGCAGCATGGTCGAATGGCACGGTATTCCGTTCTTCCATGTACCGGTTAATCCACAGGACAAACAGACTGCATTTGATGAAGTCGAGCGTCTGGTTAAAACCCATGGCGCTGACGTGATTGTGCTGGCGCGGTATATGCAAATCTTGCCAGCGCCTCTCTGCGCCGAGTTCGCGCAGCGGGTTATTAATATCCATCACAGTTTTCTGCCGTCGTTTGTCGGCGCCAAGCCTTATCACCAAGCCTCGTTACGCGGGGTTAAATTGATTGGCGCAACGTCCCACTATGTCACTGAAGAGCTGGACGCCGGGCCGATCATTGAGCAGGGCGTGGTCCGCGTTAGCCATCGCGACAGCATTGAGGAGATGGTGCGTCTGGGTAAGGATGTCGAGAAGATGGTGCTGTCGCGTGGTCTACGCTATCACTTAGAAGACCGGGTTCTGGTGCACGATAACAAGACAGTGGTGTTCGACTGAGGTGCAGACTGCGGTTCGTTTCAGTACAGGACAGAGGTATTGCTGATGCTCAAGTCAATCAAAGTACGTGATTATATGACCCGCCATCTGGTGACGTTCAGGCCTGAAATGAACCTGTTCACCGCCATCAACCGCCTGCTTGAACACCGTATTTCCGGCGCGCCAGTTGTTGATGGGCAAGGGCATCTGGTGGGGCTGCTGTCTGAGGGTGATTGTTTGCGCGGCATCTTGTCTGGGGCTTATTACGAGTCGGCGGGTGGTGATGTCAGTGCTTACATGACCACTGAGGTGGAAGTGATCTCGCCTGAGGCGGACATTATCGAAATTTCCGAGCGTTTTCTGCGCGGGCGGCGTCGGCGTTTGCCCGTGGTTGAGGATGGCCGCTTGATTGGGCAGGTCAGCCGCAGTGATGTGTTGCGCGCGGTCAAGGAGTTTGCCCAGCATGATGAAGGGCATCTGGCCGTTAACTGAGCCGAAGGCGCAGGAGGTGTTATGACGGATCCGCTTGCGCGAGGAGCATCCAGCGCGCCACCAGTGCTCGGGGAGGGCTGTACGCAGCGCTATGATCCGCAAGAGCTGACGCCCGAGGACGGTACCGAGTTTGCCGATGCCGCCGAGTTGTGGCGGCACTTGCAGCAGGATGAAGCGCCAGCAGGCGACGAGCAGAAATGAAAACGGGGCGCTCACTGAGCGCCCCGTTTGTTTATTACTGGTTTAAATGCGGAAGCTGTCGACCAGTTGCTTGAGGCGGTGAGCTTGTTGCTCCAGATCCCCGCAGGCGCGCAGGGTGGCATTGAGGTTTTCCACGCCTTCCTGGTTGAGGGTGTTGATTTCGGTGATGTCGACGTTGAGCGACTCGATGACTGAGGTCTGCTCCTCGGTGGCGGTGGCCACCGATTGGTTCATGCCATCAATCTCGCCGATTCGCTCGGTTACGCTAGTCAGGCGTGCGCCGGCCTGGTTGGCAATCTCTACGCTCTCTTCGCTGTAACGCTGGCTTTCGGTCATGGTCGTTACCGACTCACGGGAGCCGACTTGCAGCTCTTCGATCATCTTCTCGATCTCCTGTGCCGATTCCTGAGTGCGATGGGCCAGGTTGCGCACTTCGTCGGCAACCACGGCGAAGCCGCGGCCCGCTTCACCCGCGCGCGCCGCCTCGATGGCTGCGTTGAGCGCCAGCAGGTTGGTTTGCTGGGAGATGCTCTTGATCACCTCAAGAATCTGCCCGATGTTTACGGTTTTGCTATTGAGGGTCTCAATGTTGCTGCATGAGGCGCTGATCTTGCTGGAGAGCTCGTTCATGGCCTGGATGGTTTTCTCGACTACCTGGCGGCCATCTTCGGCCTGGCCACGGGCATCGGATGCCTGCGTGGATGCGTCGGCAGCGTTGCGGGCAATTTCCTGGGCGGCGGCGCCCAGCTCATTAATCGCAGCGGCCACGCTGTTGGTGCGGCTGGCCTGCTCGTCCGAGTTGATCATTGATGAGTTGGAAGCACCGACCACCAGCTTGGCCACTTCATTGACCTGACTGGTAGCTGACGAGACTTCACGGATCGAACTGTGGATTCGCTCAACGAACTGGTTGAATGCACTGGCCAGGCGGCCGAATTCGTCATTGGACTGGATGCTCAGACGCTTGGTCAGATCGCCTTCACCCTGGGCGATATCCTCCATGGCCTTGCCCATGACATTCAGCGGTTGCATCAGTACGCCGATCAGCATGCTCAGCAGCAGCATGATCAGCACTACGGCAATAACCGTGGCGATGATCGCGGAGGCGCGGAATTCGCTGAGCATGGCATAGGCTTTGTCTTTGTCGATGGACAGGCCGATATGCCATTTGACTGAAGGCAGCCCCTCAACCGGGGCAAAGGTCAGGATGCGCTGGCTGCCATCGAGATTGGCTTCGCTGAAGTCGCTGCTGATACGTGGCGTGTCCTTGGGGTAGACCTCGCTAAGGGTTTTCATCACCAGGTCTTTATTCGGGTGAACCAGAATCCTGCCGTCAGAACTCACCAGAAATGCGTAACCGATACCATCGAAGTCCAGTGAGTTGATGATGTCGATCAGTGTGTTGAGGCTCAGGTCGCCGCCAACCACGCCTGCAGACTTGGCAGGCGTGGCAATGGTGATGATCAGTTCCTTGGTGGCCGCGTCGATGTAAGGCTCAGTCAGGGTGCTGCCGCCAGCGCTCACGGCGTCCTTGTACCAGGGCCGTGTGCGCGGGTCGTAATCGTCAGGCATTTCCTCATCCGGCCGCATGGTGAAGGTGCCATCGGCGCTGCCCAGGTAGGTAAAGACGAAGGTAGAGGTCAGCGCTTTCTGCTCCAGCAAGCCGGTCATGGCCTCACCTGAAGGGTCACGAGCAATTGACTGCGCGGCGCTTTCTACCAGCAGAATCCGCCCGGATAACCAGTTGGAAATGTTGCTGGCCGTGACGCCTCCCATCTCATGCAGATAATTTTCCAAATCGTCACGAATGGCATTGCGCTGCAAGTAGTCGTTGTAAAGGGTGAACAGGGAGAAGGCCGCTATCACCACCAGCGAGGCGGCGAGCAGGATCTTGTGGCTGAACTTCAGGTTATTGGTCATGGCTTCTTGCGTCCGGTAAGTTCTGGCATCAGTCTTGTGCTGATGTAGGGCAAAGGCTGTCGCAGGATATGCGGCATATAGAGTGTGTCGGCCTAGTTGCAGTAAAGCTTTAACCACGGAGATAACAAGCATGGGGCAAGTCGATCAGTTTGTTGTGGGCGCCGGTCTTGATGGGCTGGCGGTCGGGCAGGCATTGCGTCTGGCTAACCGTCATGGGCTGATCGCCGGCGCGACGGGCACCGGTAAAACGGTGACTTTGCAACGGTTGATCGAGACATTTAGCGATGCCGGGGTGGCGGTATTTGCCGCTGACGTCAAAGGTGATCTCTGCGGCCTGGGTGCAGCCGGCACACCGCAGGGCAAGGTGGCCGAACGCATCGCCAGCATGCCCTGGCTCAATCATCAACCCAAGGCTTATCCGGTGTCTTTGTGGGATGTGCACGGCCAGAGTGGCCATCCGCTGCGCACCACGCTTAGCGAGATGGGGCCGTTGCTGCTCGGGGCGCTGCTGGAACTGACCGACAGCCAGCAGGCCGCACTGTACGCCGCGTTCAAGGTGGCCGACCGTGAAGGGCTGCTGTTGCTGGATTTGAAAGACCTCAAGGCGTTGCTGGCGCACCTGAAAAGCCATCCCGAAGTGCTGGGCGACGACAGTGCGCTGTTCACCAATACATCCGCGCAAGCACTGTTGCGCAAGCTGGCGGGATTGGAGCAGCAAGGTGCCGAGGCACTATTCGGTGAGCCGGCGTTGCAGCTTGAAGATATCTTGCAGCCCGATCGGGATGGCCGTGGACGTATTCACCTGCTCGACGCCAGCCGTCTGGTGCACGAGGCTCCCAAGGTCTATGCAACTTTCCTGCTCTGGCTGTTGGCCGAGCTTTTCGAACAACTGCCGGAACGCGGTGATGCCGACAAGCCCGTGCTGGCGCTGTTTTTCGATGAAGCCCATTTGCTGTTTGCCGACACCCCCAAGGCGCTGCAAGAGCGCCTGGAACAGGTGGTACGGCTGATTCGTTCGAAAGGTGTAGGGGTGTACTTCGTCACTCAGTCTCCGGGCGACTTGCCTGACGATGTACTGGCGCAGCTGGGCCTGCGGATTCAGCACGGTCTGCGGGCCTTTACCGCGAAAGAGCAGAAGTCGCTGCGTGCGGTCGCCGACGGGTTTCGGCCGAATCCGGGCATCGACACCTTGGCGGTGCTGACTGAACTGGGGATTGGCGAAGCCCTGGTGGGCACGCTGGAAGCCAAAGGCACACCGGCGATGGTGCAGCGTGTAGCGGTTGCGCCGCCGCAGTCGCGGATCGGCCCTTTGAGTGAGGCCGAGCGGGCTGCGCTGATTCGCCAATCGCCGCTGCTGGGGCGTTATGACAAACCAGTTGATCGTGAATCAGCCTATGAAATGTTGGCCGAGCGCGCCGAAAAAATCGTTGCGCAGAGCGAGCAAAACCAGCCGGCAGCTTCAAAGAAGGCCGAAGGCGGGATTATGGATGCCGCTGGCGAGTTGTTTGGTGGTTTTGCCAGCCAGGCGGTGAGAACAGCCGTGCGCCAAGTGGCCAATCAGGTTGGTCGGGAGTTGGTGCGTGGGTTGTTAGGTTCACTGCTCAAGGGGAAAAGGCGCTGATAAAGCGCAGCGCCCTTTTCTCAGAGGAGCGCTGCGTGCTTATTGGGCGGGCTTGCTAGAACGCCGTGAGGGTGCTTCTAGCCTGGGCTGCTGGCACCTTTGCTTTGCAGGTCTTTTGCGATTTTTTCCAGTTCTTTCTCAAACGCCTGGTCGAGAAGATTAGATTTCTTGCGCCACGGCTTGCGCTCTGGATCCGGTTGAGCGGCGTAGGTAATGACTTCCCCGCCGTATACATCCTTGTAACGCTGCGCCTGGCGCTCGAGTTCGGCGCGCAGTTCGTCTTTCGTCACGTAGTTACCCATGGTCCTGAAAAGAATGTTGGCCTGATTGCAAGGCATATAGCCTAGACACCTGATACAGCCAACTAGTTTAGTTTGCGCATTTATAAACGCTGCAAGCTGTTTCATGCTGCCTTGCAGTCAGCTATTGGCCATTGCAAACAATTACCTGATTAGCCTGTCAGGTTTGTTCGGCTGGCTTATTATGGGCGCCGGGTAATTATGGCGAACTCAAATAAAATGTCCAGTGCAACGCGGACAAGCCGGCCCTGCGCGTACGGCTGGCTCTGTGCCGGCCCTCTTGCGGCTAAATCAATCGCATAGCAATTGACCTCGTGTATTCGGCTGGCAACGGCACGTTATAAGGGGGCATTCGAACTGATGATTAAGTGGCCGCATGCTTGTGGCGTGCTATCAGGCAATGCGAGGTAATCTCTAAGTTGCACTGAATTATTACGTGTTAAATACACGGGTGTTATTAACCTTGCGTAGGTGTATTGAGCTGACGCTAGAGAAGCCTGTGCGCAAGTTATACGCGTGTAAGTGCTGGAGCAAACTATCGATTAAAGCGCGGGTTTTTGCCGTGAGCGGCCGCACATTGTCGGGGCGTTGTCGGTGGCGCGCAGGCACATGGGCGACTGGCAATACCTTGCAACCTCTGGACGATTGAGTTGCGCCCTGCGGGCCCCTAGATTGGCGCCCGGATGCCGCAGGGGCAGGCTATAGAGCTGCACCGGTGCTGGCTATTTACGGAGAGTGTTATGCGCAAGTCGATGCAAATGGGTGTTGTGGGGCTGCTACTGATCGCTCTGGCCGGCTGCGAGGCGGCTGAGCAATCGGCACAAAAGCTGGCGGAAAAAGCCGAGCAGGCAGTGCAGGATGTTGCCCGCGAGGCGCTTGATGGCACGGTGAAAGAGCTCAACAAACAGGTGGATGAGGTGCAGCAGTCGACCAACAAGTGGCTGGGCGTGCCTGCAGAGGAGGCCTCGCCGGCTGAGTCAGAAGAGCCTGAGCAGCCACCTGCCGCGCCAGCAGACAGCGCCGCGAAATCGGTCGAGGCCTGATGTTGAGAGATAGGCCGCGTGACAGAGGGCGGCGCGACTGGGCTTAGTTCGGCGGCAAGGGCTGATAGTGCAGGCTGAATGACAGTTCGCAAGTTTGCCCCTGACGCAGCAGACGCAGGCCCGGATGCCCCGGCAGGTGGTGGGCGTTGACCGGATGGCTCACCGGCTCGAAGCAGAAGAAGGGCTGCTCGCTTGGGGTGAAGAGAATGAAGTAGTCGGCGCCCTGGCTGCGGCATTGCAGTTGGTAGCCGGCGTCGGCCTGGATGATGTCGCAGGCACCGTCCCAACCGCTAAAGGCATGGTCGATTTGCTCGGCGGGCAAGGGTTGCGCCCCCGTGAAGTTCCAGTCGGCCGGCAGCGGCGTCAGCGCGCTGGACAGGCGCTGCTGGTCGCACTGCCAGAATTGCTCTGCCACGGCGCGCAGTTGGGTATGCGCGTTGCGCGGGAAGTAGGGATGCCAGCCCAGGCCATGCCAGGCGGCACGCGAATCCAAGTGAATAACCTGCAAGTGCATGTGCAAGCAGCCGTCGCGCAGACGGAAACGCTGTTGCGCGCGGTAGGCAAAAGGCTGGCGGCTGTCCAGTTGCAGGCAGACTTCCTCTGCGCTCTGTTCCGTCACCTGCCAGGGCTGTTGCCAGGCGCTGCCGTGGATCGGTAGCGGGTCGGTGGGGCTGTTGGCGGGCAGATCGAACCAGCCGTCCGGGCTGCTGAAGCCGCCCTGGCCGATGCGGTTGGACCAGGGCACCAGCGGGTAGCAGGCCAGACGCCGCGGGCTGCCCGCCTGCAGGGCCGGCTCATCGCTCGGTCGAAGCAGGGCGTGGCCATTGCTGAGCAGGCACCAGTTGACGATGCTGCCACCCAGATGCGGCGCCAGGGTCAGGCGGGTCAGGTGGTCTTCGAGGGTGAGCAGTGGAGTGGTCATATGCCGTGCCTGGTCGCGGGCGATTGCCGTGGGTTGGTAAATCGGCCCTTGAGTCGCTATGCGACTCAAGGAGTGTGTCATCGTACAACTGTCTGAGCTATGATTACGCCTTTGCCGTTAGCCGAGAAAACCCGCCGATATGGATAATCAAAACACCCCGCCACGTGCTCGTAGAAAGCACCGCAGCCTGGCCCAGGAGCTGGTGACCGAGCTGTCCCAGCGTATTCGTGACGGGGTGATCAAGCGCGGCGACAAACTGCCCACCGAGTCGGCGATCATGGAAGAGCAGGGGGTCAGCCGCACCGTGGTGCGCGAGGCGTTGTCGCGCCTGCAGGCGTCCGGCCTGGTTGAAACGCGCCATGGCATTGGCACCTTTGTCCTGGATACGCCGAGCCCCAGCGGCTTCCGCATCGATCCGGCGACCATCGTGACCCTGCGTGATGTGTTGGCGATTCTTGAGCTGCGCATCAGCCTGGAAGTCGAGTCGTCGGGCCTGGCGGCGCAGCGCCGCAGTGACGAGCAGTTGGCGGCCATGCGTGAGGTGCTGGATGCACTGCATCAGAACGTGGCGCAGGCCGGTGATGCGGTGGCGTCGGATTTCCAGTTCCACCTGCTGATTGCCGAGTCCACGGGCAACCGTTATTTCACCGACATCATGAGCCATCTGGGCACCAGCATCATTCCGCGTACCCGCTTGAATTCGGCGCGCATCGCCCACGATGATCAGGAGCACTACATGGCGCGCCTGAGCCGTGAGCATGAGCAGATTTTTGAAGCCATTGCCCGTCAGGATTCTGATGCGGCGCGCGCCGCCATGCGCCTGCACCTGACCAACAGCCGCGAGCGTCTGCGCCAGGCTCACGAGGCCGCCGAGGCGCAAGCCCTGCAAGCGTGAGGCGAGCAGGCCTGACATGTTCAGGCCTAGCGGCGATAAGCCAGCAGCACGATGCCGCTGAGCACAATCAGCCCGCCGATAATCTGGATACCGCCGAGCAGTTGATCGAGAATCAGCCAGCCAAACAGCAGCCCCGCCACCGGTTCGATGTTCATCACCGGCGCATTGCGGGCAATGTTCAGCCGCGTAACCAGAATAAACAGGGTGGAGAACGCCGCTCCGTAGAGCAGTACCAGGCAGGCCAGGGCCACCCAGCCGACCGTGGCTGACGGCAGGCTCATGCCGCCGGGCAGCAGGCCGCCGGCGCCGGCAATGGCCGAGGCGATGAACACCACCAGCATGGTCAGCATGCTGCGCACCGTACCCGGCATGGCGCTCAGATGGTGCTCGGTAATCCACAGCGCGCAGGCAAAAACCGCCGCGCCTGTCAGCGAGAACAGCACGCCCTCAATCCAGTTGGCCTCAATCTGCGCGTCGCCGGACAGCCGCGCCGGCAGGTCTAGCGCCAGCACCAGGCCGAACAGAATCAGCCCCATCAGCATGGCCGCCCGCGCAGTCGGGCGTGGCCCGCCCAGGGCCCAGGTCAAGAGCGCCAGCATGATGGGCGCCAGGTTGATCACCAGCAGAGCCAGCGCCACGGGAATGCGTGCCACGGCTGAGTAAATGCAGAAGCTTTGCACCGCGATCAGCAGGCCGAGCAGCACCTGCCAGCCCCAGGTTTGTGGCTTCAGTTTGAGCGACTCGCTGCGCCACAGCACCAGTGCAATCAGCGCGAGCAGGGTTACACCTGAGCGACAGAGCATCGCCAGCAGCAGGCCGGCGTCATGGTCGAAGGCAATGCGCGCGGCGATATGCCCCCCGGCGAATGAGCAAGCCAGAGTGGCCAGAATCAGTACGGCGATATGCCGGGGGAAAAGCGTGGCCGACATGGATTGTCCTTATAAAGCAAGGAGCCGCCAGGTCGGCGGCTCCAGGGGATCGTGACGCGTTGTAGCGTTTTACAGCAGTTCGTGCGGCAGCCACAGGGAGATGGCCGGAATGTAGGTGACCGCCATCAGCACCATGAGCAACGCAAGGTAGAACGGCAGCAGCGCCTTTACCGTGTTCTCGATGGTGACCTTGCCCACCGCCGCGCCGACGAACAGCACCGCACCCACCGGCGGGGTGACCAGGCCGATCCCCAGGTTGACCAGCATGATCATGCCGAAGTGTACCGGGTCGACGCCGATGTTGATGATCACCGGCATCAGGATCGGCGTGAGGATCAGGATCAGCGGCGCCATGTCCATCAGCGTGCCGAGCATCAGCAGCATGACGTTGATGCACATCAGAATCACGTAGCGGTTGTCCGACAGGGTCAGGAACGCCGTGGTGATTTTCGCCGGGATCTGCATCAGGGTCATGATGTAGCCGAAGCTGGCGGCAAAGGCGATCAGTACCATGACGATCGACAGCGTGCGCACCGTGCGGTGCATCAGCTTGGGCAGTTCGCGCCACTTGTAGTCGCGGTAGATGAACATGGTCACGAAGAATGCCCAGACCACGGCGATCGAGGCGGATTCGGTGGCGGTGAACACGCCGCTGAGAATGCCGCCGAGGATGATCACCATGGTCATCAGGCCCCACAGCGCCTCGACGCAGATCTTCAGCGCCTGTTTCAGCGGGATCACTTCACCCTTGGGGTAATTGCGCCGTTTCGCGAAGATCAGGCACAGGCCCATCATCACGGCGCTGAGCAGCAGCCCCGGGCCGATACCGGCGATAAACAGCGAGGAGATCGACACCGCACCGCCAGCCGCCAGCGAGTAGAGCACCGAGTTGTGGCTGGGCGGGGTGAGCAGTGCCTGCACCGAACCGCTGACGGTCACGGCGGTGGAGAACTCGCGCGGGTAGCCCTTCTTTTCCATTTCCGGGATCAGCACCGAGCCGACGGAGGCGGTGTCCGCTACTGAAGAGCCGGAGATGGCGCCGAAGAACGCCGACGACACGATGTTGACCAGCGACAGGCCGCCACGCACGAAGCCCACCAGCACGTTGGCAAACGCCACCAGGCGCCGCGACATGCCGCCTTCGGCCATGATCGCGCCAGCCAGGACGAAGAACGGAATGGCCAGCAGAGAGAATTTGTTGACCCCACCAGCGACCTGAATCATCACTGCGTGGAAGGGAATGTTGATCCACCAGGCGCCGGCCAGGGCCGACAAACCGAGGGCGTAGGCAACCGGCATACGCAGGGCGATAAGCAGTAGAAAACTGCCCAGAAGAATAATGGCATCCATTACGACACGGCCTCGTTGCTGTCTTCGAGCAGTTCATAATTGACCGCGCGCCGATGGCTCTGGTCGCCGAAGAACAGACGTTCAAAAATGAAGATCAGGCTCAGTGCGCCGCCCAGGGGGATTGGGCTGTAGCACAGGCCGACACGCAGAAAGGGCAGGGCGCTGTTGTACTGGTTCCAGGTCGCGGCACACAGTTTGATGCCCCAGATCAGCATAAACAGGCAGATGGTCGCCATCAGCAGTTGCACCAGCACTTCAACATGGCCTTGCAGGCGTTCTGGCAGGCGATCGCTGAGCATGGTCACGGCCATGTGTGCGCCGGCGCGGTAGCTGGCGGCGGCGCCGACAAAGGTAAACAGCACCATCAGCAGGATGGCGACGGGCTCGGGCCAGTTGGCGCCGCTGCCGAGTACATAGCGGGCGAAGATGCCCCAGGGAATCATCAGTGACATGGCCACGACGGCCAGCCCCGCGACCCAGATGCAGGTCGTGTAAATGACGTCATTAATGCGTAACAGACGGTCTTTCATCGGTGCTTCACCAGCACCGCGACGCAGGCTTTGGGCGTGCGTCGCGGTGTTTATCAGAGAGTGAGTCGGTGTTACTGGACGGCGGAGATACGCTTCATCAGGTCGGCGTACTGGGCACCGTACTGCTCGCGCACCGGTGCGGTGGCGTCAAAGAAGGCCTTTTTGTCGACGGTGATGAATTCCACACCGTCAGCCTTGAGTTTGGCTTCGCTGGCCGCGACCTTGGCGTCCCACAGTTGGCGCTCTTCCAGTTGCGCTTCCTTGGCCACTTTCGTCACCAGGGCCTGTTGCTCTGCAGTCAGCGAGTTCCAGGTGTCCTTGGACATCACAATCGGCTCAGGCAGGATCAGGTGGCCGGTCAGGGTGTAGTACTTGGCGTACTGGTAGTGGTTGTGCTCGAGCATGGTCGGCGGGTTGTTTTCGGCACCGTCGATTACCCCGGTCTGCAGGGCGCTGTAGATCTCGCCGGTGGCCATGGCGATACCGTTGCCGCCCATGGCGTTCATCATGTCGACGAACAGTGGGTTGCCCATCACGCGTACTTTCATGCCTTTGAGGTCTTCGATGGTACGCACCGGCTTCTTGGTGTAGAGGTTGCGGGTGCCGCCGTCCATCCAGGCCAGGGCGACCAGGTTGAATTCGGAGTTGGTGATCTTGTCGAGGATCTCCTGGCCGATCTCACCGTCGATGATTTTGCGCATGTGTTCCTGATCACGGAACACGAACGGCATGTTGAACACGTTGACGTCCGGTACTACCGGGCCAACGATGCCGAGGCTGACGCGGGTCATCTGGATGGCGCCAATCTGTACCTGTTCGACCACTTCCTTCTCGGAGCCGAGTACGCCGCCGGCAAACATGCTGAAGGTGATATCGCTGTCGGCTGCCGCCAGTTTCTTGCCCATATTCTCTTCGGCCACCACGGTCGGGTAGCCGGCCGGATGCACTTCAGCGAACTTGATGTCCAGGGCGTGGGCTGCACTTGAGAGGCAGAAAAGCAGGGGCATAGCAGCGGTGAGCAACTTGCGTTTGAAGGTCATGGTAAAACTCCAGTTTTGTTGTTGTTGGGAGTGCAGCGTTGCGTGGGTTAAGGCGCCAGTGAGCACGCCTCAGCCGTTGAAATGGGGTTCCTCCAGGCCACTGACGCCCGGCCTCAAGGCGAATACGCCGCCGGCCAGTGGCTGGTTGCTGAGGTCGATGCCATCCGGGCGAATCGAGGTGACGTAGAGGGTGTCCAGATTGGAGCCGCCAAAGGCGCACATGGCAGGCTTCTTTACCGGCACGGTGAGCGAGCGGTCGAGGCGTCCATCCGGGGTGAAGCGATGGATCTGCCCGGCGTCGTTACCGCAGATCCAGTAGCAGCCCTCGGCATCCACGGCTGCACCGTCCGGGCGGCCAGGATGGGCGTGCATGTCAACGAACAGCCGGCGGTTATGCGGCGTGCCGCTGTCGGTGTCGTAGTCGAAGGCCCAGATCGCCTGTACGGACGGATGCGAGTCGGACAGGTACAGGGTGCGACCGTCCGGGCTGAAGGCCAGGCCGTTGGGCACGATAAAGTCATTGAGTAGGGCGCACAGAGGTTCGGCTTGGCCGGCGCTGTAACGGTACATGGCGCCGACCGGGGCGGCCGCGCCCATATCGAGCAGCATGCTGCCGGCCCAGAAGCGGCCCTGGCGGTCGCAGCGGCCATCGTTGAAGCGCATGCCATCGCGAGCGTGTGCCACGCCGCTCAGCAAATGGCTGCTGAGTTGGCCATCGGCCTCGGCGTGTAGGTGGTACAAGCCGCTCTGCATACCGGCGATCCAGCCACCGCTGTTGCTGCGGGCAATGCAGGCGAGCATCTCGGGCGCGACCCAGCTCTGGGTTTGCCCGTCTGCTGCGCTCCAGCGGTGCAGGCGCCTGGCCGGGATATCGACCCAGTACAGCGCCTGTTCGGCGGCGCTCCACACCGGGCTTTCGCCGGTGGCGTTGCGGGCATCGAGAATCAATTCAGCGTGCATGGCAGCTCGTTCTCTGGTTGTTCTTGTTATGGGTGTTGCGTGTCGCGGGTAGTGCGCTGATCAGTCGTCGCCGAACGGCCCGGCTGCGACGAACGCGCCACCCTGATACACCATCGCCGGGTCATCGGCGGCAGGCATCGGTTGGGCGTCGATCTGGGCGCGAAACACTTCTGAGCTGTCCTTGGGCTTGAAGCCCAGGTTGGCTGCCAGGTGGTTGTCCCACCACACCTCTTTGTTGGCGGACATGCCGTAGACCACGGTGTGGCCGACATTCGGGGTGAACAGCGCGCGCTCAAGCAACTGCGTCAGGTCGGCAAAACTCAACCAGGTGCTCATCATTCGGCGGTTGTGCGGCTCGGGGAAGGAGGAGCCGATGCGGATGCTTACGGTCTCGATGCCGTAGCGATCGAAGTAGAAGCTGGCCATGTCTTCGCCATAGGACTTGGACAGGCCGTAGTAGCTGTCCGGGCGGCGCGGGCAGTTGGCGTCGATGGTTTCATTCTGCTTATAGAAGCCGATTACATGGTTGGAGCTGGCGAAGATCACCCGCTTCACGCCATGCCGGCGCGCCGCTTCATAAATATGAAACACGCCGCAGATATTGGCCCCGAGGATTTCCTCGAACGGACGCTCGACCGAAACACCGCCGAAGTGCAGGATCGCATCGACGCCTTCAACCAGCTGATGCACGGCGGCTTTATCAGCGAGATCACAGACCTGCACTTCTTCATGCTCGCCCGTGGCAGGGCTCATGGCGGCAATATCGGAAACCCGCAGAATGTTGGCGTAGGGATGCAGGCTGTCGCGCAGTACCTTGCCGAGGCCACCAGCTGCACCGGTGAGCAGCAGGCGATTGAAGGGGGTGTAGGTTGTGGTCATGGCAGTCTCTGCTTCTCTGCTTGTTGTTATTGGAGTGTCATCTGTTGTCGTATGACTTGCATCGATTATCAACACCACTGGGTGGTGATGTCAACGCGACCTAAGTGGAATATTTAACTATTTCGTGGTCTTTACAGTTGACTAAGTTGCGCTAAACAGTGCGCTGCAGGCGGCCAATTGTCTTGGATTAAGTGTTATAAAACAATTGATTAGGTGCTCTTTCCAGGGGCTTTGGCGACCTTGGTCAGGGTGAGTGGCTGCGGCAATGCTCTTGCATCCATCCTGGTTATGATAAATATGTTGTACGACAACGTATCACGGTAGATTTTCGTGTGCATCCCTTTGCTGCCGAGCTCGACAGCATTGGGCTCTCGCCTTGAGGGCTGGTGTATCAGGGGCGTGGTTGGGCATTCGTTTCGCGTGCGCGGGCCCGCCTGCCAGTGCGTCTGGATGCGGGCGGTAAACGGCATGAGTGCAGCGGCGCTTGCCGGGCGCTGTAACCAGCAGGCGGCGAGAGGCCGACATATGCCATGCAGAGCAGGGGCGGCGGCGCCGCTCTGGGCATTGTGCGCCGGCGCCGGGGAGGGCTTAGCGGTTGGATGCAGCCTGTTCGTCGCCTGCCAGCAGGCTTTGTAGCTCTTCTGCAACCGGCATGGGCTTGAATGCGCTGACCCTTGAGCGGCCGGTATTGCCGACCGGCACCCAGATCTTGGAGAACAGCAGGGCCGCGAAAATGCGCGGAATTTGCCCGGCAACCTCGCGGTAATCGCCGCTCTGCCAGCCGAGCACGAGCATCAGCCAGTGTGAGCGGGCATGCCGCACGGGCTGGCGCTGGGTCAGAATGTGCGCGCGCTCCAGCCATTGAAAGGCATCGCTGCTGCGCTGTGCCTGCATTGCCTGTTCGGCTTGCTGAAAAGCGTGCTCAATGGCGAGTTGTAGTGCTGTGTTCATCTGCAATTCTCCATGGCTACTTTTTCAGAAGGCGCAGGCCGTTGAACACCACCAGCAGGCTGACGCCCATGTCGGCAAAGACGGCCATCCACATCGTCGCCTGACCCGTCAGGGTAATGGCGAGAAACAGGGCCTTGATGCCCAGGGCCAGCACAATGTTCTGTTTGAGGATGGCGGCGGTCTGTTGTGACAGGCGGATGAAGGCCGGAATCTTGCGCAGGTCGTCATCCATCAGGGCGACATCGGCCGTTTCGATGGCGGTGTCTGTGCCGGCGGCGGCCATGGCGAAACCGATTTCCGCCTTCGCCAACGCCGGCGCATCGTTGATGCCATCGCCGACCATCCCGACCACGTAACCACGGGTTTGCAACGTTTCAATCGCCTGCAGTTTGTCGGCTGGCAGCAGGTTGCCGCGGGCCTCATCGATGCCCACCTGGCTGGCGATGGCGGCAGCGGTGTGCGGGTTGTCGCCAGTCAGCATCGTGGTCTTCACCCCCAGCGCGTGCAGCTCTTCGATGGCCTGACGGCTGGAGTCCTTGACGGTATCGGCTACGGCGAACAGGGCAACGGCGCGCTGTGGATTGCACAGCACCACCACGCTTTTGCCTTGGCGTTCAAGGCGTTCTAGTGTCGCTTCCAGCTCGGGGGAGCAAAGCCCCAGCTCCTCAACTAGGCGGTGGTTGCCCAGGTGCAGCGTCATGCCGTCGAGCGTGCCGCGTACCCCGCGACCGAGTATGGCCTCGAACCCTTCAACGGCTGCCAGCGTCAGGCCATTCTCCGTGGCATGCTTGGCTATCGCCTGCGACACCGGGTGGTCGGAGCGACTGGCGAGGCTGGCGGCATGGCGGCGGTAGTCCTGTTCAGTCAGCGCTATGTAATCGGTCTGTTGCGGCTTGCCGTGCGTCAGGGTGCCGGTCTTGTCGAGCGCCAGAAAACCCAGCTTGCCGCCGATTTCCAGATACACGCCGCCTTTGACCAGGATGCCTTTGCGGGCCGCCGCCGCCAGGCCGCTGACAATGGTCACGGGCGTCGAGATGACCAGCGCGCAAGGGCAGGCGACAACCAGCAGGACCAGGGCGCGGTAGATCCAGTCGTACCAGGGCGCAGCCATAAACAGCGGGGGCACGAGGGCGACAGCCAGGGCGAAAAGGAATACCAGAGGGGTGTAGACCTTGGCGAATTGATCGACAAAGCGCTGGGTCGGCGCGCGTGAGCCCTGCGCCTCCTCGACGGCGTGAATGATGCGGGCCAGCGTGGTGTTGCCGGCTGCAGCGACGACGCGGTATTCCAGCGCGCCGGCTTGATTGATGGTGCCCGCAAACACCGGGTCGCCAAGGGTTTTCTCGACGGGCAGGCTTTCCCCGGTGATCGGCGCCTGGTCGATGGTGGAATTGCCGGACGTCACCTCGCCATCGAGGCCGATTCGCTCGCCAGGGCGAACCCGCACCAATGCACCCAGGGCGATGCTTTTAACCTCGACTTCCAACCATGAACCATCGGCCTGCTGCACCGTGGCGCGCTCCGGGGTCAGCTCCATCAGGCCGCGAATGGCATTGCGCGCCCGGTCCAGCGACTTCGCCTCGATCAGTTCGGCGACAGTAAAGAGGAACATGACCATGGCGGCTTCCGGCCATTGCCCGATCAGTACCGCACCGGTCACCGCGATGCTCATCAGCGCATTGATATTCAGGTTGCGGTTTTTCAGGGCGATCCAGCCCTTTTTGTAGGTCGTCAGGCCGCACAGCAGAATCGCCAGCAAGGCCACGCCGGCCACCACCCATTCGGGCGCGAGCCCGGCGAAGTGCAGCACTTCAGCCGTTACAGCAGCCACCCCAGATAGCGCCAAAGGCCACCAGGCCTTCTTATGTGGCGCGGCCGGCGTTTGTGCGTTTGCGCTTGCCGAACCCTCAAGCACCGGGGTGAAACCCAGCTCGCGAATCGCCGCCTCAATCGGTGCGGTCGATGGCAAGCTGTGCCATACCCCCAGCACACGCTTGATCAGGTTGAACTCAAGCGCGTCGACGCCTGCCATCTTGTTCAGTTTGCCTTCAATCAGGCTCTGCTCGGTGGGGCAGTCCATCTGCTCAATCCGAAAGCTGCTGAGCCGGCTGCCGGCGGCGCGAATGCCTACCGCAGCGTCTGGGCTGACGTGACTGTTGGCTGCGCTGGCGCCAGCGCAGACATTCTTTGCAACCGCTTCAGGTTTTCCTTCATCACCGCAGCAACCTGCCATGGGGGTATCCTCGTTGATCAGTTGTACAGAGTGAACACCCTGAAGCCACTACAGGGTCAAGCGTTTGTCGAAGAGGTCATTTATGAAGATTGGAGCGTTGGCCAGGCTTGCCGGTTGCCAGGTTGAAACGGTGCGCTATTACGAGCGTGAAGGATTGTTGCCCGCTCCGGCCCGCAGCGAAGGGAATTACCGGCTGTACAGCGATGAGCACCTTGAGCGGCTGACGTTTATCCGCAACTGCCGCACCCTGGACATGACCCTGGACGAGATCAGAAGCCTGCTGGCGCTGATGGATCGCCCCGAGAGCAACTGCGAAGGGGTGAATAGTTTGGTGGATGAGCACATCGAACATGTGCAGGCGCGTGTGACCAGCCTGCTGGCGCTGCAGCAGCAACTGGTTGAGTTGCGCCACCGTTGCGCCTCCGAGCAGGGCGTCGACGAGTGTGGAATTCTTCGGCGGCTGAATACCACAGGTGGTGTCAGCGCCCCTCCGGAGGCGGGCCATAGCCACGTTGGCAAAAGCCACCGCCAGTGAGCGGCGGGTGACAATCCGCGATTGCCTACAAGGGGCCGCCAACACTGCAGTTGGCGGCCCCTTTTTAGTGCTGGTTGGTCGACAGGTACGCAGGATTTCATTGAGCGCGCTGAGCACTTGCCAGAGAACGAACACCAGTGCTGGGTGAGGAAGCTGCCGCTGGTCGGGGTGCTGATGTTGTGACTTGGCGCTCATGTTGTCGTATGACTTGGCTGGGTTAATAGCAATCTGCCCTAGGTACTGCCAACGCATACGCTGGTCGCGGACGGTGAGTAGGGTGCCTTGGATTACGTTGTATGGCGGTAGGTTGTGCGCGTTTGTTGTGTTGATGCAGGCTCTATAGCGGTATTTATCCGGTTTTTTAGCGGCCCGTGGTGTCGTTCGTGATGAGTGCATGAGTAATCGCGGGTGAGCGATTAGTGTGGAAAGAGGATGTTTTTTTTGTTGTTGTACGATAACGTATCTCTACGGCTTCGGCTGACGCTATTTCTCACAACTCGCTCTACAGGGTGTTCGAATAATGAATCCACAAGAACTGAAGTCCATCCTCTCCTCCGGTCTGCTGTCTTTCCCCGTGACCGACTTTGATGCTGCCGGTGATTTCCGCGCCGATACCTATGCCAGCCGCCTGGAGTGGCTGGCCCCTTACGGCGCTACTGCGCTGTTCGCTGCGGGTGGCACAGGTGAGTTCTTCTCCCTGACCGGCAAAGAGTATTCGTCGGTGATCAAGACTGCCGTCGATACCTGCGCCGGTAGCGTGCCAATTCTGGCTGGTGTCGGTGGCCCGACCCGTCAGGCGATTGAAATGGCTCAGGAAGCCGAGCGCCTGGGCGCCAAAGGCCTGCTGCTGCTGCCGCACTACCTGACTGAAGCCAGCCAGGAAGGCGTGGCTCTGCACGTTGAAGCCGTGTGCAAGTCGGTGAAGATCGGTGTGGTGGTGTACAACCGCAGCGTCTGCCGCCTGACCGCCCCTCTGCTGGAGCAGATCGCCGAGCGTTGCCCGAACCTGATCGGCTACAAGGATGGCATCGGCGATATCGAGCTGATGGTGTCCATCCGTCGCCGCATGGGCGATCGCCTCAGCTACCTCGGTGGTCTGCAGACTGCAGAAGTCTATGCCGCTGCCTACAAGGCGCTGGGCGTGCCGGTTTACTCCTCGGCGGTGTTCAACTTCATCCCGAAAACCGCGATGACCTTCTACAACGCCATGGCCCGTGACGATCACGCCACCGTTGGCAAGATCATCGACGAGTTCTTCCTGCCTTACCTGGCCATCCGCAACCGTTGTGCCGGCTATGGCGTGAGCATCATTAAGGCGGGCGCGAAGATCGTTGGCCGTGACGCCGGCCCGGTACGTACCCCGCTGACCGATCTGCTGCCGGAAGAGTACGCAATGCTCGCCGCGTTGATCGAAGCCCAGGGCGCGCAATAAGCGCCCCTACCGAACAGGAGACACCTCGTGGCAGATAACAAGCGTTTCGACAATTACATCGGTGGCGAATGGGTCGCCGGTGCCAGCTACTCGCAGAACATCAACCCGTCTGATCTCAGTGACGTGGTGGGCGAGTACGCCCAGGCTGACGCCGCTCATGTTGCCCAGGCGATTGCCGCGGCCCGCGCTGCATTCCCGGCCTGGTCGACTTCCGGCATCCAGGCGCGCAGCGATGCGCTGGACAAGGTTGGCAGCGAAATCCTGGCCCGCCGCGATGAGCTCGGTAACCTGCTGGCGCGTGAAGAGGGCAAGACCCTGCCCGAAGCCATTGGCGAAGTCACCCGCGCTGGCAACATCTTCAAGTTCTTCGCCGGCGAATGCCTGCGCCTGGCGGGCGAAGTACTGCCGTCGGTGCGCCCGGGCGTGTCCGTCGAAGTCACCCGTGAGCCGCTGGGCGTGGTTGGTCTGATCACCCCGTGGAACTTCCCTATCGCCATTCCGGCCTGGAAAATTGCCCCGGCCCTGGCCTACGGCAACTGCGTGGTGCTCAAGCCGGCCGATCTGGTGCCGGGTTGCGCCTGGGCCATCGCCGAAATCATCTCCCGTTCCGGCTTCCCGGCTGGCGTGTTCAACCTGGTGATGGGCAGCGGCCGTGTGGTCGGTGAAGCCATCGTCGGTGACAAGCGCATTGATGGCGTGAGCTTCACCGGTTCGGTGGGTGTCGGTCGCAACATCGCCGGCAACTGCGTGGCCCGTGGCGCCAAAGTGCAGCTGGAAATGGGCGGCAAGAACCCGCAAGTGATCCTCGACGACGCCGACCTGGCGTTGGCTGTCGAGCTGTCCGTGCAGAGTGCGTTCTACTCCACCGGCCAGCGTTGCACCGCGTCCAGCCGCCTGATCGTCACCGCCGGCATCTACGACAAGTTCGTCGCGGCCATGGCCGAGCGTATGAAGTCGATCAAGGTCGGCAACGCCCTGGAAAAAGGCGTGGATATCGGCCCGGTAGTGTCCCAGGCCCAGCTGGATCAGGACCTGAGCTACATCGAGTTCGGCAAGCAGGAAGGTGCTCGTCTGGTTGCCGGTGGCGAGCGCGTAGGGTGCGAGAAGGATGGTTACTACCTGGCCCCGACGCTGTTTGCCGACAGCACCGCGGACATGCGTATCAGCCGTGAAGAGATCTTCGGCCCAGTGGCCAACATCGTCAAAGTCGCCGACTACGACGAAGCCCTGGCCATGGCCAACGACACCGAGTTCGGTTTGTCGGCCGGTATCTGCACCACCTCGCTGAAGTACGCCAACCACTTCAAGCGTCATTCCCAGGCCGGCATGGTCATGGTCAATCTGCCCACTGCGGGGGTCGATTACCACGTACCGTTCGGCGGCCGTAAAGGTTCGTCCTACGGCTCGCGCGAGCAAGGTCGCTACGCGGCTGAGTTCTACACCACGGTGAAGACCGCCTATATCGGGTGACTTCATGTGGGGGCTTTAGCCTCGATAGCTGTGGTGTGTGCACAGCATCGCGGCTAAAGCCGCTCCCACACAGCGATACAGACCGGGCTATCGCCGCAAGAGCCTGAGTGATCTTGCGAGCTAGAGATAAACGGTGGCGAAAGCGGCCGAGGAAGCGGAGTTTACGAGTTGTAAATGAGCATGACTCGTTGCACTCGCCCTGCGGGTCGCGCTGAGGCGCGTTAGCCACAAGTGGCTTTCCGAGGCTGTTTTTAACGCCGTATGGCCGACGTCCAGAAGACCGTAAACAGGTTCTAAATGGCGGGGTCCGGTGTCTTGCACCGGGCCCCTTGTTCGAATCACTGCCGAGTTCGCCGCATGCATGCCGAGAAACCGGGACGAGTACGTTACTCGATCCTGCTCATGCTGTTCTTCATCACCACGGTGACCTTCGCTGACCGTTCCAGCCTGTCGATTGCTGGTGCGGCGCTGCAGGTTGACCTGGGTATCGATGCGGTGACGCTCGGCTATATCTTTTCCGCCTTCGGCTGGGCCTATGTGATTGGCCAGATTCCCGGTGGCTGGTTGTTTGATCGCTTCGGCGCCAAGCGCGTGTATGGCACCAGCCTGCTGTGCTGGTCGCTGTTCACCTTGTTGCAGGGCTTTGTCGGCGTGTTGCCGCTGGCCTGGACGGTAGCCAGCCTGTTTCTCTTGCGCCTGGCGGTGGGCTTCGCCGGGGCGCCGTGCTTTCCCGGCAATGCGCGGGTGATCGCGGCCTGGTTTCCGAGCTCCGAGCGGGCCACCGCGCTGGCCATGTCCAGCTCGGCGCAATATGCCGCCACTGCCGTGTTCGCGCCGCTGATGGGTTGGGTGGTGCAGGCCATGGGCTGGCAGTATGTGTTTGTCGTGCTCGGCAGTCTGGGCCTGCTGTTGTGCGCTGTGTGGCACAAGGCGATGCATGGCCCGCGCGAGCATCCGCGTGTGGGCGCGGCCGAGCTGGCGTATATCGAAGACGGCGGCGGCCTGACCGACCTGGCCCCGCGTGCGGCAGGTGCCGGGGGCTCTCAATGGCGCCATCTCAAGCTGCTGCTGAGCCAGCGCACGTTGCTTGGCATCTACTTCGGCCAGTTCTGTAACAACGCCATCACCTATTTCTTTCTCACCTGGTTTCCGGTGTACCTGGTGCAGGCGCGCGGCATGACCATCCTCACGGCGGGCTTTATGGCGGCGTTGCCGGCCATCAGCGGTTTTGTCGGTGGCGTGCTGGGCGGGCTGGTCTCGGACGGCCTGCTGCGGCGTGGCTATTCGCTGACCCTGGCGCGCAAACTGCCCATCGTCATCGGCATGCTGCTGTCGAGCAGCCTGATGCTGTGTATCTATGTCGAAAGCGATGCCGCCGTGGTGGCGCTGATGGCCCTGGCGTTCTTCGGCAAGGGCTTCGGCTCTCTCGGCTGGACGCTGGTGGCCGATACTGCGCCGCGGCAGATCGTCGGGCTCGCCGGTGGCCTGTTCAACACCTTTGCCAACCTGGCCGCGATTACCACGCCGATTGTGGTCGGCTACCTGGTTAGCCATACCGGTTCATTCGATGCGGCGCTGATCTATGTCGGCGCCAACGCTTTGCTGGCGGTGATCAGTTATCTGTTTATCGTTGGTCGTATCCACAGGATCGAGCTGGATGATCTATCAAGTGACCGCGCCGCAGTCACGCCCAAGTCGTCAGCCTGATTCGCATGAGAGGAGCACATACCATGCAGTTGATTCCCCATCAGGACTCGCCGCGCTACATCCGCCTGCACCCGGCCGATAACGTCGGTGTGGTGGTCAATGAGCAGGGGGTGGCCAAGGGCGGTCGTTTCGCCGATGGCCTAGAGGCCGCAGAAGGCATCCCGCAGAGCCACAAGGTGGCGCTGGTCGGTATCGCCGAAGGTGGTGAAGTGGTGCGCTATGGCGAGGTGATCGGCTACGCCCTGGAACCCATCGCCGCCGGGCGCTGGGTGACCGAGGCGCAGCTGCGCATGCCGGCCGCGCCGGCGCTGGACAACCTGCCCAAGGCCACCCTGCCGGCGCCTGTGGTCGAGCCGCTGCAAGGCTACAGCTTCGAGGGTTTCCGCAACCCGGACGGTACGGTCGGCACGCGCAACATTCTCGGCGTGACCACCACCGTGCAGTGCGTGGTCGGCGTGCTCGGCCACTGCGTGGAGCGGGTGCGCAAGGAGCTGCTGCCCAAGTACCCGCATGTCGATGACGTGGTGGCGCTGTCGCACAGTTACGGCTGCGGCGTGGCGATCACCGCGCCGGACGCCGTGGTACCGATCCGCACCCTGTACAACATCAGCCGCAACCCCAACCTCGGCGGCCAGGCGCTGGTCATCAGCCTCGGCTGCGAGAAGCTGCAGGCCAGCCAGCTGATGGATGGCGACCAGCTGACCAACGGCATGGACGAGGAAGACTGGCTGTTCCGCCTGCAGGACTCCAGCAACGGCTTTGCCGGCATGATCGAGCAGATCCTGCAGATGGTCGAGGATCGCCTGAAGGTGCTCAACCAGCGCCGCCGCGAGACGGTGCCGGCCTCCGAGCTGTCGGTGGGCATGCAGTGCGGCGGCAGCGATGCGTTTTCCGGCATCACTGCCAACCCGGCCCTGGGTGTGGCTGCCGACCTGCTGGTGCGTGCCGGTGCCACGGTGATGTTTTCCGAGAACACCGAAGTACGTGATGGCATCCACCTGCTCACCCCGCGTGCGGCCACGGTGGAAGTCGCCGATGCGCTGATCCGCGAGATGGACTGGTACGACCGCTACCTGCAGCGCGGCATGGCCGACCGCAGCGCCAACACCACGCCGGGCAACAAGAAGGGCGGGTTGAACAACATCGTCGAGAAGGCCATGGGCTCGATCGCCAAGTCCGGCTCCAGCGCCATCGCCGGGGTGGTCTCGCCGGGCGAGCGGATTCGCGGCAAGGGCCTGTGGTTCTGCGCCACCCCGGCCAGCGACTTTATCTGCGGCACCCTGCAACTGGCGGCGGGCATGAACCTGCACATCTTCACCACCGGTCGTGGCACGCCCTACGGCCTGGCCATGGTGCCGGTGATCAAGGTGGCCACCCGCACCCAACTGGCCGAGCGCTGGCCTGACCTGATCGACGTCGATGCCGGGCAGATCACCTCCGGGCGCATGACCCTGGAGGAAATGGGCTGGCACATCTTCCAGCTCTACCTGGACATTGCCAGCGGCAAGAAACAGACCTGGACCGAGAAGCACAAACTGCACAACGACCTGACCCTGTTCAACCCGGCGCCGGTGACCTGATAAACCAGCGACAACCCATGCATCAAGGAACCCCCATGAACACACCCAAGGTTCTGCAAATCGGCGCGCTGAGCGAGCGCTTCAATCGCACCCTGGCCGAGCGCTACGACGTGACCGCACTGTGGCAACAAGCCGATCCGCAGGCTTTTCTGCGTGAGCGCGGCGCGGATTTCGAGCTGCTGGCGTCTTCCGCACGCTTCGGTTGCAGTGCCGAACAGCTGGCGTGCCTGCCGAATCTGCGCGCCATCTGCAGCTTTGGCGTGGGCTACGACCCGTATCCGCTGGAGCTGCTGCGTGAACGCGGCATCGCCATCAGCACCACGCCGGAGGTGCTCAACGACTGTGTGGCCGATTTGGCCCTAGGCTTGATGATCGACACCGCGCGGCAACTGGCGGCCTGTGACCGCTTTGTGCGCGAAGGGCTGTGGCTCAGTGGCAGCTACCCGCTGACGCGCAAGGTCAGCGGCAAGAAGCTCGGCATCGTCGGTTTCGGTCGCATCGGCCAGGCCATCGCTCGCCGCGCCGAAGGCTTCGCCATGCCGGTGCGCTACCACAAGCGCCAGCAAGACCCGAGCAGCCCTTATGCCTATGAGGCGGATCTGCTGGAACTGGCGCGTTGGGCGGACTTTCTGGTGCTGGCCTGCCCGGGCGGCGCGGCCACCCATCACCTGATCAACGCCCAGGTGCTGGCTGCGCTGGGTGCGCAGGGCATTTTGGTAAACGTCGCGCGTGGCAGCGTGGTCGATCAGTCGGCGCTGGTAACGGCGTTACTCAACGGCACGCTGGGCGGCGCCGGACTGGATGTATTCGAGGGCGAGCCCAAGGTGCCGCAAGCCCTGTTCGCGTTGCCCAACGTCGTGTTGTTGCCCCATGTGGGCAGTGGCACGGTGGAAACCCGCTTGCAGATGGAAGAACTGGTGTTCGCCAACCTGCAGGCTTTTATCGACAAGGGCGAGCTGCTGACGCCGCTCTGAGCGCGCCTGAATATGAGGGCGCCCGCACGGCGCACCACAAGTGCGCCGTTTTTTTGCAAGTCAGGGCAGTGCTTGCAGGGCCGTGCAACTGGCGGTGTAGTTTTGCTGGCAGGCGCTGCTGAACAGGCGCTTGGCCTGGTTGGGGTCCTGTGGCACACCTTGTTCACCGCGCAGGTAAAGGTTGCCGAGGATGTGCTGAGCCATTGGGTTGCCGCCGGCGGCGGACTGGTTGAGGTACTTGAGCATCTGCGGTGGGTTGCCGAAGTCCGGGTTGTCGCGGCCGGTGTACAGGTAGGCCAGGCTGACGGCGGCCATGGCGTGGCCTTTGTCGGCTGCGCGCTTCCACCAGTATTCGGCTTGCTTGAGGTCTTTGTCCGGCTTGCCGACAAAATACAGGCTGCCGAGCTGGAACTGGCTGTCGAGATCACCGCGGTTGGCCTGGCTACGCAGGTTGGCCAGGTTGGCGCTGGATTCGGCTGGCTTGGCCGGCTGCTGGCTTGGGCTGCCTGGCTGCGGCTCTGGTTGTTGGCTGGCGCAGCCACCAAGCAGCAGGCTGGCGCAGAGTAGGGCCGGCAATACAGCGCGTATGGGGAATGAAATGGCCATGAGGTGTTTCTCCCTGAGTAAAGCAGTGCAAAGGTGCCGAGCGCGGCGGATAACTAGAGGACTGCAAGCCTGCATGTGAGTTGCATCGCCTGAACGGCCCGCCAGTCGGGCCGCGTGCAACCGGTGCAGAATACATATCAGTTTGTCGCCTGGGGCGTTTCTCTGGTGCGCTAGAGCTGCGATTCTTGGGGCTATCCGTGTACCCAGGCTTGCGAGGCGTCCATGCAGATCAGTTCAGACTTTGACAGCGGCAATATCGAGATCATCGATGCCAGCAACCCACAGCGAGTGGTGCTGGCTATCCGCCCCGATCTTAACAGCGCGCACTTCCAGTGGTTTCATTTCAAGGTCGATGGTCTGCAGCCTGGCCAGCGCTATGGTTTCAGCCTGAGCAATGCCGGGCAGTCGTCCTATAAGGATGCCTGGAGTGGCTATCACGCGGTGGCGTCTTACGATCAGCGTAACTGGTTTCGCGTGCCCAGCCGTTTTGCGGATGGTGCACTCAACTTCGACATCGAGCCCGAGCATGGGCAAATCTGGTTTGCCTACTTCGAACCCTACAGCCGCGAACGCCACGCCCAGCTGATCGCAGATGCGCAGCGTCTGAGCGGTGCCGAGGTGTTTGCCTGCGGCAAGAGTATCGAAGGGCGTGACATTGAATTACTGCGCATCAGCCGTAACCCGCAGGCGCAGCGCAAGATCTGGCTGATTGCCCAGCAGCATCCTGGCGAGCATATGGCCGAATGGTTTATGCAGGGCGTGATCGAGCGTTTGCAGCAGCGCGATGACGCCGAGGTGAACGCGCTGCTGGATAAGGCCGATCTGTACCTGGTGCCGAACATGAACCCGGACGGCGCCTTCCGTGGCCATCTGCGCACCAATGTCGCCGGTCGTGACCTCAATCGCGCCTGGCAGTCGGCCAGCGAGGCGGACAGTCCCGAGGTGTATTTCGTCCAGCAGCAGATGCGTGCGGTGGGCGTTGACCTGTTTCTGGATATTCACGGCGATGAAGAAATCCCTCATGTCTTTACTGCCGGCTGTGAAGGCAATCCGGGTTACAGCCCGCGTCTGGCAAATCTGGAGCAGCAGTTCAGGCAGTTGCTGCTCGATAGCGGCGCGGAGTTTCAGACCACCTTTGGTTATGCCCCCGATCAGTTCGGTCAGGCCAACACCACCCTGGCCTGCAATGCCGTAGGGCTGGAGTTTGATTGCCTGGCGTTCACCATCGAGATGCCGTTCAAGGATCACGATGACCGGCCTGACCCGCGCACGGGGTGGAACGGTGAACGTTCGATGCGGCTGGGCAAGGATGTGCTTGGTGTGGCGGCCGCGATGGTCGACGCCTTGCGCTGAGCGGGCGTTATTAGCGACACCCCAGCCGGGTGGTCGCGTGGATGGCCGGAGATAAAAAAGCCCGTCGCAAGGACGGGCTGAACGTTTCACACACAAGGAGTCAAGCGGTACAAGTGTTGCGGTGGAGTTACAACAGAGACAGCGGGTAATTGATGATCAGGCGGTTTTCCATCAGGTCCTGACCCACGTCACGGCGGACGCTGGAGTTACGCCATTTTACGTTGAGGTTCTTCAGCGGGCCGCTCTGTAGGGTGTAGGCCAGCTCGGATTCACGGCCCCACTCTTCGGCGTCATCGCGGCCGCCGGCCTTGATGTTGCTACCGCTGGTGTAGCGGTTCATCAAGGTCATGCCTGGAACGCCGAGGCCGGCGAAGTTGTAGTCGTGACGCACCTGCCAGGAGCGCTCCTCGGGAGCATCGTAGGAGTTGGTGAAGCCGTCGTTGACCAGGGTGCCGCCGCTGGAGCCGTCGATACGCATGAACTTGGTATCGCCATCCAGGTGTTGGTACGCCAGGGTGAAGCCGTTGTTGCCGGTTTTGGCTGAGAAGCTGGCCTGGTAAACCTTGTTGTCCAGATCGCCGGCCTTGCTCGCACCTTCATCCTTGCCGTCGACGTAGCCGAGGTTGGTGCCCAGCACCCAGTCACCGACAGGTTGGCTGTGGGTCAGCTGTAGGTAGCTCTGCTGATAGACGTCTTCCAGGCGAGCGTGCCAGGCGCCAACCAGGGTGTTGTTGCCGTTGAACTTGTATTCACCGCCACCGAAGTTGAAGTCATCCCCATCGACACCGTTGTAGGTCATGTCTTCGCGGCTGGCATCGTGGCGCTGGCTGTTCTTCCAGAACTGGCCGCCGTACAGGGAGAGGCCGTCGATCTCGTTGGAAGTGAGCTGTGCGCCCTGGAAGGTTTGCGGCAGGGCGCGACCGTCGTCCGCACGCAGGATAGGCAGCACGGCGAACCATTCACCGATCTTCAATTCGGTCTTCGACAGCATGGCTTTGGCCGCTACGGCCGTACGCCCAAAGCTGTCGGCCGAGTCGCCATCGTCATGTTTCGGCAGCAGGCCGCTGTTGACTGTGCCGCTGCCACCGTCGAGTTTGACTGCGCCCAGCACCAAAGTATCCAGACCAAAGCCGACGGTGCCCTGGGTAAAGCCGGAGCGCGCATCGATGATCATGCTCTGCGTCCACTCGGCGGCCTGACCCTGGTCACTTCCCTGTACCTGGGTACCGGTGTGGTTGAGGAAGTTACGGTTGAAGTAGTAGTTGCGCAGGCCGATGTTGACTTTGGCGTCGTCGATAAAGCCGGCAGCCTGGCTGCTGATTGGCAGGGCGAGGGCCATGCTGCCTGCGCTGAGCAGGGCAAGCGTAAGGGCATTACGTGCAGTCATTGTTGTTGTGCTCCCATTTTTGAACAAGCCGTTCCCTTGCCGACCTGACGAGTCAGCGCGCGCGAAAGGAGCGGGTGAGTTGCCCCGTGCCAGGGCGACAAGCGCGCCCTTGGTTGGGGCGCGCCTCTGCTTCAGGCTTAGCCGTCGGCGAATTCAGTAGGGCTGTACGAGGGTCGTCGGAGTGTTCTGCCTGTGCGCGAAGTGCTGGCAGACGCACCATGTGCGGTGCTGGCCGGGCGTAGAGAAGACGATGCAGCAAGGGCGACAATCGACATGGGAAGACCTGTGTTTTTGTTTTTATGGTTTGTTGTATGTTGTCATACAACATTGGGTGGATTATCGGCAGCCTTCATCGCCTTTGTCAACGCATGCCTAGACCAAAGTTCTATACGTTCGCTGCGAATAATTGCCGGGGATGAGCATTTTTCCAGCTGTACCCCTTGTTTAATGGGGCTTTTGAATTCAAAAGGGCTGTAGAAGGTGTGGCGCCAAAGCCCGATCAGACACTCCGCTCGCGGGGCGAGGCAGTTGTTATTGTGATTTTAGTTGTGCGATAACCTATAACGGCTATTGCCGTCTTTATCGGTCCCGTTCTTGGAGGTATCCATGCCGCACTGCCTGGTTGAAGGTTCGCTGAGCCTGACGCGATTGATCGAACCGTCTGAGCTGCTGGGTGTGGTCGAGGACGCGGCGGCCGCTACGCAGTTATTTCAGCCGGGTGAGGTCAAGCTGCGCTTGAGCCTGTATGAACATTTCAGCGTGGGCGGCGCGCAGGACGATTTTATCCACCTGATCTTCTACATCCTGGCCGGGCGCACGGAAGAGCAGAAACGCCTGCTGTCGCGGCAGGTTGTGCGTGCCCTGGTCGAGCGCTTGCCGAGTGTTAATGCGGTGTCGCTGGATGTGCGTGATATCGACCGCGCGGCGTTTAGCAACAAGCGCAGTTGTCTGCTGCCGGCCTGAGTGTGGAGCAGCTCGGGGTGACAGACTTGCGGGGCTGAAATAGAGTGCCGTGCACTTAATCGGGGAGAGGTACTTATGCAGCTGGCGGCGCCAATTCCAATTTTGCGCAGCTTCGATGAAGCCAAGGCGCGGGCGTTTTACTGCGAGTTTCTCGGTTTCAGTGAAGACTGGTCACACCGTTTCGAGGCGGGCTTGCCGCTCTACCTGCAACTGTCCCGGGATGGTTGCGTGCTGCACCTGTCCGAACACCATGGCGATTGCTGCCCCGGTGCGGCGCTGCGCATCAGTGTCGATGATCTGGATGGGTTGCATGCCGAGTTGACGGCGCGGGCTTATGCCAATGCGCGGCCTGGCATCATCAGTCAGCCCTGGGGCCGTGATATGACGGTGACCGATCCGTTTGGCAATCGACTGATTTTTACCGACATCCGCACGCCGTAGGTGCAGATAGCCTGCGCCGACCTGGCGGCCGGCGCAGTGCAGTGCAGTGGGCGGTTAGCCGTGATTAACCGCGATAGTAGCGTTGTGGCACGAACGGCGTTTTGGCGACCTTCATGGCCACGCGCTTGCCGCGCACCATGGCCCAGACTTCTGTGTCCAGAGCGATGTGGCTGCTTTGCACATAACCCATGGCCACCGGGGCGGCGAGGGTGGGGCCGAAGCCGCCGCTGCTGACGCTGCCGATTACATTGCCATCGGCATCGACGATTTCCGCGCCTTCACGCACTGGTACGCGCTCCTGCGGCAGCAGGCCAACCCGCTTGCTGGCGACGCCGGCTTGTTGCTGGGCGAAGATCCGCTCGGCACCTGGGAAGCCGCCTGCGCGGGCACCATCGGCGCGGCGCGGCTTGGACATGGCCCACAGCAGGCTGGCTTCGATTGGCGTGACGCTGGCGCTCATGTCGTGGCCATACAGGCACAGGCCGGCTTCCAGGCGCAGCGAGTCGCGCGCGCCGAGGCCAATGGCCTCGACTTCTGTTTCGGCCAGCAGGCTGCGCGCCAGGGTTTCGGCGTGTTCAGCCGGCACGGAGATCTCGTAGCCGTCTTCGCCGGTGTAGCCGGAGCGGCTGACGTAGCAGTCCACGCCGAGCAAACGCACCGGGGCGAATTGCATAAAGATCATCTGCGCGACCTCCGGGGCCAGGCGCGCCAGTACGTCGACGGCTTTCGGGCCTTGCAGTGCCAAGAGCGCGCGGGCTTCGAACAGCACCTCAATCTCGCACTGGCTGCCGATGTGTTTTTGCAGGTGGGCCAGGTCCTGGTCTTTGCAGCCGGCGTTGACTACCAGGAACAGCGTGTCGTCGCCCAGGTTGGCCACCATCAGGTCGTCGAGAATGCCGCCGTTTTCATCGGTGAACATGGCGTAACGCTGCATGCCCACCGGCAGGTCGATGATGTCTACCGGTACCAGGGTTTCCAGGGCTTTGGCGGCACCCGCGCCACGCAGGATGATCTGCCCCATGTGCGACACATCAAATAGACCCGCCTGCTCGCGGGTGTGCAGGTGCTCTTTCATCACGCCCAGTGGGTATTGCACCGGCATGTCATAACCGGCGAATGGCACCATGCGGGCGCCAAGTTCGAGGTGCAGGGCGTGTAGCGGGGTTTTCGCCAGGGTTTCGCTGGTCATGCAATTTCTCCGTCAGGGTGCCCGTGGGCACCGGTAATGATGTAGGGGCGGAATGCGCCCGACTTAGCACTCGATAATATTGACTGCCAGGCCACCGCGGGCGGTTTCCTTGTACTTGTTGTTCATGTCGGCGCCGGTCTGGCGCATGGTGCGGATGACTTTATCCAGGGATACAAAATGCTGGCCGTCGCCGCGCAGGGCCATGCGTGCGGCGTTGATCGCCTTCACCGAGCCCATGGCGTTGCGTTCGATACAGGGTACCTGCACCAGGCCGCCGATGGGGTCGCAGGTCAGGCCGAGGTTGTGTTCCATACCAATCTCGGCGGCGTTCTCCACCTGGGTGACGCTGCCGCCGAGCACTTCACAGAGCGCGCCGGCGGCCATCGAACAGGCCACGCCGACCTCGCCCTGGCAGCCGACTTCGGCGCCGGAGATCGAGGCGTTTTCCTTGTAAAGAATGCCAATGGCGGCGGCGGTGAGCAGAAAGCGCACCACGCCGTCGTCGTTGGAACTGGGGATAAAGCGGCTGTAGTAATGCAGCACCGCCGGCACGATGCCGGCCGCGCCATTGGTGGGTGCGGTGACCACGCGGCCGCCGCTGGCGTTTTCCTCGTTCACCGCCAGGGCGTAGAGGTTGACCCAGTCGAGCACGCTCAAGGCGTCACGCAGGCTGGCCTCCGGGTGTTTGCACAGCTGGCGGTGCAGGGCGGCGGCGCGGCGTTTGACCTTGAGGCCGCCGGGCATGATGCCCTCGTTGCGACAGCCGGCCTCGACGCAATCCTGCATCACCTGCCAGATCTGTAGCAGACGCGCGCGGGTTTCCGCTTCCGGACGCCAGGCCGTCTCGTTGGCGAGCATCACCTGGCTGATCGACAGGTTGTGCTCGGTGCAATGGGCGAGCAGTTGCTTGCCGGTGGTGAAGGGGTATTGCAGCACGGTGCTGTCTTCGACGATGCGGTCTGCGCCGGCGGCCTGCTCATCCACCACGAAGCCGCCGCCCACCGAATAGTACTCGCGCGAGCGGATTTGCAAACCAGCAGCGTCGAAGGCGCGGAAGATCATGCCATTGGGGTGAAAGGTCAGCGGCTTGCGGATCATCGCCAGGTGCTGTTTTTCGACAAAGCGGATCGGCTTTTCGCCAAGCAGCTTGAGTTCATTGTCGCTGCGAATCGCCGCCAGACGGGCGTCGACGTTGCGGGTGTCGACCGTGTCGGGCTGCTCGCCTTCCAGGCCCAGTAGCACGGCTTTGTCACTGCCGTGGCCTTTGCCGGTGGCGCCGAGGGAGCCGTACAGCTCGACTTTTACCGAGTCAGTGGCGGCCAACAGATCATCGCGGCGCAGGCCTTCGGCAAAGCGCAGGGCGGCGAGCATCGGGCCCACGGTGTGCGAGCTGGACGGGCCGATGCCAATCTTGAAGAGGTCAAAAACGCTAAGTGACATGCTTGCTCCGACTGCGTGTTTTGCTGCCGCCCTTGTGGGGCGGCGATGATGCGGCGCGCTGGGTAACCGCGCCGCTAGTGGCAAAAACTGCGTAGCGATCTAGTCAGCGTAGACCGGGAAGGAGGCGCAGAGTGCCGCCACCTGACCACGAACGCGCTCGATCACGGCCGGGTTGTCCAGGTCGTCGAGGATGTCGCAGATCCAGCCGGCCAGTTCGCGGCACTGGTTCTGTTTGAAGCCACGGCTGGTGACCGCTGGAGTACCGATGCGGATGCCGGAGGTGACAAACGGCGACTGCGGATCATTGGGTACGGCGTTCTTGTTCACGGTGATATGGGCTGAGCCCAGCGCTGCATCAGCCGCTTTGCCGGTGAGGCCCTGCTTGATCAGGCTGACCAGCATCAGGTGGTTGTCGGTGCCGCCGGAGACCACGTCATAGCCACGGCTGACGAACACCTCGGCCATGGTCTGCGCGTTATCGATCACCTGTTGCTGGTAGGCCTTGAAGCCGGGCTCCAGGGCTTCTTTGAAGCACACCGCTTTGGCGGCGATCACGTGCATCAACGGGCCGCCCTGACTGCCGGGGAATACCGCCGAGTTGAGTTTTTTCTCGATGGCTTCGTTGGCCTTGGCCAGGATCAAACCGCCGCGAGGGCCACGCAGGGTTTTGTGGGTGGTGGTGGTGACCACATCGGCAAACGGAATCGGGTTGGGGTACAGGCCGGCCGCGACCAAGCCGGCGACGTGGGCCATGTCGACAAACAGCAGGGCATCGACCTTGTCGGCGATTTCGCGGAAACGGGCGAAATCCAGCGTGCGCGAATAGGCGGAGAAACCGGCGACGATCATCTTCGGTTTGTGCTCCAGCGCCAGACGCTCGACCTCGGCGTAATCGATCAAGCCTTGCTCGTCGATGCCGTATTGCACGGCGTTGTACAGCTTGCCCGAAGACGACACCTTGGCGCCGTGGGTCAGGTGACCGCCGTGGGCCAGGCTCATGCCGAGGATGGTATCGCCGGCATTGATCAATGCCAGGTACACCGCGCTGTTGGCGGAGGAGCCGGAATGCGGCTGGACGTTGGCATAGTCGGCGCCGAACAACTGCTTGGCACGCTCGATGGCGAGGGCTTCAACCTTGTCTACATGTTCACAGCCGCCGTAGTAACGCTTGCCCGGATAGCCTTCGGCGTACTTGTTGGTCAGGCCACTGCCTTGCGCCTGCATGACGCGCTGGCTGCAATAGTTTTCCGAGGCGATCAGCTCGATGTGATCTTCCTGGCGTTGCTCTTCGGCGTTGATCGCGGCGAGCAGGGCGTCGTCATAACCTTGCAGTTGGTCGTGTTTGCTGAACATGTGCAGATCCCTCGATTGTTGTTTTTGGGGTGCAGCAAACCCGCCCCGGGTAGGGGTGAGTCGAAATTCTTGGGTAAACAAAACGTAGGATGGGTTAGCGGCGCATCGCAGCGAACAGGCTGACAACGCTGCTATTGAGCGCCGCGTAACCCATCGATGATGGCTGTTGCGGCGTGATGGGTATCGCTGCGCTCAACCCATCCTACGGTTTTTATTGCTTTACGCGTCCTGATAGGCCTCGATGGACGGGCAGGCGCAGATCAGGTTGCGGTCGCCGAACACGTTGTCCACGCGGCCGACCGGTGGCCAGTACTTGCCTTCGATCAACGTCGCGGTCGGGTATACGGCCTGCTCGCGGCTGTAGCCGTGCGTCCACTCGCCGACCAGTTCCAGGGCGGTGTGCGGGGCGTTTTTCAGCGGGTTGTCGGTGGCGTCCAATTCGCCACGCTCCACCGCGCGAATCTCTTCGCGGATGGCGATCATGGCGTCGCAGAAGCGGTCCAGTTCTTCCTTGGATTCGCTTTCGGTCGGCTCGATCATCAGGGTGCCGGCGACCGGGAAGGACATAGTCGGGGCGTGGAAGCCGAAGTCGATCAGGCGCTTGGCCACATCGTCAACGCTGATGCCGCTGCTGTCCTTGATCGGGCGGATATCCAGAATGCACTCATGCGCTACCAGGCCGTTGCTGCCCGAATACAGCACGGGGTAGTGCTCTTCGAGGCGGCGGGCGATGTAGTTGGCGTTGAGAATGGCCATCTGCGATGCACGCTTGAGGCCTTCGCCACCCATCATGCTGATGTACATCCAGGTGATCGGCAGGATGCTGGCGCTACCGAACGGCGCGGCGCTGACCGCACCTTCTTTACGGGCCATATGGCCGTGGCCAGGCAGGAACGGAATCAGGTGCGCTTTGACGCCGATCGGGCCAACACCTGGGCCGCCACCGCCGTGGGGAATGCAGAAGGTCTTGTGCAGGTTCAGGTGCGAGACGTCGCCGCCGAACTTGCCCGGGGCGCAGAGGCCGACCATGGCATTCATGTTGGCGCCGTCGATGTACACCTGGCCGCCGTTGTCGTGGACGATCTGGGCGATCTCGCGGATGCCTTCCTCGAACACGCCGTGGGTCGACGGGTAGGTGATCATGATCGCGGCCAGACGCTCTTTATGCTCTTCGGCCTTGGCCTTGAGGTCGGCGATGTCGACGTTACCGCTGCTGTCACAGGCGGTAACGACTACACGCATACCGGCCATGCTGGCGGTGGCCGGGTTGGTGCCGTGGGCCGATTGCGGGATCAGGCAGATGTCGCGCTGATCGTCGCCACGGCTCTGGTGATACGCGCGAATCGCCAAGAGACCGGCGTACTCACCCTGGGAGCCGGCGTTCGGCTGCAGGGAGATACCGTCGTAACCGGTGGCCGCGCAGAGCATGGCTTCCAGCTCAGTGGTCAGTTGGCTGTAGCCCTGGCTCTGCTCGGCTGGGGAGAAGGGGTGCAGGCTGCCGAATTCGGCCCAGGTCACCGGGATCATCTCGCTGGCGGCGTTGAGTTTCATGGTGCAGGAGCCCAGCGGGATCATGCTGCGGTCCAGCGCCAGGTCCTTGTCGGCCAGCTTGCGCAGGTAGCGCATCAGCTCGGTTTCGCTGTGGTAACGATTGAACACCGGGTGCGTGAGGATTGCCGACTCACGCAACAGGCCTTGCGGCAATTGTGCGGTCACGCCTGCAGCCAGTTCAGCGAAAGCCGGAACGGCCTGGCCGTTGGCAAACACGGCCAGCAGCGCTTCGACAGCGGCTTGGTCGGTGGTTTCGTCCAGGGACAGGCCCAGGCGCGCGTCATCGATTTCCCGCAGGTTGATGCCTGCTTTACGAGCCGCGGCGTGCAGTTCGGCGGTCTTGCCGGCGGTGGCCAGGCTCAGGGTGTCGAAGAAGAATTCCTGCTCGACGCTGTAACCCAGTGCGCGCAGGCCCTTGGCCAGGATCGCGGTGAACTGGTGGGTGCGCTGGGCGATCTGGGTCAGGCCCGCCGGGCCGTGATACACGGCGTACATGCTGGCGATGTTGGCCAACAGTACCTGAGCGGTACAAATGTTACTGGTGGCCTTCTCGCGGCGGATGTGCTGCTCGCGGGTCTGCATGGCCAGGCGCAGGGCCGGCTTGCCGAAACGGTCGATCGACATGCCGACCAGACGGCCTGGCATGTCGCGCTTGAACGCGTCGCGGGTGGCGAAGTAGGCGGCGTGTGGGCCACCGAAGCCCAGCGGCACACCAAAACGCTGGGCGCTGCCCAGGGCCACGTCGGCACCAAACTCACCCGGCGGGGTGAGCAGGGTCAGGGCCAGCAGGTCAGCGGCCACGGCGACCAGGGCATTGGCGGCGTGGAAGCGCTCAACCAGCTCGCGGTAATCGAAAATGTCGCCATTGCTGGCCGGGTACTGCAGCAGGGCGCCGAAGTAGGCGCTGGCATCAGTGATGTTGGCTTCGTCGCCGACCACCACTTCAATACCCAGCGGCTCGGCGCGGGTGCGCAGCACGTCGAGGGTCTGCGGGTGGCAATGCTGGGAAGCGAAGAAGGCATTGCTGGCCTTGTTCTTCGACAGGCGCTTGCAGAAGGTCATGGCCTCGGCAGCAGCGGTGGCCTCATCGAGCAGGGAGGCGTTGGCGATCTGCATGCCGGTGAGGTCGCTGACCAGGGTCTGGAAGTTCAGCAAGGATTCCAGGCGGCCCTGGGAGATTTCTGGCTGGTAGGGGGTGTAGGCGGTGTACCAGGCCGGATTTTCCAGCAGGTTGCGCAGGATCGGGCTTGGCGTGTGGGTGCCGTGATAGCCCTGACCGATGTAGGTCTTGAATTGCTGGTTCTTTGCCGCGATGGCTTTGATCTTGGCCAGGGCGTCGGCTTCCGACAGGCCCGGCAGGGAGCCGAGCACGCTGGTGCCCTTGATGCTCTCGGGGATGACGTTGTCGGTCAGCGCGTCGATGCTGGCGTAGCCCAGCAGTTCGAGCATGGCCGCGGTATCGGCGTCACGCGGGCCGATGTGGCGCGCGATGAATTCGTTCTGGGTGGTCAGCTTGGTCATTGCAATCTCTCAGGCGTCAGCATTGGCGTTGAGCAGGCGCTCGTAGGCGGCCTGGTCGAGCAGGTCGGCTACCGCGCTGGCATTGGCCGGCCGGAAACGGAAGAACCAACCCTTGCCCAGGGGGTCTTCGTTAACCAGCTCAGGGCTGGATTCTAGCTCGCCATTGACCTCAACCACCTCACCGTCCAGCGGCATGGCGATATTGCTTGCCGCTTTTACCGATTCCAGCACGGCCACTTCAGCGCCTTCGGCGTAGCTCTGGGCTTCTGGCAATTGCACGAACACCACGTCACCCAGGGCTTCCTGGGCATAGGCAGTGATGCCCACGGTAACCAGACCATCGGCATCCTGACGCAGCCATTCGTGCTCAACGGTAAAACGCAATTCGCTCATGTGAACTCCTCAAGGGGGTGACTCGCCCTTTCTACTGGGGGCGATGTGCTGGGCGCTCGTGCCGGGCACGAGCGGAAGGTAGAAAGACCATAGCAAGGGTGGTGCCATTGTATTTTTTATCAATAAAATCAATAGCTTATATATTTATAAGGGATGGCTGTCAGAGGCGCTGTGTATTGAATTGAATACACTTGCGGTGGGCAGGGCCAGGAATGCATGGCGCAGGGCTCTGATTGCGCGCTTTACATGCTTTTGTATTGATATGGATACGTTGTATTTAAATTGATACGGGCTGTGGAAAGCCTTTGCCTTGCCTGCCCTGGGGCACTGGTGCCTCTCGTGCGCCATTCATCTGCGCTATGGCGACTTATTGAATTGGCCCATGGGCTACTTTGTATGAGCCGGTCTAGATGGGGATTCACTCTTTTGGGGGATAGGGAAAATACCTCTTTCGGGCGCTTAACCCGGATTAGCCGGCTGGGTAGCTTGGCGGCTCAACACGAAACCTTTTTTCCAGGAGAGCCGCATGAGAACAACAACAAGACATGCCTTCTTCCAGCCCAGCATATTGGCGGTTGCCATCGCTGTAGGCTGTGTCGGGCCTGTCCAGGCCGTAACCTTCAACATTGGCGAGATCGAAGCGCAGTTCGATTCCGCCCTTTCGGTGGGGGCTAGCTGGAGCGTACGTGGGGCCGATCCAGATCTGGTCGGTGTGCGTAATGGTGGCAAGGCCGCCTCGCAAACCAACGATGATGGTCGCCTCAACTTCAAGAAGGGTGAGACCTTCTCCAAGATCTTCAAGGGCGTGCATGACCTGGAGCTGAAATACGGCGACACCGGTGTGTTTATCCGCGGCAAGTACTGGTACGACTTCGAGACCAAGGACGAAAGCCGCCTGCTCTACGACATCGACGATCACAACCGCAAAACGGCGGCCCAGGCCTCGGGCGCGGAAATCCTCGATGCCTTTATCTATCACAACTACAACCTGGGCGATCTGCCGGGCAGTGTGCGGGTCGGTAAGCAGGTGGTGAGCTGGGGTGAAAGCACCTTTATCCAGAACTCGATCAACTCGATTAACCCCGTGGATGCGGCGGCGTTCCGGCGGCCCGGGGCGGAGATCAAAGAGGGGCTGATCCCGGTCAATATGCTCTACGTCTCGCAAAGCCTGACAGACAGCCTCAGCATGGAGGCCTTCTACCAGCTGGAGTGGGACCAGACGGTTATCGACAACTGCGGTACGTTCTTCGCCCCCAGTGACACGGCGGCGGACGGCTGTGACGATCGACTGGTGGTGGCCGGCGCCGATGTGGCCCCGGGTGACTCGAATAACACCGGTGCCCCAGGCGACCCGATGTACATTCCCCGCGCCGGTGACCGTGATGCCCGCGACAGCGGCCAGTTCGGCGTTGCGCTGCGCTGGTTTGCCGAATCGCTGAACGACACCGAGTTCGGCCTGTATACGATGAACTACCACAGCCGCTCCCCGGCAGGCAGCTTCAACCGCACTGCAACGGGCGCCCCCAATGGTGCTAGCTACTTCCTCGAATACCCTGAAGACATTCGCCTGTATGGCCTGAGCTTCCAGACCAATATTGACGGCACTGCCCTGTCCGGGGAGATCAGCTATCGGCCGAACATGCCGATATCGATCAACTCCACCGACATGACCTTCGCCGGAATCGGCAATGCGTTTTCGCCGGTCTTCAGCAGTGGTCATGCGCAGAATGTGGCGGGCGAAGAAATCGCCGGCTATGTGCGCAAACCTATGACTCAGGCGCAGGTCAGCGCCGTGCAGTTTATCGACCGGGTGCTGGGCGCCAGCCGCCTGACGCTGGCGGGTGAGGTTGGCTACAACCATGTCAGTGGCATCAATGATGATGTGGGCGAGCTGCGCTTTGGCCGTGATCCGGTTTACGGCATCGGTGAAGTGGCCAATAACGCCTTATGTACAAGCGCGCTGAATACCGCCAAGCCGGGCGAATGCAACGACAACGGCTTTTTCACCAGTAACTCCTGGGGCTACCGCATGCGCGCCAGCCTGGATTACAGCAACGTGTTTGCCGGGATCAACCTGACGCCGAACCTGGCGTGGTCGCATGACGTGGATGGCTACGGGCCGAACTTCAATGAGGGCAGCAAGGCCATCAGTATCGGCCTGAACGCCGATTACCAGAACACCTACACCAGCAGCCTCAGCTACACCGATTTCTTTGGCGGTGACTACAACACCTCCATTGACCGCGACTTTGTCGCCCTGAGTTTTGGTGTGAACTTCTGATCAAAGCAGCGCAAAAGGATCCGTACATGATGAAAAATACAAGAATCCTGCACACCGCAGCGCTAACCCTGAGCCTGTTGGCCAGCAGCGTAATGGCGGCCGTCAGCGAGCAGGAAGCCGCCCAGCTGGGCAGCAGCCTGACCCCGCTGGGCGCGGAGATGGCCGGGAATGCCGATGGCAGTATTCCGGCCTGGACCGGAGGGTTGGCGGTTGATGCCGCGGCGGTGGACGGCAAGGGTTTTCTGGCCGACCCGTTTGCCAATGAGCAACCGCTGTTCACCATCACCGCAGCCAATGCGGCGCAGTATCAGGACAAGCTTTCGCCGGGGCAGTTGGCGATGTTGCAGCGCTATGCCGATTACAAAATCCCGGTGTATCCAACCCACCGTAGTGCTGCCGTACCGGATGCCATTTATGCCGCCGCCAAGCAGAGCGCTCTGAAAACCACCACCCTTGATGGCGGCAACGGCTTGCAGGGTTTCTCTGATAGCCGTTACTACGCCTTCCCAATCCCGAAAAACGGTGTCGAGGTGGTCTGGAACCACATCACCCGGTACCGGGGCGGCAATGTGCAGCGGCTAATTGCTCAGGCAACACCGCAGACCAATGGCTCCTACAGCATCGTCAAATTTGCCGACGAAGTGGCTGTGCCGTCGGACATGCCGGATATCGACCCAACCAAGGCGGCCAACGTGCTGCTGTTCTTCAAGCAGCGCGTGACGGCGCCGTCGCGTCTGGCCGGTAACGTGTTGCTGGTGCACGAGACGATTGACCAGGTGAAAGAGCCGCGCCTGGCGTGGATCTACAACGCCGGCCAGCGCCGTGTGCGCCGGGCACCGCAGGTGGCCTATGACGGGCCAGGTACGGCTTCGGATGGTATGCGTACTGCCGATAACTTCGACCTGTTCTCCGGCGCCCCGGATCGTTACGACTGGAAGCTGGTCGGCAAGAAGGAGATGTACATCCCCTACAACGCCTACAAGCTGGATTCGCCAGCGCTCAAGTACGATGACGTCCTCCGTGCGGGGCATATCAACCAGGACCTGACCCGTTACGAGCTGCACCGCGTCTGGGAAGTTGAGGCAACCCTGAAATCGGGTGAGCGGCATATCTACGCCAAGCGCCACATGTACTTCGACGAAGACAGCTGGCAACTGGCGCTGGTGGATCACTACGACGGCCGTGGCCAGTTGTGGCGTGTCGCCGAAGGCCATGCGCAGCACTACTACAACCATAAAACGCCGGGCTACACCCTTGAGGCACTGTATGACCTGACGGCGGGTCGCTACCTGGCGCTGGGTATGAAAAACGAAGAGAAAAACGCCTACAACTTCAACTTCAAGGCCAGCGCGGCCGATTTCACCCCGGCTGCATTGCGTAACAGCGGCGTGCGTTAAACCCGCCGCTGGCGAGGAAGTTGCTCCGTGATTGGGCGGCCTGCGGGCCGCTTTTTTTATCGCTGGCTATCACCTGCTGTGATGGGCTTTGAACAATTGGGCATTGCGGTTTAGCCTGCATTAATCCGGTTTCAGCAATAACAATAAAACGAGCGGACATGAACGCTTCAGCGCCTTTCCCGCCGAGCGTCGCAGCACTGTCCTGCGGCAATATTCAGCGCCCGCCCCCCGGGCATCTTCCCCGGCTAGCCCTGCAGCAGCGGTTGCTTGGTGACGACTGTCGCCTGCGTCTGCTGATTGCCCCGGCCGGTTTCGGCAAAACCGTGCTATTGGCCGACTGTGCCCGCGAATGCCCGGCCGATTACACCCTGCTCTGGCTTAATTGCGCGGTCAGCGGGCTGCATGCCGAGCAACTGGCTCAGCAGCTGTGCCGGCTGCTGGAGTACCCGCCCGACCTGTCGACCGACGATGTTCTGCTGGCCCTGGCGCAAGAGTCACGAGCGCTGTGGATCATGCTCAATGATTACCCGGCGAACCCGGACAGTGCCGTGGATGAATTTCTCAGTCAGCTACTCAGCGTGACGCCGTCTGGCGTGTGCTGGTGGCTGGGCAGCCGTCGGCGTCCGAGTTGCAACCTGTCTCGGCTGTTGCTGGAAGGCGAATTGCTTGAATTGGGCAGCGCTGACCTGGCGTTCGGCGAGGCCGAGGTGGCGGCCTGGCTGCAACAACTGGATCCGGCTCGCAGTGCCAGGGCGCATGAGCTGCATGAGTTGACCCTGGGGTGGCCGGCGGCCTTGCGTTTGCGCCTGCTCGCCGCCCAGGCCGAGCCTGGTGCCGCGAGTACCGCGCAGACAAGCGGCCATGAGCACTTGCTGGATGAGTACGTGGAGCGCGAGGTGCTACAAGGGTTGCCGCAAGAGTTGCGGCACATGCTTGATCAACTGGCGCAGTTGCCTCGCTTCAACCCGGCGCTGTGTGACCACCTGTTCGGCATGGGTGAAGGCGCGGCCTGGCTGCGTGGCCTGATTGAACGGGGCCTGTTTATTCAGGAAATCGACACGGCCAAAGGCTGGTTTGTACTCTTTGAGCCGCTGGCCAGGCTGCTGCAACGGGCTACGGCGGGCATCCCCAACAGCGCCCTGCATGTGCACGCGAGCCAGTGGTTTGCCAGCCAGGGTGATATCCGCGCGGCGGTGGAGCATGCGCTGCTGGCCGGGCAGCCGGAGGTGGCCAGCAGCTTTCTCGAACGCTTTACCGAAGAGCAGGTGCTGCAGGGGCAAGACCTGGCGCTGATTCTGCGCTGGCGCAGCGAATTGCCAGAGAGTTTGCTGTGCAGCACGCCCCGGCTGATTGTGTTGAATGCCTGGGTGCTGCTGCTGGTCGGTCGTCTGGATGAGGCGCAGCACTGTATCGACCAGTTGGCGCGCTTTCAGCCGCGTAGCGATGGCGGGCGAACCCGTGAGCTGTTTGCGCATTGGCAGGCGATCCAGGGCATCATCGCCTACGGCCGCGTCTGTGCGATCGGTGCCCGTGGCCACTTGCTTGAGGCCTTGCAGGGCTTGCCGGAGAGTGCCTGGGCACAAGCGCTGCTGTGCCGTTCGGCGCTGACCCTGGTGGCCATTGGCGAAGGCGATCTGGAGTTGGCGCATAAGCTCAGCTTCGAGGCGTTGAAGCAGGCGCGCTTGCACGATAACCCGGTGTTTGAGGCACTGCTGGAGTTGGACCATGCCTTGTTGCTGGAGGCTCGCGGGGAGTTTGCTCGCGCCGAGGCGCTGTTGCAGCGAGTGTTGAATGCGGCCCAGCCAACGCTGCTGGGCGGCACCCCGGTCTTGGCGCGTTTGCAGTTGCGTTTGGCCCGTGTACAGCTGCGCCAGGGGCGCTCAGCCGAGGCCGCTCACTGGCTGCCCATTGGCCTTGAGAACGCGCTTGAGTGTGGTGACCCAGGCGCTTTTCACGGTTACCTCGGGCTGGCAGAGCTGGCTATGGGGCAGGGCGACTTTGCCGGCGCATTTGCCCATCTGGGCCAGGCGGAACGCTTGATGCAACGTCAGCATGTCGCTGAAACCCTCTACCGCGGCACGTTGCTGCTGGCCAGCAGTCACCTGTGGGTCGCCCAGGGCCATCACGCGCGTGCGCGCATGGCGATCGGCCGGGTGCTGGGTTATGCGCAGCGGGTCAAGGCGATTCTGCCCACGCCGAACTTCCCTGAGCTGATTCCGCGTTTTCAGCTGTTGTCTCTGCAAATGGACCTGGCCCAGGGGGAGGATGTCCGCGAGCCCTTGCGGCAACTGAGTGAGCAGGCCGCGGGTCAGGGCCGACAAGCATTGCTCTGTGAGCTCTGGCTGGCCTATGCCGAGGCTTGCATGGCCTGTGGCGACAAGGACGCGGCGGCGCAAGCGCGTGAAAACGCACAGGCACTGCGCCAACGCCTGGGTTATCAGTGCCTGTGGTTTACGGTGGCCAAGCCCACTGCCGAAGGCGCAGTAGCACAGCCCGCCAGCAATGGTTTGAGCCTGCGTGAGCTGGCGGTGCTGCGGCTGATCGCCCAGGGCTGCTCGAACCTGGAGGTGGCCGAGCAACTGTTTATTTCCCTGCATACGGTCAAGACCCATGCCCGGCGGATCAACGGCAAGTTGGGCGTGTCGCGGCGAACCCAGGCGGTAGCCAAGGCCAAGGCGTTGGGCTTTTTCTAGCTCAATGCAGGGCCGGGTTGGCGCGTAGCAGGCTCAAACGCTGGCTGAGTTGCAGGCGCTGCGTGGCGTCGTCGCACAGCAGCAGCGCGTGCTCCAGGTCGAAGCGGGCCCCCTGCGGGCAATCCAGTCGCTCATAAATCTCGGCACGGGCCAGGTGGTCGTGCAGGGTAGGGGTGCCCAGTAGCAGCACGCGCTCGGCGTCCAGCAACGCCTCCAACGGTTCATCGGCCTGCAGGTACAGCTGGCGCAGATTGCGCGACAGGCGCTGCAACATGCTGCGGGCGTCACAGGCGTGCAATTGGCTGGCGCTCAGTTCGGCATTGGCGCCCATATGCCGCTGCAACAGCTCGCGGCATTCGCGGGTATACAGGCGGCGGCCGCTGCAGGGGTCGAGCAGGTGGTCGGCTCCCGGCACGCGCAGCAGGAAATGCCCAGGAAAGTTCACCCCCTGCAGCGGAATTGCCAGGCGCCTGGCCAGTTCCAGCGCGAGCAGGGCCAGGGATAGCGGCTGGCCACGGCGACGCAGCAGCAGGTGATCAAGCAGGGCCGCTTGCGGGCGCAGTGGGTACTCGTCGTCCTCATGGAAGTCCAGCTCACTCAGGCGTCGCAGCAAGGGTTGCGCCAGCTCCTGGGCGGGCAGGTTGGGCAAGCCCTGACTGACCTGCTGCTGCAGGCTGTTGAGCCGGCGCAGCACCTCGGCCGGTTGCAGCGTCGGGTGGTGCTCTGCCGCAATCCACAGCGCTGCCTCGAAAAGGGCGAGCGGTTCTTGCTCCAGGCAGGCGAGGCAGGCAGCGCGTGGGTCCATGGCAATCTCCAAGTGTTCCTGACGTTGTAGCCAGGCGCCTAACCTTCGTCCAGTACATTGTTGCGTCGGCGTCATGCCAAGGTGCTGGCTGTGTCTCTGAATAAGGAAATCAAGGATGTCTGCCACCCTACGGCGCTATGCCCTGATGCTGCTAACGCTGTTCAGTCCCCTGTTAAACGCTGCGCAATCCTCGCAATACACGCTGTTGGCCCAAGAGCTATCAACCTACCGGTTATTGACCCTGTTTCACCTGTTACGGCTTGAGCAGGGGGCGCCCGAGGTGCACCTTCGCCTGCAGGCCGAACTGGAAAACTTTGAGCATCTAATCCACGTGCAGGCCGATGAGGCGCTGGCCAGCCAGTTGCAGCCGAGCGCCCAGCGCTTTCAGACGGCACTGTTGGACGGCGCTCGGCAGAGCCACGATGAGATTGACTTCTATGTGCTCGGCGAGCTGTCGCAGAGTGGGCACGGCCTGTTGCAACTGATCCGTCAGCACCAGGTCGAGTTGGCGGACAGCCCAGCGTCGATGGACCTGCGCCAGGCCATATTGATGCAGCAGATTGCCGCTGAATATGTGCGCGAGGCTGCCAGTTTTGATTCGGGCTCTGCGGTTTATGACCGCGCGCAAGAGCTGTCCGAGCCGGTTGATGTGCTGGCGCAGACGTTCAGTCAGCGCCTTGCCCAGCTGCAGCACGCCACGGCTGAAAGCGCCGATCAGCGCGCCAAACTGGAGCAGGTTCGGGTGATCTGGAATTACATCGAGCAGCCGTTGCTTGACTACCGTGAGCGCTCGTTGCCCTTTGTGATCAGCCGATACAGCGAGCAGATCGTCGTGTTGCTGATCAACTGATCACCGGAGGCTTGTTATCGGGCGTGCCGCCTATACTGATTTGCAAATCAGTACGGGAGCCAGAGCATGTTCGCCATGATGGAAACCGCCCGGCTGGAGTCGCTGCACTTCGCCGTGGACCCGCTGAGCGGTCTGCAGGCCATTATCGCCATTCATAACACTCGCCTGGGCCCTGCGCTCGGCGGTTGCCGCTACCTGGCCTACGCCGACACGCCAAGCGCCATCGAGGATGTGCTGCGCCTGGCCAAAGGCATGAGCTACAAGGCCGCGCTGGCGGGCTTGCCGCAGGGCGGCGGCAAGGCGGTGATTATCCGACCTCGGCATGTGGCTAATCGCGCTGCGCTGTTTGAAGCCTTCGGCCGGTTTATCGAAACCCTCAATGGCCGCTATATCACCGCCATGGACAGCGGTACTTCCAGCGTCGATATGGACTGCATTGCGCAACACACTCGACATGTCACCAGCATCACGGCTGAAGGTGATCCGTCCCCGCATACGGCCATGGGTGTCTTTACCGGTATTCGTGCCACCGCGCTGGCGCGCCTGGGCAGCGATAACCTGGAAGGCTTGCGGGTGGCGATTCAGGGCCTCGGGAATGTCGGTTATGCCCTGGCCGAGCAACTGCACGCGGCGGGCGCCGAGTTGTTGGTCAGTGATCTGGATTCAGGGCGTGTGCAACGGGCGGTTGAACAGTTAGGCGCTCGGCCTATTGCCCATGAGGCGTTGCTGGGCATTCCCTGTGACATCCTCGCACCCTGCGGACTGGGCGGGGTCCTGAACAGCACCACGGTCAGTCAATTGCGCTGTTCGGCGGTGGCGGGCGCGGCGAATAACCAGCTGGCCAGCGCCGATATCTCGGACAGCCTGCAGGCGCGAGGCATTCTCTATGCGCCGGATTATGTGATTAACGCCGGCGGGCTGATTTATGTGGCATTGAAACATCAGGGCGAAAGCCTGGTTGCGATCACTGCGCACCTGACCCAGATCAGCCGGCGGCTGACCGAAATATTTGGCCATGCCCAGGCCGATAAACGCTCACCGGCCAGGGTCGCCGATGCGATTGCAGAGCGCTTGTTATATGGCTGAACAAGCGCACCACTATGTGGGAGGGGCTTTAGCCGCGACTCGGCGATTAAAAGCTCGCCGCTAAAGCGCCTCCCACAGCGCAGTTGATATTGACCAGAAACACAAAACCCCAGTCATGGACTGGGGTTTTATCTGCCGCGGCGAAGGTTATTCGGCAGCCGGCTCGCTCAGCTCACTTAAGGCGTCAGGCTGATTTTTGAACGCCTTGGCAAAGATTTCGCGGTTCTTTGCCATGTAAATGCCCAGCTCTTCACCCTGGGCCTCATTCAGCGAGGGCACGGCTTTTTGCAGCACCTCGGTGAGTAACTCGGCCAATTCGAGCATTTTGTCATGACGGTCGGCTTCGGCTTTATCCATGAACAAGCGCTCCAAATCTCGGCTGCTGCGGTACACCACTTCGACGGCCATTCATCACCTCTACGCCTTCACGCTAGTAAGTTGTAAAACTGTGTATTTGTACAGTGGTTGCGAGCATAAAGAACTCGCCGGCATTTGAACAGCGGCAATTGCCATGTCGGTCAACACCATAGCGTATTCTGCGCCGGCGCGAGCCTGAGCGTCGTCCTGGCGCATCTGTTGCTAGTGCTTTTTGGTCGGTAACCAGCATCTTCTACGGGGCTGCTGGCGAGCACGCGCAGGCCATGATCATTTTTGATTCTCTAGGAGCTTTTATGGGTACGCCAAACTGGGCCGAGCGGATTCGGGAACGCATGCATGGGCTGGCTGAGTCGCTGGGCAATCTGTTGATGGAGGCGTTCCACTACCTGGCGCTGTTCGCCATCGGTGCGATCACCGCCTGGGCAGCGGTGATGGCCTTCATTGGCATGCTCGACAAGGGGCACATCACGGTCGATGACATCCTGCTGCTGTTCATCTACCTGGAATTGGCGGCCATGGTGGGGATCTACTTCAAAACCAACCATATGCCGATTCGCTTCATGATCTATGTGGCGATTACCGCACTGACCCGCCTGATGATTTCCGATATCTCGCACAACCATAAACCCGATATGGGCGTGGTGATGGTGTCCGGGGCGATTCTGCTGCTGGCGCTGGCGATCTTTGTGGTGCGTTTTGCCTCCTCGCGCTACCCCTCGGTGAAAGTCGAAAGCCCACGGCGCAAGCGCAACCCGGCCGATGATGCGGCGGAGAAAGATGACACCCATAGCGACGATTGAGCGCGGTTCAGTCGCTTAATGGGGCAAACAGCGCCTGCAGGTCGTCTTCGCTGAGCTGTAGCTGGTCCTGACTGCCACCGGCCAACAGGCCACGGGCCAGATTGGCCTTGGCCTGCTGCAGTTGCTGGATCTTCTCTTCCACGCTGCCGCGGGCGATCAGCTTGTAGACGAACACCGGCTTGTCCTGACCGATGCGGTAGGCGCGGTCGCTGGCCTGGGCTTCGGCGGCCGGGTTCCACCAGGGGTCGAAGTGGATCACCGTGTCGGCGGCGGTCAGGTTCAGTCCCGCGCCACCGGCTTTCAGGCTGATCAGGAAGATTGGCAGCTCGCCGGCCTGGAACTGCTGCACCGGGGTGCGGCGGTCCTGGGTGCTGCCGGTGAGTTTGGCGTAGGCAATGCCACGCGCCTTCAACTCGGTTTCGATCAGCGCCAGCATCGAGGTGAACTGGGAGAACAGCAGCACGCGGCGGCCTTCGGCGAACAGTTCGTCGAGCATCTCCAGCAGGCCGCTGAGCTTGCCCGAGTCCTGGCTGGTCAGTTGGCTGTCGCCCTCATCACCGAGCAGGCGCACGTCACAGCAGGCCTGACGCAGGCGCAGCAGCGCTTCGAGAATCACGATCTGGCTGCGCGCCAGGCCCTGGCGGGCGATCTCGTCACGCACCTTCTTGTCCATGGCCAGGCGCAGGGTTTCGTAGCGGTCGCGTTGCGCCGCGCTGAGTTCGACCCAATGGGTGATTTCGGTTTTCGGCGGCAGCTCGCTGGCCACCTGTTCCTTGGTGCGGCGCAGGATAAAAGGCTTGATGCGCCCGCTCAGGTGCGCCAAACGCAGTTCGTTGGCGTTTTTCTCAATCGGCGTGCGGTAGTCGCGGCTAAAGCTTTTGCTGTCACCGAGCCAGCCGGGCATGAGGAAGTTGAACAGCGACCACAGCTCGCCCAGGTGGTTTTCCAGCGGTGTACCGGTCAGGCACAGGCGCTGCCCGGCCTTGAGTTGCCCGGCGGCGAGGGCGGCCTTGCTGCGCGGGTTCTTGATGTTCTGCGCTTCATCGAGAATCAACAGGCGGTAGCTGTAAGCACTCAGCGCCTTGAGGTCGCGCGGCAGCAGGGCGTAGGTGGTGAGGATGATGTGCTGCTCAGCGATCTGTTTGAACAGTGCGCGGCGTTTGGGCCCATGCAGCGCCAGGACCTTGAGCTGCGGGGTAAAACGCGCGGCTTCGTCCTGCCAGTTGGGGATCAGGCTGGTGGGCATGACGATCAGCGCCGGTTGCTGCAAGCGTCCGGCGTTGTGCTCGCAAAGGATATGGCCGAGGGTCTGCAGGGTTTTGCCCAGGCCCATGTCGTCGGCCAGCAGACCACCCACCCCCAGTTCAGCCAGCCCCTGCATCCAGGCCAGCCCTTGCAGTTGATAGGGCCGCAGTTGCGCCTGCAAACCGCTGGGCGCTTGCAGGGTGGCGCTGTCCAGTTGTTGCAGGCGTTGGGCAAATTCACGCACCTGGCTGCCGCCCTGCCAGCTCAGGGCGGGCCCTTCTTGCAAGTGATTCAACCGCGCGGCGTCCAGGCGCGACAGGCGCAGGCGTTGGCTGGATTCACCCGGTTCGCGCACAAACAGCTCGCCGAGGGTGGCCAGCAGTGGCTTCAAGCGGGACAGCGGCAGGGCGGCGCGTTTGTGATTGTTGGGCAGGCTGACCAGCAGCATTTCATCGTCATCACGTTTGTTCAGTGCCTCGCCGTTGAGCAGCCAGGGCTTGTGCCGGATGGCCTGTAACAGGATCGGCAACAGGCTGATGCGCTGCCCTTCGACCTCAATGCCCAGCTCCAGGTCGAACCAGGTTTGCTGGGCATCCTCCTCGACCTCGGCATACCAGTCATCGACCTGCGCCAGGTTGAACTGGAAGTCCGGCTGCATGCGGATCTGCCAGCCTTCCTCGCGCAGCTTCGGCAGGTGTTCGCGGACAAACAGCAGCCAGGCCGCGTCATTCGGTTGTTCGTAGGCTTCGCCGGCGCTTTCCGGCAGGGCTTCGCTTTGCCTCAGTGAGACGTGCAAGCCGCTTTGCTGCAAGCGTGAGCGCAGCAGCGCTTCAGCCTCAAGGTCGCGGACGATGCGCAGGCTCAGCTGCGGGCTCTGTTTGATCAGCAGGTCCTTACCGCTTTTGCCCGCCGCCAGGTGGCCTTGGTAGGCAAAGGCCAAGGCGGCACGGTGCTGGGTCTGTTCCTGCATGCGGCCCTTGCGCGCATCGAAGTGCACGCGCACCAGGCTGCCGAGGCTGAGTACCGGGGTGGGCTGCAGGTCTTCCAGGCGTTCTTCGCGGGCTTGCGGGCTGCTGACAATCAGCGGCGAGAGGTCGACGCCTTGCTCCTGCTGGCGTTGCAGGGTGAGCAGGGCGCTGGCCACATGCTTGCAGTTAAAGCCCACCGGGCAACTGCACTTGCCGCTGACGCCCCAGCCCTGGCCGTAGTGATTGAGGCTGATGCGCTGCTGGTAGGTTTGCGCGCCCGAGCCGCGGCAACTGGCCAGCAGGGTGTTGTCCTTGAGGCTGAGCAGGCGGCTGCGACCCTGCGCGGCGTAGCCCTGGCCGCGCTGCAAATCGCCCACGCCGAACTCCGCGCGCCAGTCTTCCTCACGCAGATGCAGGATATCGAGGGCCATCAGCGGCACCGGATCGGCAAACAGATGAATCGTGGCATGGGCGCTTTCTCAAAGGCAGCCGACAATTCTTGCACAGCCGACAATGGATTAGCAGACGCCGTGCGTTTTCAGGGGGCGTTTAGCCGCGCCAACGGACAGCCGGACGTGCGGATGATTTAAACGCTGGGCGTGCAGGGCCGTTGCAGCGCGGCGCGGTATTGCCCAGGCGTGGCGCCGAAGGCCTGACGAAAACGATTATTGAAATGGCTGGCGCTGGCAAAGCCGCAGGCCAGGGCCACCTCACCCAGCGGCAGGTGCCCGTGTTGCAGCAATTGCTGGCCACGGCGCAAGCGCTGCGCCAGCACATAGCGATGAGGCGGCAGGCCGAAGCTGAGCTGGAACATGCGCGCAAAGTGATACTCCGACAGCGCGCACAGCGCGGCCAGTTGCCCCAGGCTGAGCGGCTCGGCCAGATGGGCATCGATAAACTCGCGTAGCCGGCGGCGCTGCGTGGGTGCCAGGCCGCCGCTCAGGCGCACGCCTTGTCGGCGGCCCACCTGGGATAACAGCGCATGGCTGACCAGTTCGTGGGCCAGGCTGCTGCCGAGCAGGCGCTCGCCCGGCTCATCCCAATCCAGCAGGCTGAGCTGGCGGAAGCGCCGGGCCTGTTGCGCATCATCGAGAAAGGTACTTTCACGCAGTTCCAGCTCGCGCGGCTCGCGGTCGAGCAGGTGGACGGCAGCCAGGGCGAATTGTTCCTGGCTGATGTACAGGTGGGCCAACTGGATTTCCCCGTTGATCACCCAGGCCGACTGGTGCCCGGCCGGGAGGATGCACAGCTTGTCTGGCGCGCCCTTGCTGCTGGGACTTTCGCGGCGAAAGGTGCCGGTGCCGCCGGCCAGGTAGCAGGACAGCGTGTGATGGCTGGGGGCTTGGTAATCGCGGGCGTCATGGCGGTTGCTCCACACGGCAGCGGCCAGCCCGTCACCCAGCTCGGCGCTGCGATGCAGCCGGGCATTGGGCGAGCTGTGCATGCTCTGAAAAACCTGTAAGTGTTCGAGTGGCGCCATACATCCTCCGTCGCCCCATGCTACGCCGGCGCCGCGCGTCTGCCAGCCCCTGCGCCAGAAAAAGCGCAAGAATGTGCAAGTGCAGGCCGCCGTTCTGGGGCGCGTCGTCAGAGGTTAATTGTGTGCGCGCTCGTACCAGCTTTTGCTGCTGTTCACACGGCGCACCAGCCAGAGCATCACCGGCACCTCGATCAGCACGCCAACCACGGTGGCCAGCGCCGCGCCGGAGTTGAAGCCGTACAGCGCGATGGCCACCGCCACGGCCAGCTCGAAGAAGTTCGACGCGCCGATCATCGCCGCCGGCCCGGCAATGTCGTGGCGCACCTTGAGCTGGCGGCACATCCAATAGCCTAGTGCGGCAATAAACAGGGTTTGCAGCAGAATCGGCACCGCCAGCATGGCGATGATCAGTGGCTGCGCAACGATGGTCTGGCCCTGGAAGGAAAACAACAGCACCAGGGTGGCCAGCAGGGCGAGGATGGAAAACGGGGCGATGCGCGTCAGCACCGCTTGCAGCACCGCATCGCCACGGCGCAGCAGGCGTGCGCGGATAAATTGGGCAATCGCCAGCGGGATGACGATATACATCACCACAGATAACAGCAGGGTGTCCCAGGGCACCGGAATCGACGACACACCGAGCAGCAGGGCGACGATGGGCGCAAACGCGAAGACCATCACCAGATCGTTGATCGCCACCTGGGTCAGGGTGAAGTTGGCGTTGCCCTTACACAGGTTGCTCCAGACAAACACCATGGCGGTGCAGGGCGCGGCACCCAGCAGAATCAACCCGGCCACGTAGCTGTCGATCTGCTCGGCGGGCAGCCAGTCGGCGAAGATGTGGCGCAGAAACAGCCAGGCCATAAAGGCCATGGTAAAGGGCTTGATCAGCCAGTTGACACTGAGCGTGACGGCGAGCCCGGCGCGCTGCTGATAGACCTCGGCGATGGCGCTGAAATCGATCTTCATCAGCATGGGGATGATCATGACCCAGATCAGCAGGCCTACCGGGATATTCACCTGGGCTATTTCCAGTGCGCCCACGGCCTGTGCTGCCTCGGGCGCGAACAGGCCGATAAGCGTGCCGCCGACGATGCAGAAAAACACCCAAAGCGTCAGGTAGCGCTCGAAAAACCCCAGCGGGGCACCTGCGGCTTGCTTGCCGATGACTTCACACTGACTGGACATTGCGATTTCCTTGTAGCTGAGCGCCGAGTCTGGCGGTACTCGGGTGGTCTTCTATTGATTCAAGTCGCCCTGCAAGGCTTCGCTTATTTCACTTACCGTGCTGCGCGCGGTGCGGGTGACGCCGATCAGGGTCGCCGAGGCCGCCCCGGTCCATTCGCCATAGCCGACCAGCCACAAACCGGGTTGCTTGCAGGCGCGGGTGCCGTCGACAGCGATCTTGCCATCGGCTTCCAGCACATCCAGGCCCTGCAGGTGATCCAGCGCCGGGCGAAAGCCGGTGCACCAGATCAGCGCATCCACCGCCTTGTGGCGGCCATCGGCCCATTCAACACCCTCTGCCGTTAAGCGCTGGAACGGCCGCTCAGCCACCAGCACGCCGCGCTCGCGGGCTTCACGTACTGGCTCGACCATCACGATATCGCCCAGACCGCCAACCGGCTGGTCGATCACGCGACCTTCCTGCTGAGCCTTCCAGCGTTCGGTGGCGCGCTCGAACAGCACCCGGCCATCAACCTCATCGGGCAGAAAGGCTGGCGGTTCTTGGGTGATCCACAAGGTGTCGGCGACTTTTGAAACTTCGGCAAGAATCTGCGCCCCGGAGTTACCGCCGCCCACCACCAGCACGCGCTTGCCGGCGAAGGCCTGCGGGTCGCGGTAATGCGCCGAGTGCAGTTGCTGGCCAGCAAACTGCGCGCTGCCGGGGTAAGGCGGGATAAAGGGTTTGCTCCAGGTGCCGGTGGCGCTGACCAAAGCCCGGCAACGCCATTGCTGGCTGCCGGCCTGCACCACAAACAACTCGCCTTCGCGTGTCACCAGATCGACATGCACCGGCCGCACAATCGGCAACTGATAGCGCGCCTCGTACTGCGCGAGGTAGTCAATTACCGCATCGCGGTGCGGGTAGCCGGGTTCAGGGTTGGGCATTTGCCAGCCGGCGATGGAACTCCAGGTCGCCGGGGAGAACAGCCGCAACGAGTCCCAGCCATGCTGCCAGGCGCCGCCGGGTTGCGCCTGATCATCGAGCAGCAGAAACGACAACTGGGTGCGCCGCAGAAAGTAGGCGGTGGCCAGCGCGGCCTGGCCGCCGCCGATAATCAGAACGTCCACTGGCTCTTGCAGGGTCATGCAATCGCTCCTTGTGTGCTCGCTTGTGGAGAGTAGGGTCATCAAGATATACGGTTTACAAGATATATGATTTTTAATATATTCGCCAAACCGAATTTAAATGGCGCTGCTGCAATGACATCGAAAACCCGAGTGTTGTTTCTCTGCGTGGCCAACTCGGCCCGTTCGCAAATGGCTGAAGCCTTACTGCGTCATACCGACCCGGATGGCTATGAGGCGTTCAGCGCCGGGACTTTGCCTAATGAGGTTGACCCGCGTGCACGCATGGCGCTGGAGCAGTTGGGGGTGGTAACCGACGGTCTGCGTAGCAAGTCATTGGATGAGTTCGCTGGTGAACACTTCGACTACGTCATCACGCTGTGCGACAAGGCTGCTTTCGAGTGCAGCACCTTGCCTGGCGCCGGAGAGTACCTGGCCTGGAACTTTGCAGATCCAGCCACCAACCAGCAGGCCAACGCCTATAAACACACGCTTCACGAGATTCACGAACGCATCAAGATGTTTGTATTAGTGAAGAGCAAGCGCTGAGGCCCCGATGCTAGAACCCATAAGTCCCACCAGTGTCTTTAAATGCCTGGCCGATGAAACCCGCGTACGCATGACCCTGCTTATCGCTGCCGAGGGCGAGTTGTGCGTATGCGAGCTGACCACTGCGCTGGAAGATAGCCAGCCGAAGATTTCCCGTCACCTGGCACAACTGCGCAATTGCGGCTTGTTGGAGGATCAGCGCCGCGGTCAGTGGGTGTACTACCGCCTGCACCCACAACTGCCCGAGTGGGTGCAGCAGATGCTGCAGGTGGTCGTGCAGGCCAACCAGCCCTGGCTGGCGGTAAATAGCGAAAAGCTGCAGAGCATGCGCAATCGACCCGAGCGGCAGAGCCTCTGCGGTTAGCCTAAGCCTCACATCAAGGAATGCCATGAAAGTCCTGTTTCTCTGCACCGCAAATAGCTGCCGCAGCATCCTTTCCGAGGCGCTATTCAATCACTTGGCTCCAGCCGGCATGCGTGCTTACAGCGCTGGCAGCCAGCCCAAGGGCGAGGTTCATCCGCTGGCGTTGGCGGCCCTTGGCCGCGCAGGTGTTTCCAGCGAAGGACTGAGCAGCAAAGGCACCGAGGCGCACGCCGAACTGGCTCCCGAGCTGGTGATTACCGTGTGCGACAAGGCCGCCGGCGATGCCTGTCCGGTGTTCTTCGGGCCTGCGCTCAAGGCGCATTGGGGCTTGGCCGATCCATCTGAACTGGCCGGCATGCCACAGCAGATCAATGCGGCTTTCGATGCAACCGTGGCGATTATTCAGGCACGGCTCAATGCGTTTTTTGCGGCCCAGCCGACCACTCTTAGTCGCGAGGCGCTTCAGGCCGAGTTGCGCCGTATCGCCAGCCTCTGATGCCAGGAGTTGCTATGTACCCTGAACTGCCGAATATCGACCCCGCACTGCTTGATCTGCCGGATCACGCGCAACTGAGCAAACCGGCCGTGCTGCACAAACCGCGTATTCTGCTGCTGTACGGCTCTAACCGGGCGCGCTCCTACAGCCGCCTGCTGACTGAGGAAGCCGCGCGTTTGCTTGAGCAGTTCGGTGCCGACACGCGCATCTTTAACCCCAGCGGCCTGCCGTTGCCGGACGATGCCCCCGAGGATCACCCCAAGGTGCAGGAGCTGCGCGAGCTGGTGCTGTGGAGCGAAGGCATGGTCTGGTGCTCGCCGGAGCGCCATGGCGCGATGACCGGGGTGTTCAAGGCGCAGATCGATTGGGTGCCCCTGAGCATGGGCGCGGTGCGTCCGACCCAGGGCAAGACCCTGGCATTGATGCAGGTCAGCGGCGGTTCGCAATCCTTCAATGCGCTGAACCAGATGCGCGTGCTGGGGCGCTGGATGCGCATGTTCACCATCCCCAACCAGTCCTCTGTAGCTAAAGCTTTTCTTGAATTCGACGAGGATGGGCGGATGAAGCCTTCGGCCTATTACGACCGGGTGGTGGACGTGATGGAAGAGCTGGTCAAGTTCACCCTGCTGCTGCGCGGGCAGGCGGACTACCTGGTGGACCGTTATTCCGAGCGCAAGGAGTCTGCCGAGCAATTGTCCAAACGGGTCAATCAGCCTTCCATTTAATTGTTCAGGATCAATCCACATGTCTCACCCGTTCGACATCCTCAGTATCCCCAATCGTCCCGGCCGGTTGATCTTTACGCCTTGCCCCGGCACCAGGGACAGCAGCCTGGGAAGCGCCTTGAGCGTCTTGAAGCAACAAGCCGGCGCGCATGCCGTGCTGAGCCTGATGCCCACTGCCGAGTTGGCGCAGAATGCGGTCAGCGATTTACCTGCGCAGTGCGCTGCCCAGGGCTTGAGCTGGCTGCACTTGCCGGTGGCCGATGAGCAGGTGCCGCTGGCCGACTTTGACGCGGCCTGGCCCGCGGCCATGGCGCAGATGGCTGAGCTGCTGGCGGCCGACCAGGCCATCGCCATTCACTGCAAGGGCGGCTCCGGGCGTACCGGGCTGATTGCCGCGCGCATCCTGATCGAGCTGGGTATCGCGCGCAGCGAGGCCGTCAGCCTGGTGCAGGCGCTGCGGCCGAAAGCCATTCAGCACCCGGCCCACGCGGGCTGGATCGCCCAATTCGGCCAGTGAGATGAGTCTGCTTAACACGCTCGGCCTGTTCGCCCTTACGGCCCTGGCCGAGATTCTCGGCTGCTACTTGCCGTACCTGTGGCTGAAACAAGGCAAAAGCATCTGGCTGCTGCTACCGGCCGCTGCGTCGCTGGCGCTGTTTGTCTGGCTGCTGACCCTGCACCCCACCGCGAGCGGGCGGGTGTATGCGGCGTATGGCGGGGTGTATGTGGCCACGGCCATTGTCTGGTTGTGGCTGGTGGACGGCGTGCGTCCGAGTCACTGGGATCTGCTCGGGGCCGCCGTGGCCCTGCTTGGCATGGCGATCATCATGTTCGCCCCGCGTTCGCTTTAATCATTGGATGAGAACATCAGTATGGCTATCAAGGTAGGTATCAACGGCTTTGGTCGGATCGGTCGTCTGGCGCTGCGCGCGGCCTGGGGCTGGCCGGAATTCGAGTTTGTGCAGATCAACGATCCGGCGGGCGATGCGGCGACCCATGCGCACCTGCTGAATTTCGACTCGGTGCATGGCCGTTGGCAGTATGAGGCGAGCAGTGAAGGCGAGTGCATCCTGATCGACGGCAAACGCATCCAGGTCACGACCAACAAGGCCATCGCCGACACCGACTGGAGTGGCTGCGATCTGGTGATCGAGGCCAGCGGCAAGATGAAGACTGTGGCGGTGCTGCAGGGGTATCTCGCTCAGGGCGTGCAACGCGTAGTGGTCAGCGCGCCGGTGAAAGAGGCGGGCGCGCTGAATGTGGTCATGGGCGTCAATCAGCAGCTATTCGACCCGGCCGTGCATCGCATCGTCACGGCGGCGTCGTGCACCACCAATTGCCTGGCGCCGGTGGTCAAGGTGATCCACGAAAACCTTGGTATCCGCCACGGTTCGATCACCACCATCCACGACCTGACCAACACCCAGAGCATCCTCGATCAGCCACACAAGGACCTGCGTCGGGCGCGGGCCAGTGGCATGAGCCTGATTCCCACCAGCACCGGTTCGGCCACGGCGATTGCCGAGATCTTCCCCGAGCTGCGCGGCAAGCTGAACGGCCATGCGGTGCGCGTACCGCTGGCCAACGCCTCGTTGACCGACTGCGTATTTGAAGTGGAGCGGGCAACGACGGCTGAGGAGGTGAATGCCTTGCTCAAGGCCGCCGCTGACGGCCCGCTGGCCGGGATTCTCGGTTACGAGGCACGGCCGCTGGTGTCCATCGACTACCGCACCGATCCACGCTCCTCGATCATCGATGCGCTGTCGACCATGGTGGTCAACGGCACCCAGGTGAAGCTGTATGCCTGGTACGACAACGAATGGGGCTACGCCAACCGCACCGTCGAATTGGCGCGGATGGTCGGTGCAGCCAGCTAACACCGTTCTGTGGGAGGGGCTTTAGTCGCGACTTGGTGGAATGACTGTCGCGGCTAAAGCCCCTCCCACGCTCTGGAACTGCCTGAACCGTAGGATGGGTTAAGCGCAGCGCTACCCATCAAACCGCGCAGCACAACAGGAACTCCCGATGCACGCCTTATCCCGTCTCGCCCCAGAAGTGCGCCAATACCTGTTGGTAACCGGCAATTACTGGGCCTTTACTCTGACTGACGGCGCGCTGCGCATGCTGGTGGTGCTGCATTTTCACAGCCTCGGTTACACGCCGCTGGCGATCGCCGCGCTGTTTCTGTTCTATGAGATTTTCGGCGTGGTGACCAATCTGGTCGGTGGCTATCTGGGCGCGCGGCTGGGGCTTAATCGCACCATGAATATCGGCCTGGGCTTGCAGGTCGCGGCGTTGCTGATGCTCACGGTGCCGGCGGCCTGGCTGACGGTGCCCTGGGTGATGGGCGCGCAGGCGCTGTCCGGTATCGCCAAAGACCTGAACAAGATGAGCGCGAAAAGCTCGATCAAACTGCTGGTGCCGGACAACCAGCAGGGCACTTTGTACAAGTGGGTGGCGATCCTCACCGGCTCGAAAAACGCGCTCAAGGGCGTGGGCTTCTTTATGGGCGGCGCATTGCTGGCACTGCTCGGTTTCAGTGGCGCAGTGCTGGCCATGGCTGCGGTGCTGGCGCTGATCTGGTTGGCCAGTCTGCTGTTGCTGAAGAAGGATCTGGGCAAGGCCAAGGCCAAGCCGAAGTTTCGCGACATGCTGTCCAAGAGCCGGGCGATCAATATGCTCTCGGCGGCGCGGCTGTTTTTGTTTGGCGCCCGCGATGTGTGGTTTGTCGTGGCGCTGCCGGTGTACCTGTCCAGCGTGTTGGGTTGGGACTTCTGGCTGGTTGGCGGTTTTCTCGCCGCCTGGGTGATTGGCTACGGCATGGTGCAGGCCTTTGCTCCGGCCATCACCGGCAAGGCCAGCGGCCGCTTGCCGGATGGCCGCGCGGCATTCGCCTGGGCGGCCGTACTGGCGGCTTTGCCAGCGGCGATCGCACTGGGGTTGGACAGTGACTTATCGGCGCAATGGGTCTTGCTCGGTGGGCTGATGCTGTTTGGCGCGCTGTTTGCGGTGAACTCCTCACTGCACAGCTACCTGATCGTCAGCTACGCCAAGGAGGATGGTGTATCGCTGGATGTCGGCTTCTACTACATGGCCAACGCCATGGGCCGACTGCTCGGCACGTTGCTGTCCGGCTGGGTCTATCAGGCCTATGGGTTGGGCGCGTGCTTGTGGGTTTCTTCGGCCTTTGTGCTGCTGGCGGCGCTGATTTCTCTCGGGCTGCCACGGCACCGCTAAGCGCATGTAAGGCGCGTCCCTGGCCGCTCAGCGCCTGGTGGGTTACGTGGCGCGCGGCTATGCAGTCGGTCCCAAGTCCTCGGCATTGCGCCACTAACCCACCCTACAGGCGGCGGGTAGGCAGTTAATAAGCGCAAGTTTATGCAAGCGCGCCAGGGCTGGTCGGGCGCAGACTCTCGAGCATCTACTGGGAGTTTGTTGATGAACCTGTCGCTCTATCTGTTGACCGTACTGATCTGGGGCACCACCTGGATCGCGCTCAAGCTGCAACTGGGCGAGGTGGCGATTGCCGCGTCCATTGCCTATCGCTTTGCCCTGGCCTCGCTGGTGTTGTTTGCCCTGCTGTTGCTCAGTGGGCGTCTGCAAAAAGTCGATCAGCGTGGCCAGATGATTTGTCTGGTGCAGGGGCTGTGCCTGTTCTGCCTGAATTTCATGTGCTTCTACACCGCCAGCCAGTGGATACCCAGCGGCCTGGTCGCGGTGATTTTCTCCACCGCGACGCTGTGGAATGCGATCAATGCGCGGCTGTTCTTCAAGCAGAAGATCGCCGCCAATGTGCTGGCCGGTGGTGCGCTGGGGCTTAGCGGGCTGGCGCTGCTGTTCTGGCCCGAGCTGGCCGGGCATGAGGCCAGCCACGAAACCCTGCTGGGCATTGGCCTGGCGATCATGGGCACGCTGCTGTTTTCCGCCGGTAACATGCTGTCCAGCATGCAGCAAAAAGCCGGGCTTAAACCGCTGACCACCAATGCCTGGGGCATGCTGTACGGCGCGCTGATGCTGGTGGCGATTTGTCTGGTCAGCGGCACCCCGTTCGGCTTCGAGTGGAACAGCCGCTATATCGGCAGCCTGCTGTACCTGGCTGTTCCCGGCTCGGTGATTGGCTTTACCGCCTACCTGACCCTGGTCGGGCGCATGGGCCCGGAGCGCGCGGCCTACTGCACCGTGCTGTTCCCGGTGGTGGCGCTGAATATCTCGGTGTTTGTCGAAGGTTACCAGTGGACCGCCCCGGCGCTGTTCGGCCTGTTGCTGGTGATGCTGGGGAACGTGCTGGTGTTTCGCAAACCCAAGGTCGCCGCGCCGGTGGCGCCCGCTCGCCCGGCGTAGGATGGGGCAGGCAGAAGACTTATGTGGGAGGGGCTTTAGCCGCGATTCAGGTGATCAGGTTGTCGCGGCTAAAGCCCCTCCCACCCACCCTGCGGAAATGTTTAGAACAAGCCCAACTGCCCGCCCACCAAGGTGGCGAAATCATCCTCGACAAACGGCAGGATGGCGTCGGCCACCGGTTGTAATTGGCGGGTCAGGTAGTGCTCGTAGTCGATGGCGGCATTGCGCGCTTCCAGCGGTTGCGGGCCGGCGCTGGTGATCACGTAGCTGATCCAGCCGCCGCGCTGGTATTGCAGCGGCCGGCCGTGGGCGGCGTTGTATTCATCGGCCAGGCGCGCGGCACGCACATGCGGCGGCACGTTGCGTTCGTAGTCGTTGAGTGTGCGGCGCAGGCGTTTGCGGTACACCAGCAGTTCATCCAGTTCGCCGTTCAGGGTGCGCGCGACATAGTCACGCACGTAGCTCTGGTAGGGCTGATTGCGGAAGATCCGTTCATACAGCTCGCGCTGGAACTGCTGGGCCAGTGGCGACCAGTCGCTGCGCACGGTTTCCAGGCCTTTGTAGACCATCTCGCTGCTGCCATCGGCGCGGCTGACTAAGCCGGCGTAGCGCTTCTTGCTGCCTTCCTCGGCGCCGCGAATGGTCGGCATCAAAAAGCGCTGGTAGTGGGTTTCGTATTGCAGTTCCAGGGCGCTGCTCAGGCCGTATTCGGTTTGCAGGTGCTCAGCCCACCAGGCATTGACCTTGGCCACCAGGCTGCGGCCGATCTGCGCCGCCTCGGCTTCGTCGTGCAGGCGTTGCAGCCAGACGAAGGTGGAGTCGGTATCACCGTAAATCACCCGATAACCCTCGGCCTCGATCAGGGCGCGGGTGCGCGCCATGATTTCGTGGCCGCGCAGGGTGATGGAGGAGGCCAGGCGCGTGTCGAAGAAGCGGCAGCCGCTGGAGCCGAGCACGCCGTAAAAGGCGTTCATGATGATCTTTAGCGCCTGCGACAGCGGTGCATTGTGCTCGCGCTTGGCCACCTCGCGGCTCTGCCACACGCGCTCGACAATCGCCGGCAGGCAATGCTCGCTACGCGAAAACCGTGCGCCGCGAAAGCCCAGCACTGAGTGTGCGTCGTCGGGTTGGCGCAGGCCCTCGATCAGCCCCACGGGGTCGATCAGAAAGCTGCGGATGATCGACGGGTACAGGCTCTTGTAGTCGAGCACCAAGACTGACTCGTACAACCCCGGCTGCGACTCCATGACAAAGCCGCCAGGGCTGGCTTGCGGCGGGTTGTCGCCCAGGTTCGGCGCGACAAAACCACGGCGGTGCATCAGTGGCATATACAGGTGTTCAAACGCCGCCACCGAGCCGCCGCTGCGGTCGGCAGGCAGCCCGGTAACCGTGGCGCGTTCGAGCAGGAAGCTGAGGATTTCGGTTTTCGCGAACACCCGCGTCACCAGCTCGCAGTCGCGCAGGTTGTAACGCGCCAGGGCGGGTTTGTCCTCGCGGAACATGCGGTCGATTTCGTCCATGCGCTGGTACGGCGTGGAAATATCCTTGCCTTCGCCGAGCAGGGTTTGCGCGACGTTTTCCAGGCTGAACGAGGGAAAGCTCCAGGTTGCCGAACGCAGTGCCTCGATACCGTCGATGATCAGCCGGCCCGCTGCATCGGCGAAGAAGTGACCGTTTGCGCTGCCGTGCTCGCGCCATTGCATCTCGCTGCCGTCGCGACCCAGACGTAGCGGAATGGCCAGGTTGCGCGCGTGTTCGTGCAGCACGCGCAGGTCGAACTGCACCAGGTTCCAGCCGATGATTGCGTCGGGGTCATGGGCGGCCAGCCACTGATTCAGGCGTTCGAGCAACTGGCCGCGGCTGTCGCAGTATTCCAGTTGAAAATCCACCTCAGGTGGCTGCGCCGGCGGGCGGCCGAGCATGTACACGTTGCGCTGGCTGCAGCCCTCGATGGCAATCGAGTACAGCTCGCCGAAGGCGTTGGTTTCGATATCCAGCGAGGCCAGCTTGAGCCTTGGCCGGTAATCGCCACAGGGTTTGATCTGTGCCTCCAGCAGCAGGACTGGATTGACCGCATCGGCTGTGCCGGTGAACAGTACCGGGGCGGTGATAAAGCGCTCCATCAGGTAACGCTCGGGCGGGCGCACATCGGCCTCGTACACGGTGATGCCGGCGCGGCGCAGGCGCTTGTCGAGGTCGATCAACTGGCGATGCTGTTGGCAGTACAGGCCCAGCACCGGGCGCTGCTGAAAGTCCTTGAGGCCCAGTGGGCGTAGCTCGACGCCGCTTTCATTGGCCAGCAGCGCTTCGGCCTGGGTGCGTTGCTCCGCCGGGATAAACGCCACCGAGGTTTGCAGCGGCAAGCGCAGTAGGCGCGGGCCGTGGTCGGTGGCCAGCCAGAACTCCACCTGCGTCCCGGCCGGCGTATCACGCCAGTGGCGGGTGAGGATAAAGCCCGGTTGTAGATTCACTGCACACTTCCGCGTCGGTATGAGTGGTCAATTCTACGCGGGCTTTTGTCTGTATGCCTATACAGTATCAAGGGGCTGCCAAGTGGCCATATATAAAATCGGCGTTAAGAGTAAAATGCCCGGCTTGATTGACTGCCCCGATGCCCACGCCATGTCCCTGCCCAAGCACCACCTCGAACTGCTCAGCCCAGCCCGCGACACTGCCATTGCCAAGGAGGCCATCCTGCATGGCGCCGACGCGGTGTATATCGGCGGCCCCGGCTTTGGTGCGCGGCACAACGCCAGCAACAGCGTGGCGGAGATTGCCGAGCTGGTGCAGTTTGCTCATCTGTTCCATGCGCGGGTGTTTGTCACCCTCAACACCATCCTGCATGAGGATGAGCTGGAACCGGCGCGGCAGATGATCTGGCAGCTCTACGAGGCGGGCATCGATGCGCTGATCGTGCAGGACATGGGTGTGATGGAGATGGACCTGCCGCCCATCGAGATCCACGCCAGCACCCAGTGCGACATCCGCACCCTGGAGAAAGCGCGTTTCCTCGACAACGCCGGCTTCTCGCAACTGGTGCTGGCCCGCGAGCTGAACCTGCAGGAAATCAACAACATCTGCCGTAACGTCGATTCGGCGGTGGAGTTCTTTATCCACGGCGCGCTGTGTGTGGCGTTCTCCGGGCAGTGCAACATCTCCCACGCGCAGACCGGGCGCAGCGCCAACCGCGGTGACTGCTCGCAAGCCTGCCGCCTGCCGTACACCCTGAAAGACGATCAGGGCCGTGTGGTGGCCTTTGACAAGCACCTGCTGTCGATGAAGGACAACAACCAGACCGACAACCTGATCCATCTGGTCGATGCCGGCGTGCGCTCGTTCAAGATTGAAGGGCGCTACAAAGACATGAGCTACGTGAAGAACATCACCGCGCACTATCGCCGCGAGCTGGATGCGATTCTCGAACAGCGCCCGCACCTGGCCCGCGCCGCCAGCGGGCGTACCGAGCACTTCTTTACCCCGGACACCGACAAGACTTTCCACCGTGGCAGCACCGATTACTTCGTCACCGACCGCAAGGTGGACATCGGCGCCTTCGATTCGCCGACCTTTACCGGGTTGGCGGTGGGCTATATCGAGAAGGTCAACAAGCGCGACCTGATCGCCGTCACCGACACGCCGCTGTCCAACGGCGATGGCCTCAACGTGCTGATCAAGCGCGAAGTGGTGGGTTTTCGCAGCAACATCTGCGAGTTGAAAGACGAATTTGAAGAAGACGGCGAGAAGCGCTACCGCTACCGCGTCGAGCCCAATGAAATGCCCGAGGCCATGCAGCGCGTGCGCCCGCAGCAGCCACTCAATCGGAACCTCGACCACAACTGGCAGCAGGCGCTGCTCAAGACCTCGGCCGAGCGCCGCGTCGCGGTTAGCTGGCAGGTGGCGGTGCAGGGTGATGAGTTGCACCTGAGTGTGAACAGCGAGGAGGGCGTGGTCGCCAAGGTCAGCCTGGCTGGGCCGTTTGCCGCCGCCAAGGATGCCGAGCAGTCCCGCGAGCAACTGGCCGACACCCTGAGCAAACTGGGTACCACCATCTACTACAGCACCGGCGTGCAGATCGATTGCGAGGCCGTGCCGTTTATTCCCGGCTCGCAGCTCAAGGCCCTGCGCCGCGAAGCCATTGAGGCGCTGACCCAGGCGCGGGTTGCCGTCCACCCCCGTGGCGGGCGCAAGCCAGTCAGCGTGCCGGCGCCGGTGTACCCCGAGTCGCACCTGACCTTTCTCGCCAACGTCTACAACGACAAGGCCCGCACCTTCTACAAGCGCTATGGCGTGCAGTTGATCGACGCGGCCTACGAGGCCCATGAAGAAGCCGGCGACGTGCCGGTGATGATCACCAAACACTGCCTGCGCTTCTCCTTCAACCTGTGCCCCAAGCAGGCCAAGGGCGTCACCGGCGTGCGCACCAAGGTCTCCGATATGCAGTTGATCCATCAGGACGAAGTGCTGACCCTGAAGTTCGACTGCAAGCCGTGCGAGATGCACATCATCGGCAAGATGAAGGGCCATATTCTCCATCAGCCGCAGCCGGGCAGCGCGGCGAGCAACGCCGGCACAGTGGGCTATATCACCCCGGACGATCTGCTGAAAACCATCAAGCGCTAAAGCCGAAAGGCAGCTTGTAGGATAGGTTGAGCGCAGCGATACCCATCAAGCTCGCCACCAGGGCGACTGGCTGTGGTGGGCCCGCGATTGTCGATGGGTATCGCGTTGCTCAACCCATCCTACGTGCTAGGCGCTGCCTGGGCGGCGGCGTTTAAGGGGTATGGCGATGGGGTTTGAAAAACACCACCCAGGCCAGTAGCGGGTAGCAGAAGTAGTGCATCCCGAAGATCAGTAACCCCATTGGGCCGGGTTCGTCTTTTAGCCACATCATGCCCAGCAGGCCCAGGTAGAGCAGGGCCAGGATGCCGCCATACAGGCTGACCAAACGCCAGCGCTCCCCCGGCGTTGGCGCGCGGCGGTGTTGCCAGTGAAACCACAGCGCCATGCCGCCGGCCACGATAGCGGCTGCCAGCAGAGTGGTGAGTGCGCCGCCGAGTTTGAAGAAGGTACGCAACAGCAGGTTGAGCACACTGACCGCCACCACTGCGCCGATGGCCAGGCGGGTGATCGCTACAGGGTGGGGGCTTGGCGTATGCATAAGCAGGCGTCCTACAGGTTGCAGTTAAGACCGAAGCGTTTCTTCAGCACGCTTTCCAGCAAACGTTTGGGCAGGAGGGCTGCCATCAATGGCAGTGCACGGCTGCCGTTGCCGATGCGAATCAGGTTGGGGCGGGAGTTGCTCTGTACTGCGGCCAGCAGGTTGCGGGCAAAGTGGCTGGCGGGGGTGGGGTTGTCTTGCGAGGCGTTGGCGCGGGCGCGGATGCCGTCGCGGATCGGCCACCAGGGCGAGGCTTGGTCGATCAGTTGTTCGGCCTGCTGGCTGGCATTGGCGCCGAAACTGGAAGCAATCGCGCCGGGCTGTACTTCCATCACCCCAATCGCAAAGGGCGCCAGCTCCAGACGCAGGGCATCGCTCAAGGCATGCACGGCTGCCTTGGAGGCGCAGTACGCGCCGGCAAACGGGGTGACCAGCACGCCGGAGACGCTGCCGATATTCACCACCAGGCCCTTGTTCTGCCGCAGCAGCGGGAACAGCGCGCGGGTCACGCCGATCAGCGAGAACACGTTGGTCTCAAACTGTTTACGCATGGCCTCCACACCGCCGTCGAGCAGTGGGCCCATGGCGCCGTAGCCGGCGTTGTTGATCAGCACGTCGAGGCCGCCGATTTCGGCTTTTAAGCGCTCGGCCAGTTGGCCCAGGCCGAGGCCATCGTTGACGTCCAGTTGCAGGGCGTTAAAACCGGCCTCGCTCAATGCAGCGAGGTCTTCGGCTTTACGCGCGGTGGCCCACACCTGATAACCGGCCTGCTGGAATACCTCGGCCAGGGCACGGCCAATGCCGCTGGAACATCCGGTGATCAGTACGCTGGGCTGGCTCATGCCGTTTCCTTATTAATTGTTGTTAGGCGGTGGTTGCACAGGGCTCAGTTGCTGAAGCTGCCTTGCAGGCGCTCGGCGCGAAACTCCAGGGTACTGGCGCGGTAGCCGCTGCGCAGGGGCGGTAATGGCAGGCAGGTTTGCCACTCGGCGCCTGGCTGCAAGTCACCGGGGCCGCTGTAACGCGGGGTTTCGTACAGGCGCTCGGCCAGGTTGACGCTGTCGCCAGGGCGGTAGGCGGCGATCTGCCACTGCAATTCAAGCAGCACGGCTTGGCTGGCGTTTTTCAGGTTGATGGCCAGGGGGCGATCCGCCGGGCAGCTGTCCGGGGCGTAGTCGAGGCGTAACTCGAGGTGGGCCAGGTGGCGGTTCTCGCGGCTTTCCTGCCAGAGCACCCAGCTGGCGACCAGGCCCAGGCCGATCAGCGCGGCGAGGGACACCGGCAGTGCCTTGCTCGGGTAGCGGATCAGCAGGATCAGCCAGCTCAGTACCAGAATTGCGCCGAATAACATGATCAAAAACGGCCTTGTGTGGGATCAACAAGCGTTCATCCTACACAAGGCCGGGCGGCGGGGTACATGCTTTGCCGCGCCGCCTGGTTAAAGGCAGGCGGGGCTCATTCAGCCAGCGGCAAGGCTGAGGGCCGGGGTTTCGCTGCGTCCGTAGACATCATCCAGGCGCTGGATATCGTCTTCACCCAGGTAGCTGCCCGATTGCACCTCGATAATCTCCAACGGGATTTTGCCGGGGTTGCTCAGGCGGTGCACTGCGGTCATGGGGATGTAGGTGGACTGGTTTTCGGTGAGCAGGAACACCTTGTCATCACAGGTCACCTCGGCGGTGCCGGAGACCACGATCCAGTGCTCGGCGCGGTGATGGTGCATCTGCAGCGACAGCGTGGCGCCCGGGTTGACCGTGATGTGTTTGACCTGGAAGCGCCCGCCCATGTCCACCGAGTCATAGGAGCCCCACGGCCGATAGACCTGGCAGTGGTTCTGGGTTTCGCTGCGGCCCTCATCATTTAGCTGATTGACCATGGTTTTCACGTCCTGCACGCGATCCTTGTGCACGACCATGGTGGCGTCCTTGGTTTCCACCACCACGATGTCTTGTACGCCGATCACCGAAACCAGCTTGCCGTTGCCGTGTACCAGGCAGTTGTGGCTGTCGTGCATACGCACATCACCGGAGACGACGTTGCCCTGCTGATCCTTGGCGTGCACATCCCAGATCGATGACCAGCTGCCGACATCGTTCCAGCCCGCATCCAGCGGCACCACGCAGGCGCGGCTGGTTTTTTCCATCACGGTGTAGTCGATGGAGTTGTCCGGGCAGCAGGCGAAGGTGGCGGCGTCGATGGTGATCTGCTCGCCGTCGATCTGGCTGCGTTCCAGCGCCAGCAGGCAGGTGTCGTAGATGTCGGCATCGTGTTGCTTGAGCTCTTCCAGGTAACGGCTGGCGCGGAACAGGAACATGCCGCTGTTCCAGTAGTAGTCGCCGCTGGCGACAAACTCGCGGGCGCGGGCTTCGTCAGGCTTCTCGACAAACTGCTGCACGCGCATGCTGCCGCTGGGCAGGGCTGGATCGACTGCCGATTTGATATAGCCATAGCCGGTTTCCGGGCGGCTGGCGGGGATACCGAACAGCACCATTTCGCCTTTTTCCGCCGCGCAGGTGGCCAGGGCCAGGGCCTGCTGGAAGGCGCGCTGATCGGCCAGGACATGGTCGGCGGGGAGGATCAGCAGCAGTTCGTCGCGGCCTTCGGCGAGTAGTTGCATGGCGGCGATGGCCACGGCCGGCGCGGTGTTGCGGCCAAATGGCTCCAGCAGCAGGGTTTGGCTTTCCAGTTGCTGGCTGTTCAGCTGCTCCTGCACGATAAAGCGGTGCTCCAGGTTGCACACCAGCACGGGCGCTTGCATGCCTTCGAAGCGCAGGCGCTTGATGGTTTGCTGGAACAAGGTGTCGCTGCCGGTCAGGGCCAGGAACTGCTTGGGATACTGTTTGCGCGAGAGTGGCCAAAGACGCGAACCGCTGCCGCCGGAAAGGATCACTGGAATCATGTGGTGTACTCCTAAAGCTCGTTTGGTTTGCTTGGGTAGGTGGCCAACAGGCCGGCCTGCCCGGTTACCCAGCCGGGAAAACTGGGGGTACTCCAAAACGTCTGCTCCTGCAGGCGCTGCCTCGCGGTGCCGGTCATGGCCGGCACCTGTACTTGTCGGGGGTTAATCGGTTTTGGCCGGGCGCTTGACCCACACAGGTGACAGCGCGTTGCCGCTGCCGGTGACGTACAGGCTTACCACTTCGCCGCGCGCCAGGCTGACCGGCTTGAGGTCACTGACTTTGCGGCTACCGTCGAACAGGGCGAGGCTAACCTTGACCGGATTGACCTCGCGCTGGCCGCTGGCGTCTGGCGCGACGGCGTCAACCACGGCTTTGCCGTCGGCAGTTTTCAGGCTGAGGGTGTTGTCGGTGAGGTTCTGCACCCGCAGCAGGGCTTTACGCTTGTTGGTGAACGGCGCTTCGCTCACCAGCCTGGGGGCAGCGCCGTCCTGGCTGACCAGGGTGTAGAAGTGCTCGGCCTCAAGTTTTACCGGCAGGTTGTGGCTGCCCACCTGGGCGCTGTAGCTACCGGCTGGCATAAAGCTGAAATCACTGGAGGCCAGCGGTGCGATGTCGCTGAGTTCGGTGTTGCCCACGCTGAAGCTGAGTTCGCTATTACCGGCGTTGTAGCCGCGAACAAAGGTCGAGCCCTTGGGCGCGTTGGGTGCATACAGGCCGCCTTCACCGGCCGTGGCAGTGGGGCTGCTCAGGCTCAGGGCCAGCGCGCAGGCATAGAACATCCCGAAGGTTGAGGTTGGTCTGTGCATGGTTAAAACTCCATTTTGGTCAGTAGAACGGTCGTGCGACCGGGTAGAACAACGGTGGATAGGCCAAGCTGTGCAGTGCCGGGCTCAGCGCCTGGCACTGACGGCCAGGCGGTGTTCGCCGGCCGGTTGTTGCAGGCTGCCCAGCCACTGCGCATCGAATTCGCTGAGGTCGCTGGCCATGGGCAGATAACGTTCGGGAAACTCCCAGATCACCAGTTGTGGCGGGGTGTTTTTGAAATCCTCGCTTTGCAGGTACTTGAGCATCGGGACCAGCGGCCCCTGGCCGTCTTCGGCGTGGTTGCTGAGGTCGCGCTGCAGGTGCTGGCGCAGGGCGCCGGCAAAGTTCCACGCCGGGTTGGCGCTGTAGCTGGTGCCGACCAGCGCCACCGGCATGGCGCTGTCGGCGAACAGCGCGTCGTCGCCAGTGGCTGGCTCGGCGGCCCGGGTTTCGCGGCGGCGCAGTTGGTCCGGCGCGGGCAGCAGGTAATCGAACCAGGGGTCCAGGGGCAGGAAGCGGGTGAGGTCACCTTTGTAGGGCTGCGCGGCGCTGGCCTGGGTGATAAAGCGCTGCGGCTCGCCATCCAGGCTGATGCCGCGCTTGAGGGTGGTGCTTAGTTGCTGGGCGACCAGGTCCGCGCCCTGCGGCGTCCAGTGGGTGTCGGTGCGCAGGAACATGGCGCCCTTGGCTTTGCCGTCCTGCAAGGTGCTCAGCAGGTTGGGCGCGGCGATCTCGGCGGCGCTCACCTGCGCCAGAAACTGCTGATACAGATCCTGCCGCAGCGCACTGGTGCGGTTGTCGCCGACAAACTCCGGATACAGCCGTGCCTTGCTCGGCACGATGGCCATCAGCAGCAGTACATCGTGCTTGGCCAGCTCGTCACGCACGCCCTTGATCAGCGCCAGGTTTTCGCGAATCTGCTTGGCGCCATCGGCTTCCGGCTTGAACTCTTCATCCGAGTACAGCCAGCCCTGTTCGCCGATCTGCACGCCGGTGCGGCCCTCCTTGAATAGCAGGTAGTCGAGGGCGGCCCAGAGGTTGGTGCCGATGTCTTTGACCGGCAGTTCTTTGTCGTAGTGCTGCTCAAAGGTCTTGGCCAAGTTGCCGTCGAGCACGCTGTAGGCGGCGGGGGTGCGATAACTCATTACCCCGCGCATCGAGCCGACAAACAGCAGGGCCAGGATGCCGATAAACAGGGCGACATAAAGCTTACGTAACGGACGCGTCATGCTCGGCTCCTCAGAACTGGAAGTAGAGAAAGGGTGAGTAGCTCTGCGCCGAGAGCTTCAGCACGGAGGCGCAGAACAACAGCAGCAGTGCGCCGCGTAGCAGGTAATGGGGCAGAGCGACTGTCGTGCCGTTGGCCTGGAGCGCTAGCGTTGGGTTGGCTGGTGTTGCCGGACGCGAGCGGTAGAACTGGCGCAGGCCGCAGAACGCCATCACTGCGTAGGCCAATACCAGGGTGGCGACCTGCAGGTCAGTGATGCTGGCGCGGTTCAGTTCACTCAGTGCCCAGCCTTGGCTGCTGAACATCGCCGGGTTGAACATGGCGCTGTACATGCGCCAGGCCACATCGAGATTTTCGGCGCGGAAGATCACCCAGCCGAGCATCACCAAGAAGAAGGTAAAGGCCCATTTTAGCGGGTTGATCACCTTGGGCGCAGCGTTCACCCCGAACAGCCGTTCAATCGCCAGCCACATGCCGTGCCAGGCGCCCCAGATCAGGAAGGTCCAGTTAGCGCCATGCCACAGGCCACCGAGCAGCATGGTCAGGAACAGGTTGCGGTAGGTGTTGAGCGTGCCGCCGCGGTTGCCGCCCAGTGGCACATAGAGATAGTCGCGCAGCCAGGTGGACAGGCTGATGTGCCAGCGCCGCCAGAACTCGGTGATCGACTGGCTCATGTAGGGCTGGTTGAAGTTTTCCATAAAGCGAAAACCCATCATCAGGCCCAGGCCGATGGCCATGTCGCTGTAACCGGAGAAGTCGAAATACAACTGCGCGGTGTAGGCGATCATGCCGAGCCAGGCGTCACCGGTGCTGGGGCTACTCAGGGCAAAGCAGTGATCGACCAAGGGCGCCAGGCTGTCGGCGATAAACACCTTTTTCACAAAGCCCTGCATAAAGCGCGTGGCGCCTTCGCTGAATTTATCGAGGCTGTGGCTGCGGTCGGTGAACTGGTCGGCGAGGTCTTTGTAGCGCAGCACCGGCCCGGCAATTAACTGCGGGAACAGGGCGATAAACGCGGCAAAGTTGATCAGGTTTTCGGTGGGCTTGGTGTCGCCGCGGTACACGTCGATCAGGTAGCTGAGCGACTGGAAGATATAGAAGGAAATGCCGATGGGCAGGATTACGTGGGTCAGCAGAAACGGCTCAAAACCGGCGCTTTCCAGCACCTTGTTGATGTTCTCCACGCCAAAGTTGGCGTACTTGAAGTAGCCCAGGGTCGCCAGGTTGCCGACGATGCCCCAGAGCACCCAGCGCTGCGCGGCTTTGCTTCTGACCCCGGCCTGATAAATGCGCAGGCCGAAGACGTAGTTCCACAGGGTGACGGCGACGAACAGCAGGAGGAAATCCACCCGCCACCAGGCGTAGAAGGCGTAGCTGCCAAGCAGGATCAGCAGGTTGCGATAGCGATTACTGCTCAGGTAGTACAGGCCAAGGAAGACCGGCAAGAACAAGAACAGGAACACGTTGGATGAAAAGACCATCCGTTTCTCTCCGTTGAGTGGCACGGGTCAAGGGCCAAGCCCCCCCTTTCCCCCCACACCTGTGGAAGGGTTTTGCAACATGCCCAGCGAATGGGCGGGGAGGGCGCCGTACTGGCCAGCCCTCCTGGTTATTCAGTGCATCGGTTTAGCTGTCGCTGGCCTTTTTCGGGCTGAACAACTGGCTGACATCGCCGCCGAGGCGGAAAGTCTTGAACGGGCCCATTTCGGCTCTGTAATCCTGGGCATCGGCCGAGCAGGCGTAGAGCACGCAATAGGGTTCCAGCCAGGCGAATTTGGCGGGCTTCTCGAACTCACCCATGTCCTGTTTCTCGCCGGCCTTCGCGGTGAACGCGTGTTGATCTTCGACGCCGTCCATCACCCGCTTGGCCAGGCGCTGCAACGCGCCCTGATTTTCTTCACGCAGGTCGACGCCGTTGGCCTGAGCGAAGGCGGCGACCATCATCAGCGGCGGCAAGGCGTAGTTGTGGTAGGCCAACGCGCGCTGGCGACGCTTGAGTTCGTTGGGCAGGTAGCCGTCGGCGTCGACCTGGTTGGCCGCCACCCGGAACTGCGCCACAGACCAGTCGAACAGGTCGCGGCGATCGCTGGCGATGGCGGTGGCCATCACCGACCAGGCGGCCCAGTAGCTGTGGTTGTTGATCTTGCGCAGCGGCAGGTCGCTCCAGTCCTGCACCGTTTGCTCGGCCAGGGCGACAAACCAGGCTTCGATCATGTGGGTTTGCTGCGGGTAGGCGGCCAGCGGTTGTGAGCTGGAGAACTTCAGGCGCAGGTAGGCGGATGACAGGCTGCCCAGCGCCCATTTGCGCACCGATTTGCCGGTGTGATTGCCCGCCGTGCTGAGCAGTGCGTCGGCCTGGGCCCAGCGAGTCAGCCAGTTCAGCGCGCATTCCAGTTGCTGGCGGTCGCCGCTGCGCATATAGCGCATGACCTGGCTGTTGACCCCACGCTCCAGCTCGGTGATGTCCTGGGTGCTGCTGCGAAAGGCCTGTTCCGAGGCTTTGTTCAGGGTCGCCCGCGCCTTGTCCGAGCCTTCATATTTGCTGCGGAACTCCAGCTTGGCGGTGTAGGGCTTGGGCGGCGCGGCGCAACTGCGCGAGGCTTTGTCGCTCATCTGCACCGGCGCATAGTAGCCCGCCGGTGGTACCAGGCTGCTGGCGCTGGCGAGTGAGCTGTACAGGGCGCTGCCAAGCAGGCAGGGGGCCAGCAGCCAAGGGGTAAGTAACCAGTGGTGCATCTTCATTGTGAATCCTTGGCCTGTTGCGCCTGGGCCACCACGGCTTTGCCCATGTCCGGGCGTTGGCACAGGGTGGCGTCGACGCTGAGATTGGCCGGCATGTTTTCCGGGCTGTGGATTTCCAGGGCGAGCAGGTTGAGGTCGGCCCAGTCGGGGTCGTTGCGCAGTTCAAAGACGTAGCGCCCGGCGGTGTCGACGCGATCGCTCTGTTCGAGCTTGAAGTTTTCGCGGCGGCCATTGAGGTACCAGAGCGTGGCCTGGGCCTCATGCACGCTGGGGTCACTGAAGCTCAGGTCGATTTGGTAATCACCGCCGCGTAAATCCACCACCTGGCGGCCCTTGCCGTTGACCAGCACCTCGTTGCTGCCGGGCTTGAGCTTGACCCTGTTGTGCAGGGCGGCGGGTTTGCCGACGCAGCCGTTGTCGACCAGTGGCCGGGCCTGGCGGTAGAAGCTGGCCTGGGCCAGGTCGTAGTGGGTGGCGAACTCCCAGATCAGCACTTTCGGCGGATTATCGTGAAATTCCTGGCTGCTCATGTATTGCAGCAGGGCGCTGTCGAACCCACCGCCGCTGACCGCCAGATTGAGCACTTCGGCGCCGCTGTGCTGCTGCAAAAAGCCGGCAAAGTTGTAGGCCGGGCCGCTGTTACTGGTGCCCACCAGCGCCACCTGCGGATCGGCTTCGTCACCGAACAGGCTGTCGCTGTCGGCCTCACCCTGGGTGGTGGTTTCAAAGCGCGGCACATACTGGGTGGCGTAGCTGGTGCCGCAGAACTGCGCGGCAGTCTTGTGCAGGGTGCCGGCCTTGGGCAGCAGGCCGACCACCTTGCTCTCGAAGTCTTTCTTCGGGATGTCGGCGAAGCCCGGAATCTGCTCCAGGGTTTTGCTCACCAGTGCGGCGGTACGCTCGGCGCCGGCGGGGGTCCAGTGGTGGTCGGCCTGGAAGTAGTAGTCGGTCTCCACGCCCTGCTCATCGAACAGCGGCGATAGATCCGGAGCCCAGATGCCGGCCTGGCGAAAACCGTCGATGGCTTTCAGGTAGTTCTGCTTGGCCAGCTTGAAGTCGAACTGGGCCTTCTCTTCGGCCGTGAGCTTCTCGCGGTTTACCAGGCCACGGGTGGGTTGGTAGACGATCACCAGCTCCACGCCTTTGGCTTTCAAGGCATCGCGCAGCTTTTTGAACTGCCGATAGCCAGCGGGCGTGGTGCCAAAGTCGGTGCGCAGGTCATAGCGGCTGCGGAACAGCCAGTCGCCTTCGCCCTGCACCAGGGCGGTGAAAAAGCTCAGGTACTTGGTGTTGTACTGGCTTGGGTCCTGCGCTGCGGGGCATAACGGGCCGACCCGTTGTACCTGGTATTGCGGGCTGGCCAGGGCGCTGTCGGCGGCACCCAGCAGGGTGCAGGCGAGGGCCAGTTGGCGGAGTGGCAGGTGGGCTGTGATCATGTTGGCGTCCTCAATCCTGGAGTTCGGTCTGGCGTTCGACGGGGTCGATCAGCACCGCCAGATCGCGGCGCACCATCAGGTCGAGAATTTCTTCCTGCTTCTCGCCGAGAATCCCGGCAAAGCTGATGCCGGTGCTTTTACTGGGGGCGATCAGTTCCACGCGGTACAACTCCACCGACAGCGGCGAGTCGATGGACAGCGGGCTGGAGCCATTGGCCGCGAGGGTGCCGCCGACCACGATCATGGAGATCTTGGTGTCGAAGGGGTCGAGTTCGATATTGCGGTCGGTGTCGGAGAGGTCCTTGATGTGACCGTAAACACCGGTGAGGGCGTTGGCCGCCGAGATGTTTTCGTACAGGCGAATGTCCACGCTGTTGCGCACCCGAATGCCGTGGCGGGCGTTGTTCAGCACCTTGTTGCCCCACAGCAGGTTGTGCGAACTCTCGTACAGGGTGATGCCGTCGGCGTGGTTCTGTGTGACCTCGTTGTAAGCGATCAGGTTATTGATGCTGTTACGGTCGATAACGATGCCGGAGAGTTTGTTGTCGTAGCTCTTGTTGTTGATGATCCAGCTGTCATCCACCTCACGGGAGATGATGATGCCGTGCTTCTTCTTGGTGCCGTGCACGGTGTTCTCGGCAATGATCAGGCCGTGGGAACGGTCGTGCGGGTCGATGCCGTAGACGATGTTGTCGCGGTAGGTATTGCCCTTGATCACCACGTCGGCGGCTTCGTAGCAGTAGAAGCCGTACCAGAGATCGACGAACTCGGAGTTGAGCAGCCAGCCGGTCGGCTCTTCGCGCTGCAGGCGCTTGTGCATGTTCGGCGTGTATTGGGTGATGCTCACCCCGTAAGACTTGCTGGTGTTGTAGCCGAGGCTGGTGACCACGCTATCGGAGATATACAACTCGCTGCCGCCCCACGACACCAGGAACGGACGGAATTCATCGGGCTTGCGGAAGGTGGCTGGGCCGTTGTCCGCTTCGCGCCAAGCGGTCAGGCGGGTGTCGGTGATAAACAGCTTGCCGTCGTTGACCAGAAACGCGCCGCGCTCTTGCGACAGGCGCAGTTCCTCGACGTTTTTATCAACATGCAGGGTCGCATTCTGGGCGACCACGATAGGCAGGCGAGCCAGGTACACGCCGGGCTTAACTTGGCGAAACTGGTTGTCGGGCAGGCGCTTGGCGAGGTCTTGCAGGGTGACGTAGCCACCCTCTACGAAGATGGCATGGGGCATGCCCTGTTGCCGTTTGACCCACTCACGCAGGCGTTCATCGCCGCCGATAAAGTCCTTCAGGGCGTCCTGTTGCAGCATGCGCCGCACCACCACTTGGCCCTGCTGGCTGCGCTCGATCTTGGCCTCGATTGCTTCGGCGGTGTAGCCGGAGAGGTCAGGCAGGGTCGGCGCGTCCAGGTGCAGAGGCTCAATAGGGGCGCTGGTGACTGTGTAGGTCTTGGCTTGCTTGAGCGTCTGGGTGGGCTCGCTCTCAGCGGCTTGCACCCAGGGCGCGGCCAGTTGCAGCGCGCCGAGAAGTAGGCCGCTGCAGAGCAAGCCGATGCCGAAGCGCTGCTTAATTTTGTCTGGCTGTTCTGTCATAGGGCTACCCTCAGAATCTCCAGATAAAGTCGACGAAGGCGCGGTGCATCAGCGCGTCGGTGTCGTTGCCATAGGCCTTGCCGGGCTTGAACACACCGCCACGGAAGCGCACCAGGGCCGAACGCTCGTCCAGGTGCTCGGCCATTGAGGCCGGCAACAGGCCCTGCTTGAAGTACTTGGTCACCACCAGATCGAGTTCCTGGCCGACCTCTTTCTCGCCGGCCTGCAGCGGCGCGATGATGCCGCTGTCGCCGATGTCCTGTTGGTCGTCGACGCGCCAGAACTGGTGGTAAACCAGGCTGGCGTCGTAATCGTCGCGCAGCTGCCAGGAGGTGAACGCGGTGGCCACTTGCAGGTTGGACAGCTCGCCGCGGAAGGCTTCGCCGAAGCGGTGCATGCGCGCATTGGTGCCGGTGAAGTTGGAGCGGTTGCTCTCCAGCCCGGTCTGACGGAACTGCTCAGAGCTGTCGTCATCACCGCCGCCGCTGCCACGGGCATAGGCACCGCCGAGGCGCCAGTTGTCATCGATGTTCCAGCGCAGGCCAAGGTCAACGGCCCAGGCATTGACATCGACGTGGCGCGAACCATTGGCCAGGCGCTGGTCGCCGACCACGCTCTGCTCCAGCTCATCGATATCACCGCTGAGCCAGGTGGCTTGCGCCCAGTAGTTGAGCGGCATGGTCGAGCGGCGGTTGAAGAAGTCACCGTCGGCGCTCAGGCCCAGCCAGGTGAGGTCGCCGGTGTAGCGCTTGCTCATCTCGTCGATTTCTTCACCCGGGTTGGCCAGCTCGCCGCTGTCGCGGCTGTGGTGGGCCTTGAAGCCGAGCCAATGGCCGGGCTGCCACTGCGTCGATATGTCGCCGAACAGGTGCTGGCGGTCTTCGTCTTCCGGGGCCAGTTCGTCGAGGTCGGTGCGGTAGTCGGAGAAGCGTTCGGCGACGCCGACATGGGCCTTGAGCAGGGTGGTGTCGAAGCTCCAGCGCAGCGCCTCGATATTGGTGTCCCACCAGGTGCCGTCGTCGCTGCGCATGCGCTGGCGACCGAGGCGCAGGTGTTCGCCGGGGTAGGCGGTCAGGCCTTGGTAGTCGACCCAGAACTCGCGCAGGGCCAGGTAGCTTTTGTCTGGCTCACGGCTGCTGTTGGCGCTGCTGGCCTCGTTCTCGCTGGATTGCAGGGTGTCGGTTTCAATGATGTCGGTCGCCGTGACGGCCTGGCCTAGGGCAAAGGCGCTCCAGTTGCCGCGTTCGCCATAGACCCAGGGACGCACATCCAGGGCGATACCGTTGACGTCGCCACCCTCGCGGGTGCCAAGGTCGCGGTCGTCTTCCGATTGCACGGTGATCTTGAAGTCGACGCCGAAGTTGTCATCGCTCATCTGCACCGCCCAGACCGACGAGGCCGATAACAGGGACGCGCTCAGGCCGAGGCCGGTGGTGATCAGGTTGAGGTTCATTGCAAGTCCTTTTCTCATGGCAACTGCGCCTGCATGGGCTGTTGTTCCTGCCAGGCATTGCCACGCAATTGGCGCTCTTCACGCAGCATGCGTTCAGCCTTGAGGCGTTCTGTCGGTGCCAGGCGCTGATTGATTTCACTGGCCAGCTCAATCGCCGCCGGGGTGTCTTTGGGCAGGGCCAGTTGGCTGAATACATAGGCGTTGGCCAGATCCGGCTGGATGCCTTTGCCCTGGGAAAACATCTGCGCCAAGGCAAAGTCGGCGTTGAGCTGGCCGCCACGGGCAGCGCTGAGCAGGTGATCCAGCGCTTGTTGCGGGTAGATGTCGCCGAGGTAGCCGCGCAGGTAGATCTGGCCAAGAAAATAGTTGGCACTGGGCTCGCTGGGAGCGGCTTTGCGCAGGTGTTCTTCGGCCTTTTGCGGGTCTTGTGGCAGCAGCTTGCCTTCGTAGTAGAGACGCCCGAGCAGCAGCTCGGCGCGCGGCAGGGCGGCGGCGCGGCCTTGTTCGAGGTACGCCTGCATCTGTTCGATATCGCCCAGCGCCGGGTAGTCGTAGAGCAGGCGCGCCAGGCTGACCCAGGCGGCGGGGTAGTCCGGCGCGATGCTTTCGAGCATCTGCTGGGCTGTCTCGGTGTCGGGCTGGCCCAGCTCGGTATCGGCGAGCACGCTGGCCACGTTATCGACCCGTTGCGCCGGTACGGCGCCGCTGCGGTAGGCGCTCATCAGGCGTTTTACCAGGGCTTGCTGTTTGTCCGCCGCCGCCTGCTTTTGATACACGGTGGCCAGCTCGGCGTAGCAGGTATCGGCCTCGCTAAGCAGTGCCTGGCAGATGCTTTCGATCTCATCCAAGTGCTGATCGTAAGTGCCTTGAGTGCGGTAGAAGAGGATTTGCGCGAGGTCGGCCTGCGAGTAGCCCTGCTGGCGCCAGGTCGCGATACGTTGTTGTACGTTCATATCGGGAAAGTCCTGTGGGTAGTGCAGATAGAGCATCACCAGCGGCAGCAGGCTGCCCGGCTCGCCAGCGCTGAAAGAGGCATTGAGCAATTGAGCGGCTTCGCGGCGCTCGGCAGCGCTGCTGTCGGTTTTGCGCGCCAGCAGCCTGCCCAGGCGGGCCTGCGCCCGTGGCGAGTCGTCGAGTGCCAGGCGGTAGGTCTGTTCGGCTTTATCGAGATCTTCCGGGCTGCCTTTGGCCACTTGCAGGTCGGCCAGGCCGATCTGCGCATTGACGTAACCCAGTTCGGCCAGTTGGCTGAAGTGCTGTTCGGCTAGCTGGCTGTCGCCGCGCTGCAAGGCCTCCTTGGCCAGGCGTTGATCGGGCAGGCCGGCACAACCGGACAGCAGCGCGGCACTGAGTAGCAACAGGTGGGGAGAGGTCTTCGCCATGTCTGCGTCCCCCTTAGAAACCAGCCGCCACGGCCTTGTCGATTACCCAGTCGAACGAGGGGCCACGGTCGATCACCACTTCCACAGGCTGGCCGGCAAAGGTGCTGGGCAGGGTTGCGTCCGGTCGGATTTCCGCACGGATGTCCGAGGACAAACCGCCCTGATGCAGGCTGGTGTTGATGATCGTGCCGTGGCGCGGTGCATCCTCACCGGCCACCCGGAAGCTGACCTGAGTGCCGGGGCGGGCCTGGGCAATGTTGCGGTAGGGGAAGCTGGCGGTAACGGTGGCCAGGCTGTCTTGCGGCACCAGCTCGAAGATCACATCGCCCTTGTTGGCGAACTGGCCATCGGCGACCAACTGCCTGGCAATCTTGCAGTTGCACGGGCTGGTCAGGGTGCCCTTCATCTGCTTGCCGAACAGCGCTTCGACGTTGGCCGGGGTCAGTTGCTCGTCAGCCAGATGGCCCTTGAGCATTTCCAGCATGGTGGCGGAGAAGGTGGCAATCGGCGCACCTTTGCTCACTGCGCCGTCCGCGCCGACCAGGCTTTGCACGGTGCCTTCACGGGGCATGGTCACCTGCATGCTCGGCACGTTGACCATGGCCGATTCGGCGTGGGTGACAAAATACAGGCCATACACCGACTTGAAGATAAAGCCGAAAGCGGCCAGGCCCACCAGGAAGATGCCCAGGCTGAAGGTCACCGCTTTGAGCCTGCCGAAAGCGCCCATGCTCGGACTGCCGTTGCCTTGCTTACGTGCCTTGGTGAAATTGTCGCGCTGCAGGGTGCTGAGCAGGTCGCCGGCACTGACCAGCTCACCGCCCAGGTAGGCGCTGATCAGGTGGTGCAGGGTGGCTTGCTCGCGCGGCTTGAGGTTGTGCAGTTGGCAGCCGACACGGTTGCTCTCGACATCCACCGAGCGCACCTGAAACTCGATGTCGATGCCCAGGTTGAAACTGTCCAGCTTGAATTGCAGGCGACCTTTGTGAAAATCGCCGATCTGGATCTGCTGCTTGCTGTCGATAAAGCTGAAGCCGCCCGCCGAGATATCGCTGAGCGGCATCTCGACACGTTCACGCTGCGTGTTCAGGTAGTGCAGCAGTGCCGGGATTTTTACCCGGGCATGTTGGCGCTGGGCTTCGGACTCGTGGGTGACATTGACGTTAACGGCTGTGTTCATGGGTGCAAATTCCTATGCAAAAGATAACCGCTGGTTACACCAGCACCATGAGTGCGGCGACAAAGATGCTGGCGGCAGAGAAGGTCATGGCCCGTGAAGACCAGGTGTTGAACCAGCGCTGAAAACTCACCAATCCGCGATCGAGCTTGGTGTTCTGGCGGGTCCAGGACTGCTGGTCGAGGCGGAAGAACACGTAGATCTTCACCAACGCCCCGACGATCTGGTTGTAATAAAGAATCAGCGGATAAGCCGGGCCGATGTGGTGGCCAGTGACGCTGAGCAGCAGGCTCAACACCAGGCGGGTCAGGCCAATCCACAGCAGGTAGGCCAGCAGGAAACCTGCGCCGTATTTGATGCTGGCGATGATCGCCACACTGAGGCCAAGCAGGCTGGTCCACATCGACACGCGCTGATCGAACAGCACCAAACTGGTGAAGCCGCCCAGGCGTTTGACCCCCAGACGCAAGGCGCGGGCGTTCTGCCGCAGGTTGTTGCCGTACCAGCGGAACATCAGCTTGCGGCTGGCCTTGATAAAGCTCTTTTCCGGCGGGTGCTCGACGGTGTTGATTGCCGCATCCGGCACGTAGAAGGTGTCGTAGCCCAGGCGCATCAGGCTGTACCAGCTGGATTTGTCATCCCCAGTGAGGAACTGGAAACGCCCCAGGCGCCAGTGTTCGAGGTGATCGCTTTCCACATCGGCGATAAACGCCGGGTCCGTGACCACTTCGGCGCGGAATACCGACATGCGCCCGGTCATGGTCAGCACGCGTTTGCTCAGGGCCATCGAGCACATGTTGAGGTGGCGCTGGGCAAAGCGCAGCTTGTGCCATTCACTCATCACATAGCCGCCGCGCACCTCGCAGAACTCATTGGTGGTGAGGCCGCCGACATTGGGGAACAACTTGAACCAGGGCACGGTTTTGCGCACCACGCCTGCGCCAAGCACGGTGTCGCCGTCGATCACCGCCACTACTGCGTCGGTGGCCGGCATCTGCCGCGAGATGGCGCGAAAGCCATAGGCCAGGCCGTCACGCTTGCCGGTGCCGGGAATGCGCACAAAGCTCAGGGTGACGTGCGCCGGGGGCTGCATCTGCGCCCAGAGGTTTTTCACCAGCAGCTCATCGGACAGCTCGACGATGGAGCAGACCACGCTGGCCGGGTAGCCGCACTCGATCGCCTCGCGGATCACCGAGCGATAGACCTGGGCGGTGGTCAGGGCATCGATGCGAAAGCTGGTGACCAGCAAAAATACCTGGGACGGATCGGTGTCCGTACCCAGCTTGGCGACCTTGCGCCGGTAGTGCGGGAACACCACATAGAGAAACAGCATGCCGCGTACGAAGTGCACGGCACCCATGGAATAACGCCAGATGCCCACTGCACCGATCAACAGCAGGTAGTCGCGCGACTCGGGGTCGAACACGCTCCTGGGCAGTGCCAGCGCAAGCAGCATCAGCAGTGAGAGGTAAAACAGCCAGCCGCTGGCCTGATAGAGGCCGCTTTTTAGCCTGTGCGATTGCATAAACAGATCCATCGTTTGTGCCAGATAAACCCGGAGAGGCATTGAGCCGCCCCGGGCTTGCTTCAGCTCACGCGCTGCTGTGGGTTACCAGCAGATGCCTTCACTGCCGGCACGCGATGCGGTCGGCATAAAGCCCACCAGATCGACCACGTGCTTGCCGTGCAGGGCCTGCTGAGCCAGGGGGGCAAAGTGCATGTCGCTGTTGCCCAGCACGATGATCTCGGCGTTATCCACCACGGCGTCGAAATCACTGCTGAGCAGCGACGAGACATGGGGGATCTTCGACTCGATGTAGTCTTTGTTGGAGCCGTAAACCCGCGCGTACTCGACATTGCGGTCGAAGATGCTCAGGTCATAGCCCTTGCCGATAAGCATTTCCGCCAGCTCCACCAGCGGGCTTTCGCGCAGGTCATCGGTGCCCGATTTGAAGCTCAAGCCGAGCAGCGCCACCTTGCGCTTGTCGTAGCCGGCGATGATGTCGAAGGCGTTCTGCACCTGAATGGCGTTGCTGCGCATCAGCGAGCCAATCAGCGGCGCGTCGACATCCATGCTGCCGGCGCGGTAGGACAGGGCGCGCACATCCTTGGGCAGGCACGAGCCGCCAAAGGCGAAACCAGGTTTCATGTAGTACTTGGAAAGGTTGAGCTTGTGGTCCTGGCAGATCACCTCCATCACATCGCGACCATCGACGCCGGCGGCCTTGGCGATATTGCCAATTTCGTTGGCGAAGGTGACCTTGGTGGCGTGCCACACGTTGCAGGTGTACTTGATCATCTCGGCGACATCGATGCTCTTGCGGATAACCGGTGCGTCGAGTTCGCTGTAGATACTTTCCAGCAGGTCGCCTGAGGCTTGATCCAGCTCACCGATGACCGTCATGGGCGGGAAGTCGTAATCCTTGATCGCCGTGCTTTCACGGAGGAACTCCGGGTTTACCGCCAGGCCGAAGTCGACCCCGGCCTGCTTGCCCGAGCAGTCCTGCAGAATCGGCAGCACCACGTTCTTGGCCGTGCCGGGGAGCACCGTGCTGCGTACCACCACGGTGTGGCGCTCGCTTTTATCGCGCATGGCCAGGCCGATTTCGCGGCACACGCCTTCGATGTAATTGAGCTCCAGATCGCCGTTTTTCTTGCTCGGTGTGCCAACACAGATAAACGACACATCGCTGTTGAGCACCGCATCGGCCACGTCGGTGGTGCCGCGTAAATGTCCCGAAGCCAGCCCCTGTTGCAGCAGTGCTTCCAGGCCCGGTTCGACGATGGGCGATTTGCCGTTGTTGATCAGGTCAATCTTGCTTGCGGATATATCCACACCAATTACATGGTGGCCGCGCGCTGATAAACAACCTGCACACACTGCACCGACATAACCCAAACCGAATATGCTAATTCGCATCGTATTAACCTCGTCCTTTGTTTAACTAATTAAGCTTATGAATGGCAACAGTTGTTCGTTGGCTCATCACGGTTAGGTGTATGAACCTGTTAAGGCATAAGAGTTGGCGGGTAACTTTATAAGTTACCGGAACACGGGTTTATCTTGGTGTGTACCCGCTATGGTTTCTGCTCAGTGGCTTGCTAGGCTCTGCGCTGGTGGTTTCAATGACTTTGCTGGGTTTTTATAGTTCCGCCTTGAGGTGCAATTAACTTCCGTGTTGGAAGATTTTCATGTCGAGCCAAGTTTTGCTTTAGTGGCAAAGTAGACACTTATAAAAATCGATTGAAGCTGTATTGTCTGTCGCTATGAGTGTGATGTTTTTCTGAAGGTTCCTACCGTTCGTCATCTTTTGTAATATCCTGATAACTGCTTGGCAGTTGCACTTTGATGGCAATCTGCAATGACTGTTTTGGGTGATTCGCGCGGTGTATCTGCGTGCGAAAAAGTTCCATGCCAAACAGTCGGCTTATTAAAGCTGACTGTTTGGCTAACTATTAAGTTGTGCGGAGAAAACCGGGAGACGGGCCGTTTGCGCGGCCTGTGGGGCAGGCGGGGTCAGTCTTGTGGATGCTCGCGGAGAAACACCAGCTTGTCGGCTTGTGAGGCTTCAGCCGAATAGCGATAGCCTTCGTAGGTGAAATCCTTGAGGCCATCCGGGTGGGTCAGGCGCTCCTTGATTACATAGCGTGCCATCAGGCCACGGGCTTTTTTCGCGTAGAAACTGATGATCTTGTACTGGCCGTTTTTCTGATCCTTGAACTCGGTGTCGATGATTCGTGCATTCAGCGCCTTGCGTTTCACCGCGCTGAAATACTCAGTGGAGGCCAGGTTGAGCAACACGTCGTCGCCTTGAGCGGCCAGCGCCTCATTCAGCCAGCCGCTGATGCGCTCACCCCAGAAGTCGTAGAGATTATTGCCGCGCGGGTTGGCCAGTTTGGTGCCCATTTCCAGGCGATAGGGCTGCATCAGGTCGAGCGGGCGCAACACGCCATACAAGCCGGAGAGCATGCGCAGGTGCGCCTGGGCGAAATCGAAATCGGCTTCGCTGAAATCTTCGGCATGCAGGCCGGTGTACACGTCGCCCTTGAAGGCCAGCAGCGCCTGCTTGGCATTGGACGGATTGAACGGCCGTTCCCAGCTACCAAAACGCGCAGCATTGAGGCCGGCGAGCTTGTCCGAAAGGTGCATCAACTCGGCAATCTGCGCCGGGCTGAAATCGCGCAGTTGCTGGATCAACTCCTGGGCGTGATCGAGGTGTTCCGGTTGGGTAAAGCGCGGGGTGGCAGGCGGGGTCTCGTAATCGAGGGTCTTGGCCGGGGAAATCACCATCAACATAAAGCGTGCTCCTGAAAGTCTGCGGCGATTCTAGAAGCTGGCGGCGGCTGAGACTACCTATAGGGGCGATTAGCTTTGCCGCCTGGCCGCGAGCTGGGTGGTTCAGTGGAGCGCTACAAGGCACGGTTGGCAGGGCTGCGGAGTGCTGCAGATGACCGTGGAGGTCAAGCACGGTGCAGATCGGTACGCGCGAGAAGGGGGCTTGAATGGAAAAAAATATGCAGGCTCGAAAGCCAGTGGGACTTCCGACTTTAACGGCGCATTGGCAGCCCGCCAAGCGCTATTTGTCGCCCCGACAAATAAACCGGTAAATGCGTAAAAAAACGTTTTTCTGTCATCTGAATAGGAGTAATTAAAAGGCAAGACCGCCGAACCCTGCAGACAGGTGGCGGCCATTGGCCCTCACCTTTTTGCAGCCTTCTCAGCCCCCAGCCCTGAGGAGTCGACGGCCCCTCCGCGGCGCAGTTTCGCCCTGCGTTGCTTGGCTACTACAAGAAGGTGACCGAGTATGGATGACCACGGACGCTCCAAGCCCACCGCCCCAACCCTGTACGCCCTCGACACCAATGTGCTGATCCACGACCCCAACGCGCTGCTGAATTTTCAGGAGCACCATGTCGCCATCCCGATGACCGTACTGGAGGAACTGGACAAACTTAAAACCGGCAAGCAGGGCGTCGCCGCCGAGTGCCGTCAGGCCATTCGCTTGATCGACAAGATCCTTGGCAGTGCCAACCCGGAAGAAGTGGAGCATGGCGTCGCCATTCAGCGCGACAAGAGCGGGCCTTGCGGTTACCTGTCGATCCTCATGAGCAAGAGTGCCGCGCCAGTGACCTGGCTGCCGGAAGACCTCAACGACAACAAGATCATCAACCAGTTGGTGGAATTGAAGTCGCGCCGTCCCGGCCTCAACGTGGTGCTGGTGACCAAAGACATCAACATGCGCCTGAAAGCGCGCGCCTGTGGTATCGACTCGGAGGATTACCACACCGACCAGTTGGTCGATGATGTGTCGCTGCTGTCGCAGGGCTACCACAACATGGACGGCTCCTTCTGGGACCGCGTGAACAAGGTGGAAACCCGTCAGGATCATGGCCGCACCTGGCACCGCGTGCAGCTCACCGACAACCTGCCGGCAGTGCACGTCAACGAGTTCATCATCGACGAACAGGGCTTTGTCGGCTGGATCAAAGGCATCAAACACGGCGAGCTGCTGATTCTCGACATGCACCAGGAACCCTTGATGCACCAGGAGGCCTGGGGCCTGCGGCCACGGGATATCTACCAGTCACTGGCGCTGTTTGCCTTGCTCGACCCGGACATCCACCTGGTCAACCTGTCCGGCGCGGCGGGCTCCGGTAAAACCATCCTGGCCCTGGCGGCGGCCATTGAGCAGACCATGGTCACCAAGCGCTACCGGCGCATCATCGCCACCCGCAGCGTGCAGGGGCTGGATCAGGAAATCGGCTTTCTGCCCGGTACCGAGGCCGAGAAGATGGAGCCCTGGCTCGGCGCGATTACCGATAACCTCGAAGCCCTGCACATGGAGGATGAAAGCACTCACGGCAGCGTCGACTACATCCTGCAAAAGGTGCCGCTGCAGTTCAAATCCCTCAACTACATTCGCGGGCGCAGCTTCCAGCAGAGCCTGATTCTCATCGATGAATGCCAGAACCTCACGCCGCACCAGATGAAAACCATCATCACTCGCGCCGGTAATGGCTCCAAAGTGGTGTGCCTGGGCAACCTGGCGCAGATCGATACCCCTTACCTGTCGGCCCCCAGCTCCGGGCTGACCTACCTGACGGAGCGCTTCAAAGACTTCGAGCATGGCGTGCACATCACCCTGCAAGGGGTGCCGCGTTCGATCCTCGCCGAGTACGCGGAAACCCATCTGTAAACCTATCCAGTGTCAGCCCTGCCGGCGTTGTCTGCCGGCAGGGCGGGACGTCGCACTGACCTCTTGTCTGAATCCTTTGGCATTCACAGGTGCCGAAACCTGACCCCTGGGTTTACAATCGGCCGATACCCGCCTGGAGTCTGCCTGTGCTAACCCATCTCGATTCCCAAGGCCGCGCCAATATGGTCGATGTCAGTGATAAAGCCCTGACCGTCCGTGAAGCCGTGGCCGAAGCTCTGGTGCGCATGCGCACCGAAACCCTGCAGATGATCACCCAGGGCGAACACCCCAAGGGGGATGTGTTCGCCGTGGCGCGTATCGCCGGTATTCAGGCGGCCAAGAAAACCAGCGACCTGATTCCGCTGTGCCACCCGTTGATGCTCACCAGCGTCAAGGTTGAGCTCAAGCCCGAGGGCACGGATGCCGTGCGCATCACCGCGCGTTGCAAGCTGACCGGCCAGACCGGGGTGGAGATGGAAGCCCTGACCGCCGCCAGCGTCGCCGCGCTGACCATTTATGACATGTGCAAGGCGGTGGATCGCGGCATGGTCATTGAGGCTGTGCGCCTGCTGGAAAAAGTCGGTGGCAAGAGCGGCCACTTCTTGGTTGGAGAAGACACATGATTCGTGTGCAGTATTTCGCCCGTTACCGTGAGGCTCTGGGCCTGGATGGCGAGCAGTTGAACGGCGAGTTCAGCAACCTTGAGCAACTGCGTCAGCATCTGCTCAGTCGCGGCGGAGTGTGGGATGTGCTGGCCGAGCAGAACCTGATGTGCGCGCGCAATCAGGAGCTGTGCAGCCTGGATGAGCCCTTGGCGAGCGGAGATGAAGTGGCGTTCTTCCCTACCGTAACTGGTGGTTGAGCCGTTTTCGTCGCGGCTAAAGCCCCTCCCACAGAGAACCTCTACATGAGCATTCGCGTCCAATCGCAACCCTTCGATCCGGGCCTTGAGCTCAATGCCCTGCATGCCGCCAACCTGGGCATCGGTGCGGTGGTCAGCTTTGTTGGCTACGTGCGCGATTTCAATGAAGGCCGCGAAGTGGGCGGCATGTTCCTCGAACACTTCCCTGGCATGACCGAGAAGGCTCTGGGCAAGATCGCCGAGGAAGCCATGCAGCGCTGGCCACTGCTGGGTATCGAGGTCATCCACCGCATTGGCCGTCTGGAGCCGGGCGAGCCGATTGTATTTGTCGGCACCACTAGCGCTCACCGTCAGGCGGCGTTTGATGCCTGCAATTTCGTTATGGACTACCTGAAAACCCGCGCGCCGTTCTGGAAGAAGGAAGACACCGCCGAAGGCCCGCGCTGGGTCGAAGGGCGTTGCTCCGATCAGGCTGCGGCTGAGCGCTGGAAACAACAACCTTAAGCGTATTTTGCCTATGTCGCCTGCGCTGATCCTTCAGTCGCAGCGGTGGCTGTTGCCCGGTTGACGATTTGTACATATAAGTCCAGTATGGATTTTAAAGTATAAGTCGAGGCCGGCAAATGACCTGTCCATACGTGCTACCCAGCCCATGCTTCTCGCTCAGGTGCACACCTGACGCGCCTTTCTTCTGTCTTGCAGCAACCGTTCTTGCCCGCTCGACCCGTGCAGTGATGCCGGGTGGCGTGGGCTTATCACTCCCTCAGCAGGAATTTACCGCATGAAGAAAATCGTCCTGGCGGGCGGCATCGTTCTGAGCTTGCTTGCCACCAGTCTGTTCGCCGCAGACAAACCCCTACGTCTGGGCATCGAGGCGGCCTACCCACCTTTTGCCTACAAAGAAGCCAGCGGGCAGATCGCCGGCTTTGACGTGGATATCGGCAACGCTCTGTGCGCCGAGATGAAGACCGATTGTCAGTGGGTCGAGCAGGAGTTCGATGGCCTGATCCCCTCGCTCAAGGTGAAGAAGGTCGATGCCATTCTGTCGTCCATGACCATCACCGATGACCGGCGCAAATCGGTGGATTTCACCGGTAAGTATTACTACAGCCCGGCGCGCCTGGTGATGAAGGCCGGCAGCGAGGTGAGCGCCGATTTCAGCAGCCTCAAAGGCAAGCGTATCGGCGTGCAGCGTTCAACCACCACCGACCGCTTCGCCAGTGCGGTGCTGGCCGCGCAAGGCGTTGACGTGGTGCGTTACAGTTCGCAGAACGAAATCTATCTGGACCTGATCTCTGCGCGTCTGGACGGCACCCTGGCCGACGCCATTCCGGTGGACGAGGGTTTCCTGAAAACCGATAGCGGCAAGGGCTTTACCTTCGTTGGCCCGGCGTTTACCGACCCACAATATTTCGGTGAAGGTGCCGGCATCGCCGTGCGCAAGGGCGACAGCGAGTTGTTGGCCAAGTTGAATGCAGCGATTCAGGCGATTCGTGCCAGCGGCGAATACCAGAAGATTCAGGCCAAGTACTTCACGTTTGATATCTACGGCGACTGATTGCTTCGGGCCCAAAAAAGCCGCGCATTGCGCGGTTTTTTGGGCCTGGGCTAGCCGTGTCGATTGCGGCTGGCCTGCACAATCCGCTCGGCCGGCACACGCAGTTGGGCCAGCAGGTAGTCGGCAAACTCCGGCGCAAAGGGCTGCAGGGCGATGGCTTGGGCCATGCAGTCGAGCCAGCTCTGGGCCAGTTGTTGATTGATTGGCCATTGCGCGTGAAACGCGGGAATGGCAATCGTACCGTAGCGCTCGTTGAAGAGTTTTGGTCCACCGAGCCAGCCGCTGAGAAAACACGCCAGTTTGTCGCTGGCCAGGGCCAGGCTGGCAGCATGTAGCTGGCGCAGTTCTGCGGCTTCGGGTCGTTCATCCATCAAACGATAGAAATCCGTGACCAGCCGACGTATGCCCTCAATACCGCCGGCCGCCTGATAGGACGCATCGCCTGTCCCATAAGTGTGGTTCATTAGGTGTCCTCGAAAGCCCGGGCTTATTCGCCCTTGATCTCTTTCAAATGTTTGTACACCGTCGCTCGGCCCATATTCAGCACGTTGGCCACGTAGTTGGCGGCACTTTTGCCTTTGAAGGCGCCTTCGGCGTGTAGGGCCTCGACCAGTTCGCGCTTGTGTTCGCGGGTCAGCAGGTTGAGGCCGAGCTGGCGCTGGCGCAGCCAGCTGTGCAGGAAGGTGTTGATGCGCTCCTGCCAGTCGTCGCGAAATAGTGCGTCGGGCTGCGGCACCAGCTTGCTGGAGGAGAGAAACAGGTCCAGCGCCTGTTTGGCGGTTTCGAACAGCGAGATATTCAGGTTGATGCACAGCACGGCGATGGGCGTACCGCTGTCGTCGCGCAACACGCTGCTGACTGAGCGAATTTTCTGGCCATCCCAGTTGAGCTTTTCATAGGGGCCGATGCTGCGTTCGTCGACCTCGCCGCTGAGCATGTCTTCCAGCGCCGCGTCATCACCGATTACACGCTTGGAGATGTTGTTGGCGATGTAGTCGACCTTCTGTGTGCGCAGGTCGTGCAGCACCACTTCGGCGTGGGGGAAGAATAGCGTGGCGATGGCGTCGGCGATGGTGCGGTAGTTGTCCAGCTCGGGGGCAGGGCGGGGCGGCGTCATGCGACTAACTCTTCGGCTCAGGGTGGCGCTGCGAGTGTGCAACAAAGCGCCCGGGGCGTCATCCTCGGGCGCTGCAAGCGGTTATTGACGTAGGTCGTTATTCAACGGCCTGCCAGGCGGGCAGGCGAGAGCATGGCCTCCGTCAGGCCAAACTGGCGCAGCTGTTCGGGCAGTGCCTCACGGCGGGCCAGAGCGGCGCAGGCCATGCCCATGGCCGCCGAGGTCTGGATGCCGTAACCGCCCTGCGCGGCGACCCAGAAGAAGTCCGCCACCTGCGGGTCGAAGCCACCCACTAAGTCACCATCAGCGACAAAGGAACGCAGGCCGGCCCAGGTATGCGCCGGTCGGCGAATGTTCAGGCTGGTGTGTTCTTCGATTTGATAGATACCCAGGGCGATATCCAGTTCTTCGGGCTGTACATCGTGGGGCTCGACCGGGTCGGCGTTGGCGGGCGAACCGAGCAGCAGGCCAGCGTCGGGCTTGAAATAGAATGATTCGTCCAGGTTGACCACGCAGGGCCAGGCATGGCAATCGATACCTTCCGGGCCGTTAAAAGTAAAGGCCGCGCGGCGTTTGGGGATCAGGCCGATAGGCGTCACGCCGGCCAGCTCGGCGATCTGGTCGCACCAGGCACCGGCGGCGTTGATCAGTAGCTTGGTGTGGTATTGCTCGGCACCGCAGTCAATCAACCAGCCGTCGCCATCGCGGCTGATGCTTAACACTTCACGGCTGTTGTGGATTTCCCCTCCTTGTTGGCGAATGCCGCGCAGGTAGCCTTGGTGCAAGGCATCGGTGTCGATGTCGGCGGCGCTGGGGTCGAGCATGGCGGCCTGCACCTTATCGCGGCGCAGCACCGGCACCAAGGCGCAGGCTTCATCGGCGCTGAGCAGGCGCATCTGCGGCACGCTGGCTTGGCCGCTTTCAAGCTGGCGTTGCAGTTCGGCGGCGTCGCCGGTGAAGTCCACCACCAGCTCACCGCGTGGGGTCAGTAGCGGGTGTTCGGCAAAACCGGCTGGCGGCGCGTCGTAGAACGCGCGGCTGGCGGCGGTCAGGGCGCGCACCTGGGGCGTACCGTAGGCCACGGTGTAGAGAGCGGCGGAGCGGCCGGTGGAGTGATAACCAGGCAGTTGCTCGCGTTCCAGCAGGATGGTTTTGCCATGGGCTGCGAGAAAATAGCCGGTGGAGGCGCCGGCGATACCCGCGCCGATGATCAGGTAGTCGGCCTGCTGCATCAGCAGGTCTCCTGCTTGAGCTGGTAGAGCGCGTGGGCCAGGGCCACATCTTCCAGGCCCAGGCCGATGGAGCGGAAAAAGACCGAGCGCGTGTAGTGCGGACGAGCGGCCTTGCCGCTCACCAGCTCGGCCAGGTCGCCGAGAATATCGGCACTGCTCCAGCCGAGTCGTCCAGCCAAGAGCATTTCCCCGGCGCTGCTTGGGGTGGTGGCGCGGTAGTCGCAGTAGACATCCATGTTCAGCAGGCTGGCGGGCGTGACTTCATGGGCACGCGGAGCGTTGGTGCTGATTGAGGTGATCAGCGCCGGTTTGTCCAGCTCGGCGGGGTCGAGCAGTGGTTTGGCTGACGACGTACACAGCATTATCACATCGGCGTCACGCAGGGCGTCGGCTTGGCTCGCGCACAGCTCAAGGCGCGGGTCGAGCTGTTGCAGTTGCTGCCGTTGCGCACCGGCCTTGTTGGCCAGGCTCGGTGAATACATGCGGATACTCTGCCACGGGCGTAGTTGCCTGGCGTAATGCACATGGGCCTGCGCCACCGCGCCGCTGCCGATCACCGCGAGGTGTTTGGCCTGGGGTGCTGCCAGGGTATCCACGGCAACGGCTGTGGTGGCTGCGGTGCGTGCGGTGGTCAGGCTGCCGGCGTCGCACAGCAGCAGCGGCTGACCGGTGTGCATCGACATCAGCAGGGTCCAGGCGGTGACCAGCGGGCCTTGCTCGCGAACGATATAAGGCGAGGTTTTCACCCCGTAAACACCCGCGCCGGCGAGCACGCCGAGGTAGTTGATAAAGTCGCCGCCGCCATTGGGAAACTCCACCAGCTGCTGCGCCGGCTGCAGCGCAGCACCGGCGGCCAGTTGCTGAAACATGGTAACCATTGCTTTGTGCACATCGACCCGGGCCAGCAACTGCTCGGCGGCACTTTTATCCAGCACATAAGGGGTGGTCGACATGGGCGGCTCCGCGACGAATTAAACAATTAAATCCATTTTGGACTTTATGGTCTTTTTCGACAAGCGCTGGCGCGGCATCTTGATACGTTGCTGCGACGTTTAGCCTGGCTGACGCAAACGCTTGCGAAACGCCCCGGGGCTCTCTCCGCAGAGCTGTTTGAACAGCTTGGCGAAGGTGGCGCGATCGGCATAGCCGACCTGCTCGGCAATCTGTTCCAGCGAGGCCGAACTGCGCAGGGCACGTTGCGCGGCGCTGATGCGCACGCGTTGCAGGTAATCATTGGGCGTCAGCCCGGTGCTGGCCTTGAAGCGACGCAACAGGGTGCGCGATGAGCAGTTGGCCTGGGCGGCCAGGCGAGTGAGGTCGATGCTTTCGCCGTGGTGCTGCTGCATCCACTGCAGCAGCGAGGCGAGCTGATCATCGTGGCTGGCGGGCGGCAGCAGTGGGGCGAAGCGCGATTGCCGGCCGCGCTGGCTGTCGAACACCAGGGCATTGGCCACCTGTTGCGCCAGTTCGTGACCGCCATGTTGGCCGATCAGGTGCAGGCACAGATCGAGCCCGGCATGCGCGCCACCGGAGCTGAGCAGGTGGCCATCCTCACAGAGCAGTTGCTCGATCTGCAGATTTACCAACGGATAACGCTGACGAAACTGGTTGGCCAATGCCCAATGAGTGGTGGCGCGGCGACCGTCGAGCACGCCGGCGGCGGCCAGCAGAAAGGCGCTGCTGCACAGGCTGGCGAGCTGTTGTTGGGGCGGACGCTGCGCCAGCCAGGGCAGCAGGGCGACGTTATCACTCAGGGTGCTGTCGATGGCGCTGCCGCTGGCGGCGAGCAAAATCAGGTTGGCGTCTTCGGCCAGGCTCAGGTCGCCATCGACCTGAATCTGCGCAAAGCCCAGATTAACCGCCTGCCCGTCGAGGCTGACGCGCTGTAACTCGAACAACGGCCGCGCGGCCAGGCGATTGGCCAACACAAAGGCATCCATGGCCATGCTCAGGCTGGAGCATACGGTTTGCGGGCAGACGTAGAGGGCAATCTTCAACATAGGGTGCTCGGGCTTGGCAGGTTTGGCGATTATTGACACAAGTATGTCTTTTACGCCAATCGCGCGGAGGTGGTTTAACGCCAATACTGCCTGCACGTTTCCTTCGGAGTTCGCCCCATGACTCACCCCAACGCCGCGCTGATTACCCGTTTCTACCAGGCCTTCCAGCAACTGGATGCCGAAACCATGGCCAGTTGTTATGCCGAGGAGGTGCAGTTCAGCGATCCGGTGTTTACCGACCTGCGTGGTGCGGCGGCGGGTGACATGTGGCGCATGCTGTGCGCCAAGGCGCAGGGGTTTTCCCTGACGTTCGATGGCGTGGCAGCGGATGATCACGCCGGGCGGGCGCGCTGGGTGGCGACTTACACCTTCAGTCAGACCGGTAACACGGTGGTCAACCATATCGAGGCCAGCTTCCGCTTTCGTGATGGCAAGATCTGTGAGCACCGTGATCAGTTCGACCTGTGGCGCTGGGCCAGTCAGGCCTTGGGCCTCAAAGGCCGCTTGCTGGGCTGGGCGCCCTTTGTGCAGAACGCCATTCGCCAGCAGGCGGGCAAAGGTTTGGCGGCGTTTCAGAAGAGCCGTTAAGCTCGCGGCCTGAACCCTTGTCGATTGATGTTGATGATGTCTGATTCGTCTGTTGCCGCTGTCGCGATGAGCGCCAAGCCCTGGTTTGTCTACCTGGTGCGGGCGGCCAATGGCGCCTTGTACTGCGGCATCAGTGATGACCCGCACAGGCGCTTTGCCAAGCACCAGAGCGGTAAGGGCGCGCGCTTCTTTCATTCCAGCCCGGCGCAGGCGCTGGTGTATATCGAGCCCTGTGTGGCGAAGGGCGATGCGTTGCGCCGTGAGCGGGCAATCAAGGCACTCGGTAAGGCGGCCAAGGAAGCGCTGGTGGCGGGTGCCGTTATCGCTACGGCTGATGACCGCCCATCATGCTAAGCGGGTAGGCCATTCGGGCTGACAGCGGTTAAGCTGCGGGCTTTCCCAAACTAGTTGCGGAGCCTGTCATGCACGAGTTGATCCTGCATCAACTGGCGTGCCCTTTGTCTTAAAGGGAAAACCTCCTAAAGCCTAGTTTTACGGGTTATATGCTGCCGGTTGCGGCGTGTATCCCAAACCGATGTGGACGCTATGTGGACACTCTTCGCGCCACAACCTTTCACACCTTCACAAAACCTTTCACAACGTGAAAACGGCACCACCCCGCCAGGCCCCGCGCCACTGCTGGTCTAGCGTCATTCCTGTGTCACCCCGCTGATTGCACATTGACGAAATTTTTATAAAGCCCGTCGGCGGGGAGGAGTGCGTTCCTTCCCTCGGTTTTGTTTTGGTGTGAGTTTTTTTGATTAGCAGAAGGTTGCTCAAATTCTAGCTACGACTTATAGTGCAACTACGCCAATGACGTACCACCAAGGACGGCTATGATCTTCATCGAAACCCCGATCTTTACCGAGGAAGTGACGGAGCTTTTAAGCGATGAGGAGTACGGCGAGTTTCAGCAGTATCTCGTCGATAACCCGGATGCTGGTGATGTGATCACCGAAACCGGAGGCATGAGGAAGGTTCGTTGGAGTGCGAACGGCAAGGGAAAGCGTGGTGGTGTGCGAGTGATCTACTACCACGTTGCTGCGGCCTACCAGATTCGTCTGGTTCTGATCTACCAGAAGGGGGTCGCGGACAATCTGACCCAGGCCCAAAAGAAATGGCTTAGAAACGTAACGAAAGGGTGGCAATGATGGACAAAGATCTCTTCAATCGTCTCGCTGAAAGCATGACTCAGATGGACGAGATTGTACGCGGCGAGCGCCAGCCGTCCCGTGAGTTCCACGTCGATGCTGCACAAGTGAAAATCATCCGTAAGGCCACAGGGCTTGCGCAGTCGGCATTTGCTGAGACAATCGGCGTAGCCCTTGGAACACTGCGGAACTGGGAACAGGGACGGCGAGATCCTGAGGGGCCGGCTAAAGCCTTGCTCAGGGCTATTCACAATGATCCGGCGAATGTAATCGCTGCGTTGAGACACTAAAAAAGCCCGCCATTTGGCGGGCTTTTTCTATGCTGTGATGGGCTTCAACTGTCCCGCCAGGGCCAATGCTTGGCCCGCCTTGGCGGTGAACTGGTTGGCGTCGGTGGGGCTTGGGGTTGGGCCTGGAATGTGCGTGTGCCCTGCCAGCTGGGTGTTCATCTGCTCCACCAGATCGATCAGATCACACAGCACCTGCAGCACGTTCACACCGCTGGAACCTACCCAGGTTTTGGGCGCTTCTAGGTGTTGGCTAACCTGGCTCACGCTTTTGCGCAGGCCTTGGATCTGTTCGGTGAACTTGCCCTGGATCTGCGTCTGCTTGTCGCCGCCCACTGTGACGTTGTGTTTCTGGCCCACCACTAGATTCAGGTCGCGGCCGGTGGCTTGATGTAGGTCGTCCACGGCGGCCAGACTGGCAGATCCACCCGACAGCAGTTTGAGCGCGCCCAGCGCTTCCACTTTTTTGATGCCGCCCACTGTTTCGGTGCTGTGGTCGTCCACTTCCACGGTGCTGCTTTGGTAGCGTTCGGCGTTCTCCAGGGCTTCCACTTCGCGGTCTATGGCCTGATCGCGGATAAGCCCATCTGTCTGCCTTAGCCAATTGCCGTCGGCGTCAACACGCTGCTGGCACGCCTCGCTGTGCTGCCATACCTGATCACCCTTGGGCACACGGGGGAGGCTCAAACCGTGGGCGAGGATCTGCTGAATAAACGGTTTATGCGGCAGGCCATAGGCGAAGCCCACCACAACGGTGGTGCCTTCCTCCGGGAAGCCATACATGCCCGCTTCCTGGCCACCGTTGGGCACTGGCAGTGGCAGGCTTTGCAGAATGGGCAGCGCCGGGTCTGGCTCACCGTTTGGCAGTAGCACTTCCACATCCACGGCAAAGCGCGGGCGAAAGTCGTCGCACAGTCCCTGCGTTTTTGGGGCGTCCGGTACGGCGACCACACGGCCGAAGCGCGGCAGGTGATAACCACCGGTCAGCTCAGGAAAGCGGCGCTCTACGGTGCGTTGAATTACTTCTTCCATCGGATGGCCATCTGCGTTTGGCTCAGCGTTACCGATGTAACCCGTTCGCCTTGATTGATCGATGCACCAGGGCGAAGGCCTGGAAGGGCCGCCACGGTCGCGCTCTGATTGCCTTGGTAGCTGTCGAACAGCTCCACGGGTAGTTGCAATGGCTCGCGTTCGCCCCAGTAGCTGTCGGCCCAACTGCCCACAAATACTTCGCCATCGCCCTGCTGCTGCCATATGAAGTCGGGGATCTCGAACACCTGGGCGAGACTGTCCAGCGCCTGAAAGCCGGTGGCCAGGCTGTAGAAAAACGGGGCTTTTACCTTTGCATAAGCCTGCGCCGGTACGCGAAAACGCAGCCCGGTGCGTGCGGTGATTTCGCCCAGCACTTGGTGCAGATCCACATGGCGCAGGCTCATAGGCAATGGCATGGCCAGCACGCTGGTCAGCTCACGGCAGAACAGCACCTGCTGTTGGCTATTAGCCGCGGTGCAGCGCTCCACGTGGCCGATGAAGTGCCGCTGCAAGGCGCGTTCGTTGTAGCCCAGGTCAAACACCACCAGGCCGCGCACCGATTCAGTGGCCTTGATGGTGAAGCTGGCCCGGCCTGGGCTGCGTAGATCCAGCCGCACGTCGTCTTGCACAAGGGGATAAGGCTTGCCGGCGATGCTCAGCAGTTTGTGCAGTTTCATGCCAGCGACTCGTCCAGGCGTTTCAGCACTGCCTCAAAGCCGGTCAGCTCGGCAGGTGCTGCGGGTGTTTCGCTGTTTTCGGTGGTCGTTGCGGTGCTGGCCACGGCTTCACCCGGCGCGCTCTGTTGCTTTACCAGGTTACTAGGGCGGCGGGTTTCCACCCGCTCCGCTGTCGATAACTTCTCTGTCAGGCTGAACTGCACCCGCCACGCGGCCAGGCTGTCGTCTTCGCGGGCGCTCAGGTTGTCGCTGAATTCCACCTGGCGAATGCCGAAGGCTTCGGCCGTGTCGTTGACGATGCGGTATGTCTTGCGCTGACCACCTGGCGCGGTCGCCTGTGCCCAGCCCATCAGCTGTGGCAGGTGCTCGCGGTCAACGTAGGGGATCATCAGCGAAACGGTCAGCACCTTGGGCTTGAAGCCCTTGTGCGCCGCGTCTGTGTTGCTGGTTTGGCCCGACATATCGTCGGACTCGATGCGCAGGTTTGCAGCCACTTTCAGGCCCTTGCCGCGCACCTTCAGCCCATCCAATAGCAGCGTCATAGGCCCACCAGTTCACGTACAAAGCTCAAACCATCCAGGGAACCAACCAGCACCACGCCCGCGCTCAGCACCCATTCATGGCCGGGAGGCTGACCTTCCAGCAAACCATTGCGCAGCTGGAACGGATCGCCAGGGCCGATCAGGCGAGCGCGCATGCTGCTGTCAGCGCTGCCGCCAGTCAGCAGCGCCTGCAGATCTGCTAGCTGCTGGTCACGCCCTTGCTGCTGGGCGGCCTTACGGGTTGCCAGTGCGGCCAGGTCAGTCATGGGTGAACTGTCGGCGGCGTAACTCTCGAGAACTGCCAGTTGCCCGGCCATGGATTGTTTCGCGGCTTTGGTCACCGTGCAGCGCTCCAGCGGCAGGGTCTGCCAGCGGGGCAGGGGGCCGGCCTTGGGCATTTCCCACTTTTCAGCTTCAAGGTTTGCCAGGTGACGTGCGCGGCGCTCTGTACGCACCAGATCAGGCACCGGTAGCAGCGCATTGAAGCGCGACAACGTGTCGGCCAGTTGATCAAAACGGGTGGCCAGAAATAGCAGGGTTAATGCGTACCGGGGGCCGGTTGGGCGGCCGGCGTCGGTGCTGTCCATCAGCTTGCCGGCCAGGTGCTCGATCAGATTCGGCGCTGACAGAAACCGCTGGTGGCCCCGGCCTTGGCCAATGCCGCTCTGAAACGGGGTCACGGCAATGCAGGCCGGTGCCTGGCCCAATTGCCCCGCCAATGCCTCGCGCCCCGCCGCAATTGCGCCCAGCGCAGCAGCGCCCACAGGGCCGGGGCTGGTGGTGGCGAGGCCGTCCAGCCCGGTCAGGCGTAGCGCTGTGCTGGCCAGTTCGCCACCGGCTAGATCCTTGGCCGCTGAAAGCTCGCCAAGCCACTGGGTGGCCTGCTCGGGCCAGCGCATGGTCACGGGTGCCCAGGTCACGGCTGTGGAGCCTCCCAGGTGATCAGCTCCATGGCTTCGGCGTCACGTGCTGCCAGCGCCAGATCCAGCTGCTGTTTCAGCTCGTTGGTGTGCTGCAGCAGCTGCAGCTTGTACAGGGTGAAGTCGTCGCCCACCTGGCGCAGTTGCGCGGCTGTGTGCAGGCGGTAATCCTTCACACCGTGCTCGTCGCGGCAGGCGTAGGGCATGTCAAGGCCGCGCAGAATGGCCCCAGTTAGGTTCAGTTGGTCGTCCAGCTGGCTGCTGTACTGGTGCGGATCGCCAAGAGCTGCTGAGTAGAAGCCACCAGTGATTGCTCGCTCGCAGCTGGCGTTCAACACACTTGCAAGGGTGGTGTGCCGATCCTGCAGATCTAGTGCTGCTGGTCTCAGAAACTCGCCCGCGAGGAAAGTCCAGCCAGGGGCCACTTCACTGCTGCATGGAACCCACTGAAGGTCTGGATGGAATCGGTTCTTCGGATCCGTGTCGGTGGTTTCACGCACACGGGTGCCCACGATTAAAGCCCACATTTGTGTCACTCCTTAGAATTCGATAATGACCATGCCAGAGGCTCCATTGCCTCCGTCGCCATACTCGTTGCCACCGCCACCGCCACCCCCGGCTTTGACTGCGTTCGAGCCTGGGTTTCCTGTAGTGCCGCTACCGCTGCCTATGCCACCAGGGCCACCACCATGACCACCGCCGTAATTGGAACCACCGGCCCCGTTGTCATGACGGGTCGCATGGTTTCCATTTCCAAGACAGCCGTTTACATCGCCGCCAACGCCAGTACCGCCTAAACCACCAAACCATTTGCTAGCGCCGTAGCCGCCATACGCTGAAAAGTAGGCTCCAAACGATGTTGCTCCGCCGTCTGCACCATCTCCGGTGGTCGCTTTTTTTCCGATTCCGCCAGCGCCTACCGTGATGGAAACGGACTGGACTGCTAAAAGATCAATGATCTTGGTTGCCCAACCGCCGGCACCACCACCACCAGCGGCTCGCTCGTATCTCCCTGCTCCACCACCAGCGCCGAATAATGTAATTTTCGCGCGCTTTGCTCCGGTCTTTAGCTCATCAGGCACTTGCCACACATGCAGGCCTGGAGTGCTGAACACCAATATCTGGCGCTTGGCCGCCATACAGGCGGCCTTTGTTGATGCCAAAACGTCGGAGCTGTAATCAACCAGTGGGTTATCTGTTTTCGCGTTCGGCAAATTACCCAGGCCTACGTCAACCTTGGTTGTTGCGCGGGCGCGCAGGTTCTCGTAGTCACCCACGCGGAAAGCAAACTGACTCACTAGCGGCCCGCTGACAGGCTCCACTGGGCGGTTGTCGGTGATGGTGTTGCTGTTCGGCAGATCCGCGATGGCCACGCAGTAGTGCTGCACGCCTGCGCTGTCCACGTAATCCACTTTCCCCGCGCCCCACACCACGCTCCAACTCGCCACCACGTCGTTTAGCTCGCGCTGCAGAGCCACGTCTAGCCAAGCTGTGGTAGGGAACGCAGGCGGCACCACCGGCAGCACAGCCGTGCGCTGCAGGCGAATGCCTTCCACGTAGGCGGTACCGGTTTTGAGTTGGTACGCCGGCCCGACTTTTTCCAGCTGCAGGGCACTGCCAAAGAAGCACGCACGGCCGAAGATATCGCGGTTGCTTTGGCGTTCGCGTTCGTCGATTCCAGCCAGGCGAATGGTGAAATCGTGCTGCCAGGTGCTGGCGTCAATGGTGAGACCGGTCAGTGCTTGCGCGCCGTCGAAGGCCAGCAAGAAATTGCGGGTCAGGTTGTTGCCGATCTGTAGCGGGGGAATGTTGCGGCGCTTCTGCTGCAACGGCACGTATGCCACGGCGTACAGCACACCCTCTGCGGTTTCCAGGCCGATCCAGTTAAAGTCCCAGTCGCCCACGTCGGAGCCAGCTTGCACGCTGTAAACCACTTGGTTGGGATTCACGAATCCGGCATTTCCGTCGGGGATCTCGGCGCTGTAAACGATCTGCGCCGGCGCTGGCTTGGCGGCGGCTCGATCTACAGGGGTGCTGTGATCCAGGCCCGGCACGTTGGCGAAAATGAAGCGCTCCACAACCAGGATTTCCTGGGCGGCTTGCTTCTGTGCATTCAGGCTTTCACCTGCCAGGGTAATGCTTGCGCCCATGGGGCTGTTCTCCTACAGGCTGGCAACCAGCGTTTGCTGGTCGTCGTTGAAGTCCACCAGGGCGACGTGGAGCGTCACCGGGGTGATCGTGGTGAAGTCGTAGCGGCGGCAGGTGCGGCCGTACTGTTGAATAAGTACGCGCAACAACTCTGGGTTTTGCGCCAGTTGGCCGTCTGTGAGTTGCAGCAGCACCACGTCCCAATCGCGGTCGGGTTGGCGCTCTTCAATCTCCACATAGCCCACGCCAAGGCGCTGCAAAATACGTTTCATGCCAGCTGTACTGCCGGCCTCCACGGCGTTGATAAAGGCGAACTTCACACGTAGGCGGTAAAGCGCCTCGGGTTCACCCTTAAAACGGGTGATATCGCGCTGCCAGGCCAGCAGATCCAGAATGGTGATGTGGCACGTGTCGGCATCCATCTGCAGCAGCGGCCAGCGCAGCCAGCCTTCCACTTTTGCCCACCAGGCCTGTGCAGCGGCCTTGAGCTTGGCCAGCTCGGGGCCGTCCAGCCAGAACGGCAAACTGAGCTTAATCATTGCTCACCACCACCAGGCTCTGGATCCGGGGAATGCTCAGCTCAGACAAAATGTCGTCATTGTCGAAGTCCAGCGACTCCAGGCCGGTGAATTGTTGGTGCAGCTCTTCGCCCAGACGGCTGAATGAAAAGCGCGACTGTGGATAGGTCAAAGTCGGCTGGAAATCGCGTAGCGTGCTCTCACGGAAGGCTGCACGAATAAACAGCTCCACCTCATCTTTCAGGGTGGCTCGTTGCTCGCTGGTCAGTGTCGATCGCGGCCAGATATTCACGTTGATAGCGTGCAAGGTTTCCGGCATCACCATCACCAGCAGGTCGTCGCCGTGGCCATGGTTGCCACCATCGCGGATATAGGCGTTGATCTGCTCCAGAAAGACTTCGCCTGGCACATCCGCTTCAAACAGTACAAAGGCATTGGCACTGCCTGGGCCACGCGGCGCGCCGTGTTCGAAGTACACGCCATCGGGGCGTACACCGGGGAAGGTGGTGATCATGGCGCGGTATACCGCGTCGGTGTGGTACTGGTTGACCGCTGAAAACTGGTTGCGAACGCGCAGGCGCAACTGGTCGTTGGGTTCAGGGTCTGCGCCTGGCTCAGTCAGCCAGCTGTCGGCGTTTGCCACCTGGGCGATGCCTGGCACCGGTTGCGGCAAAACTGCGTAGTAACCGGGGGCCAAGTTATAGCCGCTGCCGGTGGCCACCGCTTCCACGGGGATCTCCAGCTGCATCAGACCATCCGTGAAGGTGCCCACAGCGGTGGTCACCAGTTGGTAAACGTGACCATTGATCGCGGCGGACTGCACCACCGTGCCGGCTGGTACTTCTAGCGCACCACCAGCGGCCAAACGGGTGAACAGCAGCGCGCCCTTGGCCTTGGTCGCGCCCTTGCGCTCCACGTTCACCGCCCACGCCAGCATATCCAGCCAGGCGTCCACAGCGGTTTTCACAAAAAAGTTCGGCAGCACAGTGCCGGCGATGAAGTTAATCAGCCACAGCACCGGCTTGGTCACCAGTGCAGTGACGATGCGCCAGAACGGCGAATAGGCGCTGGTGTTGCTCAGTGCGCTGCCTTGGGCCGCTACTTCACTTTCCCAGGCTTGGCGCAGCCCGGCTTCGGTGGTCGGAATGCCGGCATCGTTCAGCGCCTGCTTGAAATCTACGGTCACAGGGTCACCTCAATAGCTCCAAATTCAACAGTGGTCGCGGTGATCAGGTATTGCCCTGGCGTTTGCTGGGTGATTTTTGCGGTGCCTGGCACCAGGCGGGCGTCGGCTTCCACCAGCAGCTCCATCTGCTGGATGCAATCGCGTTGGCGGTAGCGGTCGCGCTCGGCAACCAAGGTCACCAGCAGGCCGCTTTCACGAATCATGTGCGCAATGTCCTGGGCGATACTGGCGCGGTCGTCCACCAGCCGTGGCTGGCGCGAGGGATCCAGCGCCAGGTCGTTTCCAGCTATCAAAAGATCGATGTAGAACGTCATCCGGCGCTCATCTCAATCATGCTTTCCAGCTCCAGTTGGGTCATGGGCTTGCTGTTGTGGATCTCCATTTTTTCAATGTGAGTGCCTTTGTTCTGGTTGCTGGTGTTCTGAATGCTGGTTAGCAGGCCACCAGGCGGTACCGCACTGGCGCTGGAAGGCGACAGGCTTGGAATCGCTGCATTGATGGTCTGTTGCGCCTTCTGCGCGGCGCTGGCTTGGTCGGCGGCGCTCATTGCCTCGGCACCACCTGGCACGCTCGGCAAATCGGCAATGCTGGTATCTGTGAGCACTCCGGCGCTGGCTTGGTTGGCGGCGCTCATTGCCTCGGCACCGCCTGGCACGCTCGGCAAATCAGCAAAGCTGGTATCGATTTCCACGCCGGGAATCTTGTTCAGCAGGTCGATCAGGCCGCGCAGGGCGTTACCCAGCAGGGCGAAAGGCGACAGGTTGGCGAAGGCCCACAAAATGCCTTCCCATACCGCTGTCGCGCCGTTGGCGGCCACCTCGAAAGAGGCCAGCCAGGTGACAAACTCCACGCCAGCGGCCCACAGCTGTTGCATGCCTACCCACAACAGCTGCACCACCGCCACCATCACTTTGAACAGCAGCACCACAGGCGTGATGATCACCATCAGAGCCTGAAACCAGGCGGTGTCACCGAACGCGGCTTTCAGCTCGTCCCACCAGATGATCGCCGCACCCACTGCAACCACCAGGGCGACTACACCCAGCACGATCAGCGCAATGGGGCTGGCCAGCACCGACAACACGGTGAACAGGCCGCCCAGGATGGTCAGCGCACCGGCAGCGGCCACCAGGCCAAGCACGCCCAGCGTGATATAGCCCAGCCACCGGCTGATATTCGGGAACATCAGCACCCAGCGTTGCAGCGTTGCCCCGCCTTCCACCAGGCGTGAAATCAGCGGGTTTAGCACCGGCAACAGGGTTTGCCCAAAGACGATGCGGATCGACTCAATCACGCTGGCGAACTGATCCCACGGATCCACCATGTCCTTGGCCATTTGCTCGGCTTGCTCCATGCCTTTGACCTTGCCCAGCTGATCCATGCTGTTGGCCAGGCCGTCGGTGTCGTTCATCAGCAACTTGATCAGACCCACGGCTTCATCGGAGCCGAACGCCTTTTTCAGCGCGTCAGATTCGGCCACGTCCAGGGTGTCGCCAAACTTGCCTTTCAGCTTGTCGAGGATCTGCAGCATGGGCAGCATGCGGCCTTGACTGTCAGTGAACGACAGCCCCAGCTTGTCCTGGGCAGTGCCCACACCCGACAGAAACGCCTTGTACTTGGTGCCGGCTTCACTGCCGCCCATGGTGGCCTGCAGCGTTCCCAGGATCGCCACCTGCTCGCTCAGATTGATACCTGCCGATGTAGCGTTAGCACCCACGGCGGTGAAGGCATCGCTCATCTGCTGGCCGGTGGTTTTGAACATCTGCACAGCCAGGGCGGTTTGCCCGGTTAGGTTCTCCACCCACTCAGCTTTGCCCATGGCATCGGCTTGGCTTTTGAAGATCCCGTACATGGTGCCCACGTAGCTGGTCACCGTTGCGGCGTCTGCCTTGGTGGCCTTGGCCAGTACGTTGGAAGCGTTGGTGAAGGCTGAAAGCTGTTCACCGGTTAGCCCAGCAATCGCGCTCTGTATGTCATACGCAGAACGCACAAAATCCTGTGCGCTCTCGCCGTAGCGCACGGCAAAATCCAGTGACTTGCGGTTTAGTTCGTCCAGGGAGTCCTGGGCAACGCCCAGTGATTTCACTTCGCCCAGTGCTGCCATCTGATCCCGTGCCGGGGCCATGGCCTCCTGCAAGCCGTAGACCGCACCCATCACGCCGGCCACGCCTGCGCCCATCTGCATAAAGCCGGTTTTGCCGACCTCGGCCACATCCATCAGCTGGTGGCTTACCCGCGCAGCAGGCGCTGTCACCTGATCGACAAGGCGCAGGATAAAGTCCAGATGATTGGTGGCTGCTACAGTCATTTTGGGTCGTCTTTGGTTAGCCGTTCAGGGCCTTGGCAATACCGTTGGCTACGGCCATTTCCATGCGTCGCCAGTGCTCGTCCTCCAACCACTTAGCGGTTCCCAGATTGTCTGCCGTGGGATCTGCGCCAGGTAGCCAGCGTTCAACCAGGGCCATCAGTTGGCCCAGGCCGTCTTCGGTCAGTCGTTCAGCTCGGGCGAGGGCTTTTTTACGGTGATCTCAACGTCTGGGGAGTATTCCTCCATCAGCGCGCCGGCCAGCTTCATCACCAGCACCGGATTGCCCAGCATGGGTTTCAGCGTGGCGCGCTGTTCCTGCTTAACAGTGGTGGTCAACAGGTTGTTGGCCGGGGCCACCTTGTTGTTCTGCGTCATGGCGTTGAAGTACTTGGTCACGTCCTGCGGGGTCAGGGTGAAAGTAAATTCTTTGTCGCCCAGTTCTAGGGTGATATCGCGATGTTCGCTCATGCTCGGTTTCTCTGTTTTAGGTTGTTGATAAAGTCGTCCAGGCGCTTGTCGAATCGCTCTTCGAGCTTTTCCAGCGCCTTGTCGATGTGCTCTGTTTTCACGTAGCGCTCGGCTACTTCAATGCGAAATTCCAGGTGCTCACGCCGTGCGGCGCTGATCTGCTTGAACAGGTAAACCTGAAAGCCCACCACGCCAGTCAGCACCGCATTGGTCAGCATCAGCAGCACGTTCACTGCCGTGGCAGAAAGCTCCATTACTTGCTCCAATTTCCACGGCCACCGATGCGCACCGCGCACCACATCAGCCAAGCCAGGGGCTTGTGCATTCCTTGTTCCAGCAGTGCTTGGTAAAAAATCTGGTCGGCCTCTGCCTTGGTGAAACGCTTGGTCAGGTCGGTGTAGATGTAGTCATGCACCACCGATGGGCGACGGGCCATAGGGTCGTCACGGGGCACGATTACCCACGCCAACCGAGGCACGCTGGCCAAGTCCGTGCGGTAGCCAACGGGCACTACGATCATCTGATCGGCTTTCGTCAGATAGAACAGAGGCGCGGTCAATTCCCACTTTTCTTGGCTTGCGTGCGTGCGTAAATGCAATTCACTTTTGAAAGGCATCAGTAGCTCCAGATCATCGGGCTTGGCAGGCGGCCACCCACAGGGGCCATGCCCAGGTGAATAAACCGCCCGCTGCCTTTCTGGTTGATGCCCACGCGGGTGAAGCCAAGCGTCAGTGCCAGGCGCAAGATCTGCAGCGCTTCGGCACCATCACAGCGCACGTCCACGGCATTACCGTCGGTATGCTCGCCCGGCGTAGCCTTGCGGGCTTCGCTGGGGTGCTTGGCGCAACGCACAGCGCTGCTCAGGCTCATTGGCTTACCGTGCAACGTGCGCAGCTTCTGCACCTCATCCATCAGCGCTGGGTTGATCTCGCTGCCGTCGCTGTCACAGCGGCCACACTTGCAGCGCAATTCGGAGTAGGCAAAGTTCGGCCATGGGCTGGCTTTCATCGGCGGTTTCCTTGCTCGAATAGGGTTTGGCAGGGGGTGCAGCGGGTGATCCCGCCCAGCGCTTGGCGCTTGGTTGGGATCTCACCGTCACAGCTGATGCAATTGGGCAGGCTCGGGCCGGTCGGTTTAGCGCTGGCCAGCTGTGCAGCCAGGGCACGCGCCAGTTCCAGTTCTTCACGTTCCACGGCGCGGTCTACCCAGTCAGCCATTAGCGCAGGCCTTCAATTTCGCTGGCGTCCAGATACGGCACGCCGTTAATGCGGATGAAGTCCGGGCTGGTCACGTCATACGGCACCTTGTGGCTGGTTTTGCTGCCGCCCTTGGGGTCGATATCCAGCAGGCTGGAAACCTTCAACTTGCAGCCGAAGGCCTCCACGCGCAGTTCGTCGTCACCCGCTTTGGCGAAAAACACCGTGTCGAATGGCTCCAGCTTGCGGAAGCTGCCGGCGCGGCTGGCGGCTTCGATCAGCAACGCAAAGTTGGCGCTGTCCAGTTCGAACTCACCGCTAGCACTCACGTCGCCATCCACATGGCCATCGGGTACGCCACCGGTTTGCACGGCCGCGCTGTTGTCGGTGATATCCAGGGTGGCTTTTTCGATATGCACCTGCAGATCGCCCAGGTTCACGTCGAAGTTCATGCCGCTAATTCGGGCCATGGGTGCTTACTCCTCGTCGCCGTTGGAAAGATCCAAGGCGATGTTTGCGGTCAGGTCTTTGGGGCAGTTGTAGGGGCGCAACTTGATGTAGGCCTCCACCTTGGTTTTGCTTGGCCACACCAGCACGATGTCGCCGTCTTTCGGCGGTTCGATATCGCCGGGGAATTGCTGGCCGGCGAAGATCACCGAGCGCGCCATTTGCCGCATGGGGCGCATCAGTGCGGATTTGTTGGCGGCCATGCTGTAGGCGGTGTTGTTCAGCTTGCGGTCGCCCACGCGCTGGATCAGCAAGATGCGCACGCGGCGTGCGGCCTTGTCGGTGATGCGCAGGTACTCAACCACCTGAAAGTCACTGCCTGGGGCGTCCAGCATGTTGCCGTCGCCCCAAAACGTGCCGGGGTAGTCTGGGTAGGTCTGCGGGACGGAAAAGCGGGCTTTGTCCAGCTCGCTCAGAATGGCCGACGGCAGCGGCACATCTTCGCTATCCACAGGGGTTTCACCGAGGCCCAACACCGGGCCGGTGGCCACGCGCATGGGGCTGTCAGCGATGCTCACGGCAGCATTGGCCAAGCGGCCAGCCAACACGCCCAGGTCGTTGCCGTGCAGCTGTGGCACTACCAGCACACGTGGTGCCGCAAGGTCTTGCAAGATGGCGCGCTGCTCGGTCAGGTAAGCATTCCAGTCCAGCAGCGGGTCGATGCCTTCACTGGCAGCCATGAAAAACACACGGCGGCCGTACTGGTTGTTAATGGTCACGGCCTTGTCGTGCATCGCGGTCAGTTCTGCAGCCGTGGTCACCGGGGCGGTGATCACCACCGCCTCGACTGAAACACCTTGCTGCTGCGCCATATTCAGCGCGGCTACCCAGTCAGCAGCGACGGCCAGCGGTGCAGCCATGCACGCCCAGCGGTCGCCACCGTTCAAACGGGCAGCCGCCACTTGAGTTTTCAGGTCACTGTCTGCCACGCCAAAGGCGCTATCCAGATCGCTGTCAGTGTTCAAAGGGATCAGCTCGCCAATGTTCGAGGCGGCCGGGCCGATGAAGAGGAAATAGCGCTCAATCTCTGTCACTGGGCCTTGGCCCAGGTTCAGGTTATTGACGCTTACTTTGCCTTGAGCCATTGCTGGGCCTCGCTATCGGGGTGCGTTAAGGGTTTGTTGAAGTACGGTGCGAGTGATTTCGCGCACGTCCTCGGCATCAGCGCCCAGGACTTGGCGGGCCGGCAGCTCGATCTGCCAGCGCTGTTTTTTTCTGCCGCCTTCCAGCTTTGCCAAAATCAAACCGGCGCGGCCGTTGGTCAGGTTTTCCTGAATCCAGCCCAGTGATGGGCGTTTCCAGCGTTTGCCGTTGCGGATCTGGTAACCGGCTTTCAACAGGGCACGGGCCTGCTGCTTACTGGCTGGGCCGTTGTAGTCGGGGGTTTTGCCCAGGCGGCGCATGCGGGCGGCGCTCATTGTTTCGGTGCGGCCGTATTGGTGTTCAGCGGCAATGCCTGCCACCAGGCGGCTGCTCCAGCCCAGCACAGCCTCATCCGCCGATAAGCTGATCACTTGCATGGTTTTGCCTAAACCACTCAGCATCTTGCGATTGCCACCGTTCTTGCGGCCTGCGTATGCACTGCCGTCCACGTTGCGCTGTGCGCGGATCCGCTTACGGTTTTGGGTGCGCACACGCTTGCTCACGGTGTTCAACAGGCGGCGGCGCTTGCCCGCTTTCATGGCCAACAGGTCAAGGGTTTGCTGCGCGTCCAGCATGCCGCGCACGTCGAAATCAACGGTCGGTGTGGCCATCGGTCACGCCTCCCTCGTCGGCAATCCACAGGTCAAACGGCACGAAGGCGAAGCGCTTGCCAAAGGCTTCAATCTCGCCATTGGCGTCTTCTGCCAGGTGTTGCGGCTCCACAAAATCCAGCTGCAGCTCCACGTCGGCGGTGTCGGCGTCCAGCTGGTCAATCTCGAAAGTTGGGGGCGGCAGGTCGTCGTCTTCGCGGTTGGTGTCGTTGTTCTCCAGCCACGATCCAACCAGCGCCATCAGGCGGCCGGGGTGGTCGGTGAAGCGTTCCAGCACGATCACGGCGCGGTAACGCATGTCGCCCATGTGCAGGCCTTGGGTGGTTTCCTTCCAGTACAGCGGCAGGGTCACCTGTTCAGTCCAGCTATCCAGCTGCTCAGGGGAAACCAGCTGGCGTTCGATCAGAAAGGCAGTCAGGGCGCGGAGTTTGATCACAGCAACACCGCCGTAATGCGGCCACGGCCCTGGATCAAGCGCACGGCTTGCTGGCTGAATGCCAGAAACGCTTCGTGGGTTTCGGGTGCTTCTTTGGCCATGTTCGCGGCAGATTCGCGGCGGGTAACCGTTGCGAACTGCTGCAGCAGATAGGCCTTGGCGCGGCAGTAAACCGCCCGCTTGTAGGTGGCCACGTAGAACGCCCGTTCCTGCAATACCTGCGGGTCAGCGGCTGCCACGTTGGTGATGCCAGCAGCCTGCCAAGCGGCTTTGCGCTTGGCCAGATCGCGGTTCACTTCGCCCATGGCGTTGGTGATGCCGTCGGCCAGCAGATCCACCAAATACTCCGCTGGCAGGCGGTAGCCTTTCTGAAACTCGCTCACGCCCAAGTCGGGCCAAAAGCCGTCGTTGGTGATCGCTTGTTCCACCAGGGTGGTGGGTTTGCCGGAAAAGCTCATTGCTGGCCGCTCAAGAATAGGGCGGGGTGGCTGTCGTTGGGGGGGTTGGTTCTGCAAGCAGAGCAAACGCCAGGACAGGCCCCGCAGGGGGGTAGTCGGTTAGGTTTCGGAGTTGGTGGCTTGCTGCTTGCGCAGAGCCTTGGCGGCATCGTCCTGACGGGTTTTCACGCCGATTTCCGGGTAAAGCGCGGTGGCTCGCTCGAAGTGATCGACGGCATCACCCCACTGTTCCTGCTCCATGGCGAGGATGCCCAGCAGCTTGTGGAAGCGCGCCGGAATGCGCTCGAAGAGCTTCCAAGGCGTCGGCAGCTGGGTGTCGTCTTCGGCCATGATCTTTGCCCAGTAGCCGTCCACGTAGGGCAGCAGCTGCGTCAGGTACGGTTCAGGGCTGCGTTTGGCCTTTTGCTCGGCTTCGGCCCAATCAATCACCGCGTCAGCCACAAAGGTGGGCACGTCGCGCTTGAACCGGGCTGGCATTTCCTGGCCTTGATCGATGGCAAACAGCGCCAGTTCCAGGCCGGCTTCGAACTGCTCAGTGTCGAACAGCCATACCAGCACCTGCATCAACACCATGTTGGGGTGGCTCAGGCCTGAATCGCGGTAGCGCTGCACATACTCCAGGTACTTGGGCAGCAGCTCTTCACGCTTGAGCTGTTGCCGGTCGGCCAGCGAATTCAGGTCAGACAGGCGGGCCAGATCTTCGGCCAGCGCGGTGGTCATCAGCGCCAAGTGCTTCTGTGCGTTGGCCGGGCCTGCCAGGGCAGTGGCGGAGGTGTAAACCTCCGCACCGCTGGCGGCCGGGCCTTGCTCAAGCATGCGCTGCTTGTGGGCAAGGGCCAGGCTCATAGTCAGACGAACTCCACGTTGCCGGCTTCGATAGCCGCGAACTTGCCCAGCTGCTCGATCACATAGCCTTCGTTGCGGCCGTTGTAATCCTCAACCTGTGAGCGTTTCGGGTTCTCTACGATCTGGCGGCGCCAGCTGCTGTCCTGAAAGTAGATAGACAGGTTGTCCCAGCTGGTAACCACCACGCCTTTGCTTGGGAAGTGCGGGCAGGTGAACGTCGGCAGGCCGCCGTAGGTGGAAACCACCTGGGCCATTTCCAGGCGTTCTTTTTCGGTCGGGGTTCCGCCTTGGGCGGCGTACAGTTTGCCCTTGTCGTTGGCCAACAGATCGCGGCCTACGATGGCAATTAGGTCGCCACCATCGCGGAACTCTTCATCGATCATCAGCGACACGTCGTACACCAGCGCGTCGAGATTTTTGTAATCGCCGGTAGCACCGAGCTTGATCTTGCCGGCAGTCACCGTGCCCTGTGTCAGCACCTGCTGTGGGGCCTGTTCGCGGGCAATCTGCATCCAGCCCTTGTTCACGTCCTGCAGCAGTGGGTTGGCCACGCGGTCGGTTGTAGCGGCAACGCTTGTGCCGTTCCAGCCGATCATGATCCGGTCTAGGCCGATCTGTTTCTGTACGGCGGCGGCATAGCGTTGAGCAAAGTCTTTGAACTTGGCCCAGGCGTCGATGGTGGCGTATTTCAGGCCCACGTCGCTGTGGGTTTCGAACAGCTCATAGCCGTTACCGTCCAGGCCCAGCACGTTGCGTGCTACGCGGTCGGTGTTGCTGGTGTCGGTGCGGCCAGTGACTGAGCCATTGACGCCCAGCATGACCTTTTCGCCCTTGATCTCGCTGACCGGGATCACGTTGATCCGCTGCAGGAAGGCCGAACTCAGGGTGATTTTTTCGTTCAGGGTCTGCGCATGAGTGGGCGTGACGTTGAACTCTTCACGTACGGTTTCCACGGCGTAGGTGGAAGCAATGGCCAGGGCCAGGGTGCTAAAACGCAAGCGCGCTGCTGTGCTCAGGCTCATCAGTAAACAACCTCTTTGTCTGCGTCTACTGCACCAGTGGTCACGGGCACATCTTTGCCCTGGCCTTGGTTCAGCGCGGTGTTGAACATTTTGGTGAGGGAATCAAAGCCTTCCTGCAGCTTTGCGAACTGCTCAGCGGTGACGCCCGGAACCTGCTCGCCTTCGACCTTGGCCGGTTCAACGGCTGGGGCGGCTGCTGCCGGTGCGGCGGGTTTGGCTGCAAAGGTGGCCGCGCTCGTCGCCAGGCTGGTGGCCACGGTGTCGAGTTTGTCCACCGCTGCCGTGAAGGCCTGTGCGGTTTTCGGATCCATTGGGGTGCTCTCGTCTTGGGGGGTTGCGGGGGATTTGTTGAAGCCCGGCAGCAAGCGCCCCAGGCTGGCGAAGAAGGCACGCCCGGCGCTTTCGGCGTCGTCTTCGGCCAGGCACTCGGCCAGATCCGGCAAGCTCATAGGGGCTGCAAAGTAGTTGTCGGGGTTGGCCTTGCGACGGGAAAAGTGCAGGCGCTCGGTGCCAAGGCTGGCCGGCTCGTCGGTCACTGCCAGGGCGTTCATGTAAGCCTTGCCGCTGCCGTCATAGTCCGGGGTGATTTCCACGCTGGTGAAAAGCGCTTGGCCTTCCTTGTTCAGCTCCAGCAGTCGGGCGTTGGGGCGCAGTTGGGCAAATAGACCCACCTTGCCGTTGTCCAGATCTTCGGCCTTGAGCGCTTCCACCGTGCCGAAGTTGCCGAAATAACGGATGTGCTCGAAGCGGATCACAGCGGTATAGGTCGCCGTGGAATAGGTTTCTGCCATGTCGCGCAAGTCCTGCGCGTCGATGGTGCGGCCGTCGATGGTCGCGCCGCTGGTAGCGACTTGAATCCATCCGGTGGTCAGGGGCTGGGACATTGTTCTGGCTGCTCGGCTGAGGGTGGCGACGGGGGCTAGTCGTGTTCAGAGGCCCCACCTTATGCACCGATCAGCAGCCAAACAAACGCTTTGCTTTTGCTCTGTAACTATCTGATAAAAATAGGAATATGTAGGAATTTAGCAGCGCGTTTCCTGCGTTTTCGGCGCATAGACTGCGCCCCATGCCTTACTCAGTCGAAGTCAAAGAAGCCGCCAAACGCCTTTATCTGCGCCGTGCCAAGCCGCGTGAAATTCAGGCACAGCTAAAGCTGCCAAACGTGCGGATCGTCTACTACTGGATCGCCCGTGGCGGTTGGGACGATCTATTAACGGACGAAGAGCCGGTGAACGCCGTTAGCCGGCGCATAACACTGCTGCTGGAAAAGCCGGGCACCCTGGCTAAAGGCGAGCTGGACGAACTCGACCGCCTAACCACCCTGCGCGAGCGCCTGCTGAAACAAAGCAGCAAGCCAGTCCATCCGGTCGCCAGTGAAGCGCAAGGCGAGCCGGGCGACAGTCGGGAAGGGCAGCGCAGTGAACGCCGTGAGCGTGGCGACAAGGGCGGCAAGCGCCGCGAGAAAGCACCGAAAAACGACGTTTCCGGGCTGGGTGAACTGGATTTCCTAGAGAAGTTCACCAGCAAGATGTTTGGCTATCAGCTGGAGCTGTTAGAGGCCAAGAAAAACCCGCTCACAGCGCGGATCCGCAACATCCTCAAAAGCCGGCAGGTGGGCCTGACCTACTACTTCGCCGCCGAAGCCTTCATGGATGCGGTGCTGACCGGTGACAACCAGATGTTTCTGTCTGCCAGTCGCGCCCAGTCCGAGATCTTCCGTAGCTACATCATCGCCTTTGCCGCTGAATGGTTCGGCCTGCAGTTGAGCGGTAACCCCATTGTGCTCAGCAAAGACGGCAAGCCATGGGCCGAGCTGCGCTTTCTGTCCACCAACAGCAGCACCGCCCAGGGCCACCACGGCCACGTCTACATTGACGAATATTTCTGGATCCGCGACTTCGAGAAACTGAACAACCTGGCCGGGGCTATGGCCTCGCACAAGAAGTGGCGAAAAACCTACTTTTCCACGCCCAGCGCGGTTACCCACCAGGCGTACCCGTTCTGGACGGGCGAGGAATTCCGCAACAGCAAGCGCGGCAAAAAGTTGGGGCAGGACTGGCCAAGCGAAACCGCCATTCACCAGGGCGCGCTGTGCCCGGATGGCCAGTGGCGCAAGATGATCACCATCGAAGACGCGGCCGCTGGGGGCTGTGATCTGTTCGATATCGACCGGCTACGGTTGGAAAACGACGAAGACCGCTTTGCTCAGCTCTATATGTGCAAATTCATCGACAGCACCCAGTCCGTGTTTGCACTGAAAGACCTTGAACGCTGCTACTCAGACCAATCCCTGTGGGCTGACTACGATCCAGATCCCAAAGCCGACCGCCCGTTCGGTAACAGCCCGGTGTGGCTCGGCTATGACCCAAGCCGCACCCGCGACGATGCCACCTGTGTGGTGCTGGCACCGCCGTTGGAGCCTGGGGCGCGGTTCCGCATTCTTGAAAAGCATTCATGGCGCGGGCATTCGTTCACCTACCAAGCCGCCCAGGTCAAAAAGCTTTGCGAGCGCTTCAGCGTGCAACACATCGGGATCGATATCACCGGGGTGGGCTATGGCGTGTTCGATCTGGTGCGCGACTTCTACCCGCGTGCAACGCCGATCCACTACAGCTTGGAAACCAAAAACACACTGGTACTCAAAGCCCAGGACACGGTGCAGGGCAACCGCATCGAATGGGACGCCGGCTGGAACGATATTGCAGCGGCCTTCCTGACCATCAAACGCGGCGCAACAGCCAGCGGCCAGATCACCTACAGCGCGTCACGCACCGAGGCCACAGGGCATGCCGATATCGCCTGGGCAATCATGCACGCGCTGCATCACGAACCCCTCAACACCAACAAAAAGCGGCGTAGCCGCTGGTCAACACTTCCACAGGGTAGCCATGGCAAAGCACACACAGCAGGATCAACAGCAGCAGTCAAAGCCGCCTCGGATGTTCTCATTCGGAGCGCCGGAATCCGTGCTGGCCAGCAACATGGGCGAGTACCTGGGCGTGTTCGCCAGCGACGACGGGCGCATTTACACGCCCCCGGTATCGCGCACCGGGCTGGCCAAGCTACTGCGAGCCAACGCCCACCACGGCACCATTCCGCGCTTCAAGCGCAACCTGCTGCTGCGTGACTTCCAGGCGTCAGCCGGCTGCAGCGCGCAGACCATGGGCCGTGCCGCGCTTGATTTCATGGTGTTTGGTGAGGCGTATTTTCAGCGCCTGCGCAACATCATTGGCCAGGTGCTAGAGCTGCGCCACCTGCCGGCTATCAACATGCGGCGCAAGGTCGGGGGCGGTTTCGTGATGCTGCTACCCAACGGCCAGGAACTGCACTTTGCCGAAGACGAGATAGAACACGTGATGGACTACGACGTGGAACAGGACGTGTACGGCGTGCCCGACTACCTGGGCGGCATGCACTCGCTGCTGTTAAACGAGTCCGCCACCCTGTTCCGCCGTCGCTACTACAACAACGGCGCGCACGCGGGCTTCATCTTCTACACCAACGATCCCGACTTGAGCGAAGAGGACGAAGACGCGCTGAAATCACAGATCAGCGCGAGCAAGGGGGTGGGCAATTTCCGCTCTATGTTCGTCAACATCCCAGGCGGCAGCGAGAAGGCGATTCAGATCATCCCCGTGGGCGACGTGGCCACAAAAGATGAATTCGAACGGATCAAAAACATCACCAGGGCGGACGTGATCGCAGCCTGGCGCATGAATCCGGCGTTGGCCGGCATCATGCCGGAGAACGCGGGCGGCTTTGGCGATATTGAAAAGATCGATCGGGTGTACACCAACAACGAGATCCGACCGATCTGCCGGCTGTTTCTGCAGATCAACGACGTGCTGCGCGCAGATCGACGGGTAGTGTTTGATGTGGCCTAGCAATGTCAGCGATTTACGTGTTCAGCCCACTATGCGTTTGCGCACCTGACTTGGATGGCGCGGTGATTGCGTCCGTTTTAGTATCGGTGAGTGGCAAGGGGCCACGATGACCTTAAGGAAAGCCGATGTACGAATACAAGATGGTCCAGGTTCCGCCAAACATTGAAGTCAAAGCCAGTAAACACAAGGGAAATGAAGCCGCCGTGTATCTGGAAAGCATCGCTAATCAGTACGCTGATCAGGGTTGGGAGTTCTACCGGGTGGATACCGTCGGTGTGGCCGTTCAGGTCGGCTGTTTTGATGCGCTGGCCGGTAAAAAGGCCAGCAACTCGGCTTACTACGTCATTACGTTCCGCAAACCACGATGATCACCCGCTTGCTACTGGCGTTGATTCGCCTTTATCAAGCGATAGCCCCCCAACGGTTGCGGGGGGCTTGTCGGTTTGAGCCCAGCTGTTCCAATTACGCCATGCTTGCTATCCAAAAGCATGGGCCGCTGAGAGGGGCGCGTATGGCGTGGGGGCGGATACATCGTTGTCGCATCCCCAACGGTGGTGAGGACTACCCGTAGTATATTTTGCAGGCTCTAGTTACTAGATGTTGTGGCAGAATAGTGTCCGATTGAACACCTTCGGGGGAGGGCACAGTGCGGATCCATTGCAAGGAATGTAGCGGTAAGGCTCGGATTGCTTCGCGTGACGAACTGTCCGTGGAGTTTGCCAGGCTTTATTGCCAGTGCCTGAACCCAGTGTGTGGCCACACCTTTGTAATGAACCTCACCTACTCACACGCCCTTCGCCCTGCTGCCGGGGCGGTCGATCAATTGCTGTTCGACCGCCTACGTCAGCTTCCAGCAGCGCAACAGCGCCAATTGTTTGATCAGCTGGGCGCACTGCCAGCCTGACCCATCGCTGCGGAGCAATTCCGTAGCCGTTCGGCCGACCACTCAGCCACCACCTGTGCACCACCCCGCTCATAATCGCCCAGTGCAACACCGCCAATCGCGCACCCTAGAAAACTTAGAACTTGGGCCACTTCATCAACTTCATCACGTGTGGCTATAACGCTATTTTTTTGTTTGTCCATTGCCGCTTACTCCATGCTGGGCAGATTCAACGGGGCGGACTTTACTTATTTAAAATTTGTGCGGTCAAGCACTTTTTGAATCTTTCTTTCTTCAATTCCGATGTGCGGGAATGAAGGGTTTCGTTTCCCCGCGTGGGAAGCGGGAGGCCTTGCGTTCTGTGGGTTTCGTGGTAGGTGATGGCAAAGTGCGCAATATATTGCACTTCGGTTTTTTGTGTTAATTCGCTAATTAACGAAAGCGCGAATTATGTGATTAAATAAATACTTAATTATGGTTTCGAGTACATAAGCACAAATGTACAAAAGAGCATTCCAGTGTTTTCGCGGCCTGCGGCTGGATGTTCAACTATTAGGTGTGCAATTTATTGCGCGGTACATTGATATTGTATTGAGACGGCTTAACACCAATATGGTGTTTTAATCTTGGAATTACGGCAATAAAAAAGGGGCGCATCTGCGCCCCTAAATACAGCTGTTAAAACCAAATTTCAGACCGGAGTTTCCCCCAGATCCTCAGCTGGGAAATCAAACACGTGGGTGTCGAAGTGCTTTCCACCATGGTCGGTGACATAGCGCATGCCGACAGGGTCAAGCTCGAGCTTTCGAGCCAGGGCCGCAGCGGCGTCACGCGGGCCGATGGTGTTGGTAGCTGTCTGTTTGTAGCCCTTGGCTCGGGCCATATAGGTGTTGCTGGTGTAGCGGGCGAGGATTTCAACGGGCATAACGCTTCCCCTTGGCTTGTTTGGCGGTGGCTTTCGCGGTCAGCAGTGCGGCCCACTCGATGGCTTTGTGTTGCTGGCGAATGCGGCTGCACTTGGCGTGTTTACGGGTTGAACGGGTCTTTCCGCAGATATCGCAGAGGCTCGGCAAGTCAAGGCGCTGAGCGGCCAACGGTGGGCGGGTTCGTGGCACTTGAACGGTGTTAAGCATGGGGCACCTCCATGCGGCGCTCTGGGCAGCAGGACAACAACTTGGGGTCTTTCTGCTTGGCATCCTCTAGCTCGGTGGAGGTCATGGTCGATCCACAGCCAGAACACATAAGTGGAAAGCCTGCTGCCTTGAGGGCGTTCTGCCTTTTTTGCTCTGACCAGGCCATGCCCAGCTTCCACGCATCGTCCAGGCTCTCCGCATATACCCAAACGGTGTTGTAGAAGCCCCAGCTGCAGCTATAGCTGGTGTGGCTGTGATAGTCCCTGACCGGTGACCCAAGTTGTACGCCAAAACCAAAGAACTCTTGAGCGTTGGCGGTGCTGGCATTCTCCGCCAGAGTCTCCCTTTCGTATTCGCGTTTGTCCTGCCAGTCCTCAAACGGGTAGCTAACAGCGCGAAATACCTCAGCTAAGGGTTCAAGGCTCGGGTGCTGTCGCTTGTCCTCCAGCAGTGCATCCACGAAGCTTTCTAGCGGATCATCCAGGCGGCTAAAACCATCAATGGCTTCCGTGCCCAGTTGGCTGGCCATATCAACAACATGAAGGATCCGCAGGTTGTAATCGCTTGCCTGCAGGTTGCGGTTGTTGTTGGATGGCGTTGCGCAGTTATCCATTAGCCACCTCCACTAGCTCCAATTCATCGAACGATGGCACGCTGACGTCGGCACCGATGCAACGGATGCCGCACCATCCGTAGACGTTGTTTTCCTCGCCCTCTGGGCCGCTCCCGCCCCAGCCCTCTAACGCCCACACATCTTTCGACCAGTACCTACCAACACCTGCTGAATCAGGGCCGAAATAGGCCTGACCCTGTTCCAGCATGATGCAAATCATGGCTTGGCCAAAAAGACGGATAGCGGCGTGCTGTACGTTACCGTCGCATTCGGCCAGGCGGTCTTCGGAGCTAGTCCAGAACTCGTTGATCAGGGTGGCCCTATCCTCGGTCAGCACGTCCAGATCCACCTCCAGGGTGACGCTGTAGCCCTTCCAGTCTTCCTTCACGGTGTAGCGCTTAATGTTCATCGTTTGCACATCCTGCAATTCAAAGTGGTGGTAGTAACTGGGCGGGCGAGCAACTGGGCGACCACGGCCGCGTCGCTGGCGGTCAGCTCGGTCTGGCTGGCCAACTGCTCAAGGTGTGCCCGTGCATCCGGGGTTTTCGCGATCTGGTAGCTGATCAGTGCCGCGCCGACGATGGCCGTAGCCAGCAGGTGACGTGGCGCTGTGGTAGCCTTCACAGCGCTACCGCTTGGGTGTTGTGCTTGCATGGTGTTGCTCCTTTGCTGGTGGTTGGTGTCGGGGAATTGCCGTTCCTCGACACCCTTCTTTTAGCCCGCGCTGGTCAGAGCGCTGGCCGTGAATACCGGGCGCATATCGCGCCGCACTTCAAAAATTCCCAGGTCGTTACCGTCCACGTCCATCAGGTGAATCAATGTCACCAGGGACGCCTGTTCCTGCGGGCGGTGGCGCCAGAAGTCACTGGCCACTAACTCGGCCAGATCCTCCGCCGTGCAGTTGTCGATATAGACAGACGGCAAACCGATCTCACCGCTGATGCCATTGGCGCCGTAATAAATGATCACCCCACCACCGCCTTGGCTTCGCCGTCCTCGATCACGTACAGATTCACGTCCTCAAGGCGGTACTGGCCGCCCACACCACCCTTGATCACGAAGCCGCACGGGTCTGTCTGGAAGCACACAGGGAAGGGGTGGCCGTAGCCTTGCGAGATACCGAAGGCAACCTGAGAGTGGTATTTGCTGGATCCCTTGATGCCCGCGTACAGCTGCTGGCCCACGATGCGTGCACGGCCGGCGCAGAAGGCCTCGAAAACCAACTGGACGGTGGTGTGGGTGAAGCGCTGGCCATCACGCTCCAACAGGTGGAGCGCGATGCGCCCCCGGGTGAAGTCGCGGAAGGCTTCGATGGCCAGTTGCTGCTCCAGGTCTTGCAGTTCGTTTTCCATGTGTTGCTCCTATTCAGTTGCTGGGGGTGGTGTGAAAGGTGGCCAGCAGGCCGACCAGTACCTGGAACACCTCGGGGCCAAGGTCGGCGGCGGTGAGCTGACCGAAGTGCAGATCCTGTTCGTGCTGCAACCACTGGGCTTGGGGCGGATTGGCCAGGCAGGCCATGGCCAACAGCAAGGCGCGGCGGGCAGGGTTAAGGGCGTGTAGCCGCTTGAGCAGCAAGGCCAAACCGACGCCGACCACGCTCAGATCGCAGGCGGTGGTTTCGGCCGGCAGGCCAACCAGCAGGGCAGCGCGCTGCCAGTAGTGCGGATAGTCCTGGGCAGGGTTCTGTGCTTCCAGATCCAGCGGGCAACGCTGTGGGGCGGTCAGAGCGTTCATCGTTTGCGGGTCTCCTGTTTCAGTCGGTTCAAGCGGCTACGCATGTCCTCGCGATAGGCGTCGCTGCGCTTGGGTTTTGCCAGCCAATCCACGATGTCCTGGCGCGTCCACTTGCTGAACATGTGGCGCGCCAGGCACTCGCGGCGGTTCTCGTCATCGGGGTGGAGTGAGGTCATAGGGCTGACCTCAAAACAAAACGTGCGCAGGTGCTCAAGCCGTCCGGAACATCCGGAACACGTACAAAGGCGGGTGGCTGGAACCCGCGCCGTTCGGGGCTTGCCATTTTTTGAAAATGTTCCGGTGCTACCGGAACATACCGGAACACGATTTCTTGATGGTCGCCTGTAAGCCACGTGGTACTAAGGCTGCAGCCTGTTCCGGCGAAAAGTCCCAGCCGGAACATTGCCGGAACATGCCGGAACAGATTTGTTCCGGTGCGTTCCAGTGTGTTCCGGCAGCACCGGAACAGATTTGTTCTTGTAAGTAATTGTATTAATTGAATATTTTTCTTATAAATATAAATGTTCCGGATGTTCCGGACGCTTAGTGTCTTTGCGCACGGCTCCAGTCTGCACGCCCAAAACACCCCCAACACACCGCTGGCCATACGTTTCATCAGACATTCCCCCGCTTGCTGAACAGCCAGCACCAGATCGATCGCTTCTCAATAGGTGACCGGACTTTGCGGATCTCGATAAAGCGGTGGGTGGTGCTGCTCGGCAGGGCGCGGCGCAAAATGGAATCTGCAATGACCTCCTGGCCTGCTTTGCGGCAGGCCTGCTGGAAGTGCTCGATGTTGATGGCGATCAGCTCGCGGTCAACGCTGTGGTTCAGCGTTTCGCGGATCTCTTCGCGGGTTTCGCCTTCCTCGGTGATGGTCACCACGTTTTCGTTCAGGTAGTGGTAGATCTGCCAGAACTTTGCGGCGTTTGGGTTCTCCGATCGGCAGCGCTGTTGCCGGTCGATCGCTCGCGCCTCAAGGTGCCTGGCCAGGTTCTCGGTATCCCGATCCTTCCAGGCTGGGAACAGCGCCTGGGTGGCATAGGCAGCGGCCAGCACCTGGGCGTGCCCCTGGATAATCCGGGCTTCGCTCAGTGCGCTGATTGCCTGCAGGCGCTGCTCGAAACGCGGGAAGGCCTCGAAGTAGCGGGTCAGCCACTGCTGCTCGAAGGCCAGGACGCGACGCAGGTAGCCACCCAGTTCCTTTCCTTTCATCGTCTTGAGGCGGTCGGCCAGCGGTTTCAGCGCCAGGCTGTGGTGTTCCTTAGTGCAGTGCAGGTGGACGATGCGCGACAGGATGGCCTCGTCGCCGTCCACGCTCGCGTTCTGCGAGATGGCCAGGGCACCGCGCCAGATGCTGACCCGGGTTTCGTTGCCGGTGGTTTTCGCCCCGGTCACCCGCAACGGTGCGTGGTAGTCGTACAGGGTTTTCACCTCACCCCACGTGTACTGCACGGTTATCGTGCGACCCTGGGCGTCGGTGTAGGTCTTGTCGGACTCGATCAGCACCACCGGCAGGTTGCTGACTTCTCCAAAGGCACGGGACAAACCCACGGCGCTGGCACCGGTACCGCTGGGTTTGATGCCCTCCATGTTGTCGCGGCCGATTAAGCGCCACAGGAAACGCAGCAAGGTGGACTTGCCCGCACCCGGTTCGCCAGTCAGCTCCAGAAAGTGAAACGACGCCTGTTGGCTGCCGATCTGCTGGACGAACAGCGAGGCCGTCCACCAGGCCAGAGCCGCCAGGCCGTTGAGGCTGTGCACTGCCAGGAAGTCGGGGAACCATTCGGGGTCGAAGTCTAGGCCGCGCTCGAACCGAGTGTTGACCAGGGCGGTTTTCACCCCGGCGCCTTTGACCTCGATAAAGCCGTGGGCGTTGACGGGCAGCTCGCGGCCGCCGTGAAAGCCGAACTGGGGAAAGCAGTAGGTGCCGCTGTCTTCGTCGTAGCCCAGGAAGGGCATGCTACGTACCGTGGGTACCGGCCTGTTCTGGTCGTTCAGCCACTTGGCCTTAAGCATGGCCAGCTCGCGGGCACCGCCCTCGAAGTTGCCACCAGGTGTGAAGTCGAGCATTGCGCGCACGAAGCCCCTCGGCTCGGCTATCGCGCTGGAAGGCAACGGTGCCTGGCAACTGCGGCTGCGGTCGGGGAACTGGAAGTCGAAGTAATAGCGCTGCTCGCCGGTGACAATGTCCTTTTCCAGGTAGTCCAGGTTGGGGATGCAGTTAGAGATCTGCGCAATCCGCACATGCCTGGCGAAGATCTCGCGGTTACCCTCGACTTTCTCCTCTCCCAGATCCTTGCTCAGATCGCCCTGGTTCACGCGGGCCGAGTAGAGCTGGTTGCGAAACTCCAGCAGGTAGAAGCCAGCCGGGCGGCGCAGGTACAACAGGTAGGCGAGCTTTGCCGTGTTCTCAGCGGTGAACAGCCGGCCCCGATAGCAGGCGTCTTCTAGGAACTTGTCATCGAGCTGGCCAGCTCGATACACGTCATCCCAGTCGCGTTCGCCGGCCAGTGCCACCCATCCGATCTGGTTCATGCCGCGCAGCATCTTGAGGTATTTGGGGATGTACTTATGCCCGGCCTTGTCGTCATCCAGGCCGATGCACCAGGTCACCAGCTTGTCTTTGTTGGTCTCGACGATCTCCCAGGGGAAGTTCACGCAACTGATCGAGGCGATCGCCTTGTATCCAGCTAGGTGCAGGGCGATGGCGTGGAAGATTCCTTCCACGATGTAAATGCGATCGCTTTTTTCGATGGTCTGGCCAGGTGGCATCCAGCCGCTGTTCTGGTAACTCATCTGGAACTTGATGCCGGCCTTGTCACCCTTGTTGGCCGCTACCATGCGTTCGTCGATGATCCGCTCCCAGTAGCCATCGCAGAGGGGGAAACGCACGGTGTCGGCCCACTCGCCGCCCGGCTTCATCTTGCGTTTGCCCTGGGTGTACCAGCCGGCCAGCTTGCTGGTGTCGAAGCCGCGGTTGCGTTGGAGGTAGGCGTCGGCGGTGGCGTTCGGGTTTTCCGGCGTCGAGGGGAAGCGCTCGCTCAGGTTCTCGAACAGATAGCTGTAGCGCTCGCGAGTTTTCTGCTCGAACTGGCATTCGTTGTCGCGGTTGCACTTCAACTGGTACGGCTTGTCGCGGCTGATAAACAGCTTTTCTTTGCCGCAGCCAGGGCAGGTTCCCTTCTGCAGGTACTTCGCGCCGATGTCCTTGAAGTCCAGCTCTCGATCGCTCTCCAACGCCTGGATAACGTCCAGGCGGTAGATCTCGTCGAACTGCTGCGGAGTGATGCGTATAGGTGCGTTCATTACAGCCCCTTAGCGTGCGCTGGCTGTGCTGTTGCCACGCACCCGCTCGGCCTGATCGGCGGCTTCCATCGCCAGGTGGACCATGTTCACCAGTACCGCTTCTTTCGAGCCTTCTCGCTTTTCACGAATCAAGAAGTGGCCACGATCGATCTCATTCCGAATGGCCCGTTCTGATTGCCCGGTACGGCGAGAAAGTTCGCGCACGGTGGTGTATGGCGTGTCGATTGCGATCTGCATTTGATAAGCTCCTAGGTATATGTGCAGTAAAAGTACACATGCACATCACAAAGGTACACATACACATAACTTCGGTCAAGGGGACACAATGGAACTCGGGCTCAAGCTCAAGGAAGTGCGGCTGACAGAGCGCCTGACGCAGACGGAGATCTGCGAAATCACAGGTGTTTATCTGAATACGTGGAAGGGATATGAGTACGGCCGAAGCAAGTCGGTCAGTTCTGTTGAGCTGCTCAAGATCACCATGCACCCGCGCTTTAAGAAGTACGCGCTGTGGTTGGTCACCGATGAAACCGCCCCCGAGTGCGGCCAAATCAGCCCGGTGATAGGGCAATGACCCTGGGCGAAAAGCTGCGCCAGATCCGCAGGGCCGAGCGGCTGACCCAATCCGATATGGCCGGCACCGTGGCCATCAGTCTGGATACCTACAAAAACTACGAGCTGGCCCGCCGTAGGGATATCAGCGCCCTGGAGCTGATCAAAATCACCACCCACCCACGTTTCAGCAAATACACGCTGTGGATGATGGCCGACCAGATCGCCCCAGCGGCTGGGCAAGTCAGCCCTGTGTAACGACTGACAAGGAGCGTTTCGTGAGCATGGATTACCCCGATTTCAAAGGCCCTATGGTGGGCCTCGCAATTCTTGCTGTCCCTTTCCTGTGGTTCTTCGACTGGGCCGGCTGGGCTTGGATTGTCGTCGCCGTGGTCTATGTGATCGCTATTGTCGGTTGGTTTTCTGAGGGGATGAAGGTCTACCGCGCCAACAAGAGCAGCGGCTCACCGGAGCCTTTTAAAACTGATTTCGTGCGTTCTCGCCAGCAGGCGCCGGCCACCCCTGCGCGCGGTGACTTCAACGACGAGCATGTGCAGGGCGAGACGATCTGGACGGGTTCTAAGCAGATCCGCTTTGCCTATCGCAATTCCGATGGCGACTACTCTGACCGAGAGGTAACGGTGCATAAGGTGGTCAGTTCTGGCAGCGGCTGGAGCGACGATATTTACTTTATGGGCTTCTGCCATCTGCGCAGCGAGCCACGGACGTTCCGCCTTGATCGCGTGCGACAGCGCAACAAGGTGGTGGATACCGCCACGGGCGAGGTCGGCACCCTGCGTCAGACCCTCGGCGTGAAGCGTCGAGTAGCCAGGTAGATCTGTGTCTATCAAGAAGCTGGACGACGGCCAATGGTTGGTAGATTGCCGGCCAGAGGGACGCGGCGGCCCCCGGATCCGTAAGAAACTGAAAAGCAAAAACGAGGCGATGGTCTACGAACGCCGTATTCTGGGCGACGGTGCCAAAGGTGAGTTTGAGAAGAAAGCCAAGCGCGATGATCGTCGGCTGTCTGAGCTGGTGGAACTTTGGTTCACCCTGCACGGCAGCAGCTTGAAGCGCGGTGCGGCGTGTCGTTCGTTCCTGCTGCGCATGGTTACCAATATGGGTGACCCTCGCGCCAGTGACTTCACGGCAGGTGATTTCACCCGCTATCGGGCCGAACGCCTGGCCGGGAAGTGGGGCCGTCCACGGACTGGCAATGGCCGCAAAAAAGACGGCACCACAAGGCCGGTCAGCGCCAATACCGCGAACCATGAATTGAGTTACCTGCGTGCGGTGTTCAGTGAGCTGGGCCGGCTTGGTGAGTGGGCCGGGGACAACCCGCTGGCCAACGTGCGGGCCTTGAAGTTTGATCAAACCGAGATGGCTTATCTGTCCACCGAACAGATCCAGCTACTGCTGGTGAAGTTGGACGACTGCCCATCTGATGTTGGCGCTGTCGCTCGGGTTTGCTTGGCCACTGGGGCGCGTTGGTCAGAGGCTGCGGGCCTAACTCTTAGCCAGGTGCGTGACGGCCGGATCAGCTTCACCCGTACCAAGTCCGCTAAGAATCGTGCTGTGCCGATATCGGCCAGCCTGTCAGCGCGCCTGCTCAAGTGCATGCCGTTCAAGTCCGCTTATAAAACCACGTGGAATGCCTTTGCCATGGCCGTTGCAGAGCTAGGCTTTGCACTGCCCAAGGGGCAAATGACCCACGTGCTGCGCCACACGTTCGCCAGCCATTACATGATGAATGGCGGGGATATTCTGACTTTGCAGCGTGTGCTTGGTCACTCTTCCCTGGAAATGACTTCTCGCTATGCCCATTTCAGCCCTGGCCACCTGGCCGAAGTGGTCAACCTAAACCCCATAGCGGAAGGCCGTGGACACTTTGTGGACGCTGTGAAAGAGATTCGCGCCAGTGATAGTGCTGTGCCAAACGGCGTAAGCCAGTAAAGACTAGGCCCCCAGCAATTTGCACAACAGAAGGTTCCCAATATGGAAGATCTGATCCTGCACCATTACCCGACCTCGCCCTTTGCCGAAAAGGCGCGGTTGATGCTCGGTTTCAAGCAACTGTCCTGGCGCTCGGTGATGATCCCGCCGATCATGCCCAAGCCGGATCTGACCGCGTTGACTGGCGGCTACCGTAAGACCCCGGTGCTGCAAGTGGGTGCGGATATCTATTGCGATACGGCGTTGATTGCGCGTCGCCTTGAGGCAGAGAAAAATACCCCGGCGCTGTTCCCGGAAGGCCAGGAATTCAATGTCGCCTGCTTTGCCCAGTGGGCCGATTCCCAGGTGTTTTTGCATGCCGTGAGCCTGGTGTTCCAGCCAGAATCCATCGCGGTACGCTTCGGCAAATTGCCGCCGGAGTTCCTTAAAACCTTTATTGCCGATCGCTCGACCCTGTTTAACGGCGGTTTGGCCGCGCGTATTCCGTTGGACGTGGCCAAGCATCAGTGGCCGACGCTGATGGCGCGGTTGCAGCAGCAGCTAGAACGCGAGCAGGGCGACTTTCTGTTCGGTGAGCCGTCTCTGGCTGACTTCTCCCTGGCGCATGCGTTGTGGTTCCTGCGTGGTACGCCGGTGACTGCGCCGTTGGTCGATGCCTACCCGGCAGTGGCCACCTGGTTGGCGCGGGTGCTGGATATGGGCCATGGCTCGTGCAGTGATATGAGCGCCGAAGAGGCGATCAATATTGCCCGTGAGGCCACCCCGGCAGCGTTGCCGGATGCGGCACTGGCTGATCCGAATGGTTTTGCCGTCGGCCAGCGGGTGGCGATTTCTGCTGTCGACTATGGCGTCGATGCGGTTGAAGGTGAACTGGTCTTCAGTGGCACTGAAGAGTTGATCCTGCGCCGCGAAGACCCGCGCGCCGGCACCGTACATGTGCATTTCCCGCGTATGGGGTTTGCCATCAAGGCGCTGTAATACCCTGTACCACCTCCGCAGGTGCAGCCTGCGGGGGCTCAGGATTGCCCTAAATCGTCCAGGCTGAATGGCGGCGGGGTATCCGGCCAGTTCAGCTGCAAACCTTCCAGCTCGCGGGCCAGCAGGCTGGCCACCACCCAGTCACGTAGCCAGCGATGATCGGCTGGAATCACGTACCAGGGCGTAGCGTCGTGGTGGCTGCTTGTTAGCAGTTCGGCCCAGCGCTGTTGGCGCAGGTCGTACTCGCGGTAGGACTGCAGGTCACTGCTGTGCAGCTTCCAGCGTTTATGCGGGTTCTCCAGGCGCTCCTGCAAGCGGCTTCTCTGCTCGTTTCTGGAGAGCTGCAAAAAGCATTTCAGCGGTTTAACCGACTGGCTGAGCAGCTGCGTCTCGAACGCCGTAATGGCCTGCTTACGCGCAGGCAGCTCGGTTTCACTGCACAGGCCGTCCAGCGGGTCGCTGATCAGCCCTTCGTAGTAGCTGCGGTTGAAGACCCCAAGCAGGCCCGCCCCCGGTAGACGCCGCTGGTAGCGCCAGAGGAAATCATGGCGCTGCTCGCAGGCATCGGGTTTCTGAAAGCTGTGAATGCGCAGGCCTTGGGGATCGAAACTGCTGATCACCCGGCGAATCACCCCGTCTTTGCCGGAGCAGTCGGTGCCCTGCAGGATCAACAACAGGGCGTGGCGACGGTTGGCCCAGAGCATGCGCTGTTGACGGTTGAGCCAGGGGCGCAGTTCGGCCAGCGCCTGTTGGGCCGTCTGTTTGTCCAGGCCGAGGCTGCGCGCTGGGTCCTGGCCAAATGGCGCGGTTGGATCACAGCGGCAACTGTCCAGCAGCTCATCTGGCAGGCGGCTCATGCTCAGTTCTTGCGGCGTTTGAGCTGGTCGGTGAGCTGGGTCGGCAAGTTGCGAATCACCAGGGTGTCGCTGCTTTCGTCGTATTCGATCTTCGAACCCAGCAGGTGCGCCTCGAAACTGATCGACAGACCCTCTGCGCGCCCGGTAAAGCGCTGGAACTGGTTGAGGGTGCGTTTGTCCGCCGGAATTTCCGGCGACAGGCCGTAGTCCTTGTTGCGGATATGTTCGTAAAACGCTTTTGGGCGTTCTTCGTCAATCAGCCCGGAGAGTTCCGTCAAGGTGATCGGCTCCCCCAGCTTGGCCTGGCTGCTGGCATAGCCGACCAGGGTTTTGGTCTTCTCGCGGGCCTGTTCTTCCGGCAGGTCTTCGCTTTCGACGAAATCGCTGAAGGCCTTGAGCAGGGTGCGGGTTTCGCCCGGGCCGTCGACGCCTTCCTGGCAGCCGATAAAGTCGCGGAAGTATTCCGAAACCTTCTTGCCGTTCTTGCCTTTGATAAAGGAAATGTACTGCTTGGAATTGGCGTTATTGCGCCACTCGGAGATGTTGATCCGTGCGGCGAGGTGCAACTGGCTGAGGTCCAGATGCTTGGCGGCGGTTACGTCCAGCGCCTCGTTCACTGCCACGCCTTCGCTGTGGTGCAGCAGGGCGATGGCCAGGTAATCGGTCATGCCTTGCTGGTAGTGGGCGAACAGTACGTGGCCGCCGGTGGAGAGGTTGGATTCTTCCATCAGTTTCTGCAGCTGCTCAACGGCCTGGCGGCTGAAGGCGGCGAAATCCTGAGCGTCATCCAGGTAGTTTTTCAACCAGCCACTGAAGGGGTAAGCCCCGGACTCTTCATGAAAGAAGCCCCAGGCCTTGCCCTGCTTGGCGTTATAGCTCTCGTTGAGGTCGGCGAGCATGTTTTCGATGGCTTGTGAGGCCGCCAGTTCGGTGTCGCGGGCATGCAGCACCGCTGGCGTGCCATCGGGCTTTTTGTCGATCAGGTGGACGATGCAGTGGCGGATCGGCATAGCGGCCTCGTGGTGCGTAAACGGAAAGCGCGCATGTTACCCGACCTGCTGCTCGGCAGTCGTGCGGCGTTGGTAGGAGCCCAGGCGTTCGATCATGTAACGCAGGTGCATGTGCAGCTCATATAGCTCGTTGGAGTAGGACAGCGGCACTTCCACCTGCGCCAGTTCGTCCTCGAGTTTTTCCAGGCGTTCAATCTCGGCCCCGATGTCGCTGTCCAGTTTGCCTTTGTAGAGTTGCTGATCAATCTCGCGCAGATGCTTGTACCAGCGGTAGATGCGCGCGCGGATGCGCCACTGATAGATCGGGCCGATGGCCTTGAACAGCGGGAACAGCAGCACCAGCAGCGGGATGGCGAGGATGATGTAGCGGTCGGCCAGCGAGGCGATACGGAATGGCAGGTAGCGCTGCAGAATCGGCAGGCCCTTGGCGTAGTAGTACTCGGCCTCATCCAGAATCGGCAGCGACAGCGGTGGCCTGGCCGGGTAGCTGCCGGCCGGGTCGAGCAGGCTGCCGTTTTTCAGCACCGTCTTGGTGGCTTCGAGAATCAGTGGGGTGAGGGAGGGATGAAAGCCTTCGCCGGCGGCCAGGGTGGCGACTGGGCCAAGGGTGGCGATGTCGCTGCTTGGCACGTTGTGCGCCAGGTCGAGCATGCCTTCACCCACCTGCAGCGGGCTCAGATAAGGCAGGCGTGCGAGGTAGGCATCGATACGGCGCAAACCCACCAGGCGGATCTTGGGCTCGGCGGCCAGGCGCTGCAGCAATACGTTCTCTGCCGGGCCAATAAAGAAGGCGGCATCGAGCTTGCCGGCAATCAGTTCATCGGCGGCGCGGCGGCCGCCCAGGGCCTGCCATTGTTTCGGGTAGTTCTCGGGTGCGATGCGATTGGCGTTCAGCAGCGCAGCAGTGACCGCCTGGGTACCGCTGTTGGGTGAGCCGACGGCCAGGCGCAGGTTCATCAGGTCGGCCAGGCGCTCGAACTTCACCTTCTCGCCAATAAACAACCACAGGGGTTCGCGGTACATCACGCCGAGGCCGGAAATTTTCTCGCGTTGTTCATCATCCAGGGCCAGTTCTTGGCCGCTCTGCACCAGCGCCAGTTCGACCTCGCCGGCAGTGAGCCTACCCAGGTTGTCTTGCGAGCCTGCGCTGGGTACCAGCTCCAGGGCAAAACCGTGCAGCGCCAGCTCGGTTTGCAGGCGCACGCCGAAGGCGTGGTAGCCACCGCCTTCGGCACCCGTGGCCATGCGTGCATGCATGGGCGGCGGCGGGGCGACGAAATAGAACAATGCGCCGACCAGACCCGCGATGACTGGAACCAGCCACAGGTTGGTGAGGATAAGAATTTTCAGGTCGTGAAGAATGCGGCGCATGGTAGGTCCTTGTGATGTCTAGGGCACAGCATAGCCGGAAGTTTTTTGATGTTTTCACTGAGCTGCAAAGGATTGCCGTATGTCGCAAGAAAGATAGAAATGTGAAATTTTCGTGAAAACTTCGTTGCCCGGCTAGTGGCGTATGGCTATCTTGCCCCTCTTAAAAAGGGGCGGTTATGCAGTATCTGGGCGCATACAAACGGATTTTTAACCATCAGGCGCAGCTGCAGGATCTGACCCTGCATGTTCGGGATGACACGTGCGCAGACATCTTGTCGCCTATCGCTGATTTGCTAGGGCGGCGCGGCCATGAACCATTGCGTGGGAGCTTGACGCGTTGTCTCAGCGGTTCTCGCTCTCGCTTCTTCGTCAAAACCGAGAAAATCGACACGCTGCTCTCGCGCCTGCGCGCGACGTTCGGCTTGCAGCGATCCGATGGCGGACAAACCTGGCTGGTTGCCGAGCTGCGTAATAGTGTCGAGGCTTACCGCCGTGGCGCACCGGTTCCCCAGGTGGCTGGGTTTGGCTACCAGCGCCGCGGGCTACGGCTTGTGCGCGAGTTCTTTCTGGTCAGCGAAATGCTGGACGGACATGTCAATGGGATGGACTGGGTGCAGGTTCCCGGCACTGACATCGAGCCGTTCCTGCTCCGTTGCTTCGCTCTGTTCAAGCAGCTACATGACCGGGAAATTTTCCATCTTGATCTGTGGCTGGCGAACATCATGCTCAATCCAGCTCAGCCCGAGCAGTTAAGTGTCGTCGATCTGGAGAATTGCCATATCGGCATGCCTGCGTATTTTGCTGAAACGCTGGGCTTCCAGTTCGGCTTCTTCTACTTCCGTTTTGTGCGGGAATACATCAGCGAAGCGCGCTACGACGAGCTGGTGAGTGCGGCCCTGGAGTCCTATGAAGGTGTCGACAGAGAGCGTTTCGATCATCTCTACGGGATCACCAAGCACCAGACCACCAGCCGCAAGAAACGGCGGCGGCTGATTTTGCAGGGTGTGGTGCCAACCAAGTAGGACGTTTATGTGGGCCTAGGGCTAATGGGCCGGCTGTATTGTTGGCGCAAAAGGCTGAAGCCTGTGAGCAGAGCCAGCAGCCCCAAGGCATACAGCGCATCCATGCCCAGGGCGATTAATACCAGCAGGCAGAGCAGGGTGCTGAAGCCGGCGACCCAGCGCCAGATACCCCGCAGCAGCATCACCCCGGCGGCCATGCTGAACAGATAGATCAGTATGAAATTGCCGTTGGCGTAGCGGATCAAGTCATCCACCGTCAGGCTGAGCAGGGTGGCCAGGCTGGCGCACAGTGCGCAACTTACGATCACCAGCAACAAGGCGCGCGCCGGTACGCCGTGCTGGTTGCGCTGGGCCAGGCTGCTGGGCAACTTGCCTTCGTCGGCCAGGCTCCAGATCAGGCGGGCAAAGCCTTGCATATACACATTCATCGACGCGAAGCAGGCCAGGTAACCGACAGCGGCTGCCAGCCAGCGGGCTTTTTCGCCGAGCAATAGGTCGAGTAGGCGCGGCAACGAGGCGGCGTCCGTTTGCACGTCACCATAAGCATGGAAACTCAGCACCGCGACCGAGCAGGCCCAGTACACCAGCCCCGCCAGCAACACACCGAACAGTAAGGCCAGGGGGAAGTCGCGCTCGGGGTTCTTGAACTCCTCGCCCATATGGGTGAAGGCTTCGATGCCGACAAAGCACCAGAACATCACGCCCAGCGCAGCCGGCAGCAGATGCCATGAGCCGCTGATCGGTGGCAGCAGCGGTTGGTGGCTGCTGGGCAGATCGCCGACCCACCAGATCAGCGCGATGGTGGCAATAATCGCCACCGCGATAGCTCCTTGAATCAATCCGGAAGCCTTGGCCGGGCGTTGCCCAAGGAAAAACAGAGCGGCCAGAGTGGCGAGCTGAATAGCCAGCGCTTGCCCGCGACTTAGCTCGAATACGGCCTGCCAGAAACCGCTGGCAATACTCAACGCCGCAGGTAAACCCACCGGCAGAACCGCGAGAAACAGCCAGGCGCTGAGGCGTTCCATACGCGGACCAAAAGCCCGGCCGATTAGGTGCGGTGCACCACCGGCATGGGGGAAGCGCCGGCCCAGTTGAGCAAAGGTAAAGGCCACTGGCAGCACCAGGGCGATGAGGATCATCCAGGCCCATAGCGATGTTTCGCCGGCACTGCTGGCGGCGAGGGCCGGAACCACGAAGATTCCGGTGCCCAAGAGTGAGGTGCTCAGCAGGCCAATCCCTTGCAGTAAGCCCAATTCCTGATTCAGACGACTCATGTTGTATGCTCTGCGGTTTCGTTCGCCATGTTAAATCGCCCGCCTGTTTCAGGCAGCTGGCGAAGTGTCGGCTTTAGCCGGCGATATGGCGCCATTACCCGTCAAACTGCCTTTGCTTGAGAGCCCCGCGTGGACAAGTTCGATCAGCAGATACTCGCCCTGTTGCGCGCCGATGCGCGTTTGCCCGTCAGCCAGATCGCCCGCGAAGTTAACCTGTCGCGCTCAGCCGTCAGCGAGCGGGTGCGTCAGCTCGAGCACAGTGGCGTTATCAGCGGTTATCACGCCCAGGTCGCAACGCCGGGCGAGGCCGCGATCAAGGTCTATCTGGAGCTGTTCTACAGTGGCGGCCGTTGCGAACACTACGTCGAGTTGATGCGCGTCTTTCCCGAAGTGCGCCGCTGCAGTGGCATCAGCGGCGAGACCGATATGCTGGTGTATATCGAAGCGCCTTCGATGCAGCGCTTCAGTGAGGTGCGCGGCGAGATCGAAAACTTCCCCGGCATGCAGAAGGTCAAGACCCATATGGTGGTTAAGGATTGGACCTTTTGACTCAGCCCATGCGCATTCTGCACAGCTCCGATTGGCACCTCGGCCAGCACTTTATGGGCAAGACCCGGCAGGCCGAGCACCAGGCCTTCTGCGCCTGGCTGATCGAGCAGGTGCGCGCGCAGGCGGTGGATGCCGTGCTGATTGCCGGCGACATTTTTGATACCGGTGCGCCGCCCAGCTATGCCCGCGAGCAGTACAACCGTTTTATCGTCGAGTTGCGTGCCACCGGCTGCGAGCTGGTGGTACTCGGCGGTAACCATGATTCGGTGGCCATGCTCGGTGAGAGCAAAACCCTGCTGGCGCAACTCGGCACGCGGGTGATCCCCGGTGTCTGTGAGCAGTTGGCTGAGCAACTGCTGGTGTTGCATCGACGCGATGGCACGCCGGGGGCGATTCTCTGTGGCATTCCCTTTATTCGCCCGCGCGATGTGTTGCTCAGCCAGGCGGGGCAGAGCGCGCAGGATAAACAGCAGTCGCTGCAGCAGGCGATCCAGCAGCACTACCAGGACCTCTATACCCTGGCCGAAGCCAAGCGTGCCGAGCTGGGCGGCGAGCTGCCGATTATTGCCACCGGCCATCTGACCACTGTGGGCGCCAGCGCCAGTGATTCGGTGCGCGAGATTTATGTCGGCAGCCTGGAGGCCTTTCCCACCAGCGCGTTCCCGCCGGCGGCCTATATCGCCCTGGGCCATATCCATCGCCCGCAAAAGGTCGGCGGGCTGGAGCATATTCGTTACTGCGGCTCGCCCATTCCCTTGAGTTTCGATGAAGCCAAGCAGCAAAAAGAAGTGCTGCTGGTGGAACTGGATGGCAGTGGCCTGCGCCACATCACGGCTTTGCCGGTGCCGCGCTTTCAGCCGTTGTTGTCGCTGCGTGGCTCGCTTAAAGAACTTGAGGCTGAGATCAGGCAAGCGGCCACGCAGGGCCGAACCGAGCAACCGGTTTGGCTGGAAGTGCTGGTGAGCACTGATGACTACCTCAGCGACTTGCAGTTGCGCATCGCCGCCCTGTGCGAGGGGCTGCCGGTGGACGTGCTGCGCATCCGCCGCGAGCGCGGCAACGCGGCGGCCAGTCTGCAAGGCCAGGCCAGGGAAACCCTGGATGAACTGAGCGTGGATGAGGTATTCGCCCAACGCTTGAGCAGCGAAACGCTGGAGGAAGCCGAACAGGCCAAACTCTTGGGGCTGTATCAGCAGGTGGTCAGTGAGCTGCGCGAGGGCGGCGCATGAAGATCATCAGCCTGCGCCTGAAAAACCTCAACTCGCTCAAGGGCGAGTGGAAGATCGACTTCACCGCCGAGCCCTTCAAGGACAACGGCCTGTTCGCCATTACCGGGCCGACCGGCGCGGGCAAGACCACGCTGCTGGATGCCATCTGCCTGGCGCTGTATCACCGCACGCCACGCATGAGCACGGTGTCGGCCAGTGCCAACGAGCTGATGACCCGGCACACCGCCGATTGTCTGGCGGAGGTCGAGTTCGAGGTCAAGGGCGTGCGTTATCGCGCGTTCTGGAGCCAGCGCCGCGCCCGCGATAAGGCTGATGGTGCGTTGCAGGCGCCCAAGGTCGAGCTGGCGGCGGCTGACGGACAGATCATTACCGACAAGATCTTTGAGAAACTGCGCGAAACCGAACGCTTGACCGGGCTGGATTTCGAGCGTTTTACCAAGTCCATGTTGCTCGCTCAGGGCGGTTTTGCTGCGTTCCTTGAGGCCAATGCCAACCAGCGCGCCGAGCTGCTGGAAGAGCTGACCGGCACCGACATTTACGGGCAGATTTCCCAGCGGGTGTTTGAGCAAACCCGTGAGGTCAGAGCTGAGCTTGAACAACTGCGCGCCCGTGCCGATGGCGTCGAGCTGTTGAGCGATGAACAGCGCCAGCAGCTACAGGCTGAGGCGGCGCAACTGAGCGAGCAGGAAGCCGCCCTCAGCAGCCAGCAACAGGACGGCCTGCAACAGCGCCAGCATCTGCTTGATCTGGCCAAGGCGCTCAGTCAGCAACAGCAGGCGCAGACCCAGGAGCAACGGGCGCGACAAGCGTTGTTGGAGGCGCAGCCGCAGTTGCAGGCATTGGCCGACAGCGCGCCGGCGCTCAAGTTACAGCCCGTGCACCAGGCCTGGCAGCAGGCAGAGCAGCAGTGTGGGCAGCGTGAGCAGGAATTGCGCAGCGTTAGCGAGGCGCAACAGCAAGCCCGGCAGCAGGTGGCCGAGTATGCCTGGCAGGCCAGTCAGTTCAGCCAGCAGTTGCTAACGACCCGGCAGGCCACGCTTGCCCAGCTCAGCGAACAGCAGCAGGGCGTGCAGGCGCAGTTGGCGCAACAGCCGCAGCGTGCTCAGTTGGGTGAGCAATTGGGCGTCTGGCGTGAGCAGTTTGCCGCGCGCAGCCAGTTGGCCGTGGCGCTCGCCGAGCAGTTGCACAAACAGCAGCAACAACAGGCGGCGGGTGTGCAGTTGGTGGAGCAATTGCAGCGCCTGCAAGGGCAACTGAGCGAGGCCGATACGGCCTTGGTCTCGGCGCAGCAGCTTGAGCGTGAACAGCAGACGTTGCTGGAGCAACTGCTGGCCGGTGAATCCGAGAGCGCCTTGCATGAGCACTGGCAGCGTTTAGTCGGCCAGGGGCATGTGCTGGAGCGACTGGAGCAGATTGCCCAGCAGCGCCAGGGGCTGGCCAGGCAAGCGGCGCAATTGAGCCGTGACCTGCAGGAACAGGAACAGCAAAAAGTCACCCAGGATCAGGCCCTGGTCAGCCTGCGTGAGCAGTACCGTGACCTGCAGCAGCAGGTGCGCGACAAGGAAACCCTGTTGCAGCAGGAACAGCGCATTCAGGCGCTGGAGCAATACCGCGAGCAGTTGCAGCCCGAGCAGGCCTGCCCGCTCTGTGGCTCGCTGGAACACCCGGCGATAACGGCGTATCAGGCCCTGGACAGTTCGGCGACCGCGGCTGCACTGCAAGCCAAGCGCGAGCAGTTGACGGCGCTGGGCGAGCAGGGTGAACACCTGCGCAGTGGCGTGGCGACGCTTGGTGAACGTATCGACCAGCAGCGCCAGCAGGCGCAACGGCTGGAGCAGGAGCGCGCGCAACAGGCCGAATTATGGCAGCAGCAATGCGCGCTGCTGGACCAGACCCTGGCCGATGCGGCGGCGCTGCAAGGCTGTAAACAAAACCATGCGCAGCAGGTGGAGCAGTTGCAATTGCGCCTGGCCCAGTTGCAGCAGCGCAAATCGGCCCTGGAGAGCGCCCGGGCGGCGACTCAGCAGGCGGAAAAAGGCCAGCAGGCGCTGCGCAATGAGCAGGTTGTGCTGCTGAACAAGCAGGAGGCCAATCAGAGCCTGCAGAGTGACAGCCATGCGCAGGTGCAACAGCTCCAGCAGCAACAGCATCAGCAGCAGACGCAATTGAGCGAGGTGCTGGCGCAGTTTGGCTACAGCCTGCCGCAGCAGGGTGACGACTGGCTGCACCAGCGCGAACAGGAGTGGGCGCAGTGGCAGGCGCAGCAACAGCAACTCCTTGAGCTTGCGCAGCAGTTGCGTGATGAGCAGCACAGCCTGCTGGCCAGCCAGGAGGTTGCTGCGCTCTGGCAGCAACGCGTGCAACAACAGGCCGCGCCCGGGATGGCTGCGCTGCCACTGGCGGCGGATGCGCATGCCGCGTTGCTGGCGGCGCAAGCAGGTTATGAGCGCAGCGTGCAGGCGGTCAGCGCCTTGCAGGGTAAACAGCAGACCCTGGGTGAGTTGCTGGCTCAGGCACAAAGCAGCCAGCAACAGTTGCAACTGGCCTGGTTCGATGCGCTCAGTCTTGGCCCGTTTAGCGATGAGGCGGCCTACCTGGCGGCGCTGCTCAGTGATGAGCAGCAGGCGCAGTTGAGTGAACTCAAGACGCGTCTGGAAAAAGCCCTGACCGAGGCCCAGGCCTTGGCGCTGTCCAGTAGCCAGCAGTTGCTGGAGTTACAGGCACTGCCGCACAGCGCGCTAAGCCTGGAGCAACTGGATGAACAGTTACAGGCCGTGGCTGCGCAGTTGCGCGGCGTGACCCAACGCCAGGGCGAAATCCGTGCCCAGTTGCAGGGCGATGATGCGCGCAGGCTCGGCCAGCAGAGCCTGTTCGCCGCTATCAGCGCCAAGCAGGCGGACTACGACCTCTGGCAGCAGCTCAACAGCCTGATCGGTTCAGCCGATGGCGCCAAGTTCCGCAAGTTCGCCCAGGGCCTGACCCTCGATCATCTGGTCTACCTGGCCAATCAACAGTTGGCACGCCTGCATGGGCGTTACCAGTTGGCGCGGCGCGGCAGTGGCGAACTGGAGTTGGAGGTGATCGATACCTGGCAGGCCGATGCCGCGCGTGACAGTAAAACCCTGTCCGGCGGCGAGAGCTTTCTGGTCAGCCTGGCGCTGGCGCTGGCGCTGTCCGATCTGGTCAGCCACAAGACCAGCATCGATTCGCTGTTCCTCGACGAAGGCTTCGGCACCTTGGATGGTGAAACCCTGGAGGTGGCGCTGGATGCGCTGGATAACCTCAATGCCAGCGGCAAGATGATCGGCGTGATCAGCCACGTCGAGGCGCTCAAGGAACGTATTGCGGTGCAGCTCAAGGTGCACAAGAGCGTGGGGATGGGCTACAGCGCGCTGGACAAGCGCTTTGCGGTGAATGCGCGGGACAATTGATCTGTGCCAGCGCTGAGCTCGCGTTGCCTACCTATACTGATTGTTAGCGCTCAGGGATAGGGCGCGCTTATTGGCTAGGACGCGGTTTTTACTGAATTGGAGCGTTGCACGTGGTCAAGCTGCTGATCGGCCTGCTGTGCTGCAGTTGTCTGGTGCTTGATGCAGGCGCGGCCCCACGCTCGGTCCAGGCGTTGACCCTCTGCTATGAGGATCAGAACTCCTACCCCTGGGTGATGACCGATGGCACCGGCCTCAATCTGCAGCTGTTGCGCCTGGTTGCAGAAGCCTTGCCACTGCACTTCAGTTTTGTCGCGGTACCCTGGAAGCGCTGCTTGGCCGGGCTCGCCCAGGGCACCTATGACGGTGCCTTTGCGTCTAGCTACAAGGCCGAACGCTTGGCGTTGGGGCGTTACCCGCAGGATGTCGATGGCCGGCTGGATGAGCGCAAGCGCCTGCACACCTCGGTCTACGCGTTATATCGGCGCAAGGGCAGTGCGGTCAGTTGGAATGGTGAAAAATTTCGTCAGCTGCACGGGGCGGTTGGCTCTTTGAGCGGCTTCTCGATTGTCGATTTGCTTCGTGCCCAGGGCGCCGAGGTGGATGAAACCAGCCGTGACCCCTTAGCGCTGTTGCAGATGCTTCGGCATAAGCGCATCGAAGCCGCGGCGTTGCAGAGCCTGCGCGGTGATTTCGTGCTGCAGAGCAACCCTGAGCTGGCAGCGCAGCTGGAGAAAGTCGAGCTGCCGCTGGAGGAGAAGGCTTACTACCTGATGCTATCCAACGCGTTTGTGGCAGCCAATCCGCAACAGGCTGCGCATGTCTGGGATGAAGTCGAGCGCCAGCGTGAGTCGGTGATCTATCAGCAGCAGGTGCGGGACTTTCTGGCGCAGTCGCAGCACTGAGCCGGTTAAGGCCGAGTGTCTGTCAGGAGCCAGGCTCATTTCGTAGGCTATTGCCACCCATGCTCTGGGTGGCGTTAGTGCATGGTCGTGACGGGGAGCGCCTTGCCGTTCTCGATGCGGGTCAGGAATACCGCGCTGGAGCCTTGATGGCTTGTCCGCGAGAACTTCACCTTGAAACCACCGAGGTCGCTGTCGAGGCCTTCCAGGGCCGCGAGGAATGCCTTGCGAGTGGGTTCTGCGCCGGTTTTGTCCAGTGCCTGGATAAACACGGCTGCGCCGATATAGCCCTCCAACGAGGCGTGATCAACATTAGCGGGCAGCATATCGGCTTGATAGGCCTGTATTAGAGGCAGCGAGTTGTCGTGCGGGGAGGGCACCACTTGGGTGATATAGACCCCATCGCCGTCATTGCCGGCCTCACGGATAAATCCCTCGGTGCCGATAAACGACACGCTGATAAAGCGCGTATTGAACTTCAGCGCCTTCGCCTGTTTGATCGCGGCTGCCAGTTGTCGGTAGGTGCCGACAAAGAACACGGCTTCCGGCTGGGTGCGTTGCAGCGCTTTGATGGCTGCGGCCACGTCCAGTGAGTTGCGCTGGATGCGCGCCTGCGCATAAATCTCCAGCTCACGCTTGAGCAGGGCGCCGTTGAGTCCGCTCTTGACCGACTCACCGAAGGAATCGTCCTGCATCAGGATGGCAATCTTGCTCAGTTTGAGGTCCTGGGTTACGCGCTCAACCAGTTGTTCGGTTTCCTCGATATAGGACGCGCGGATATTGAATACCCCAGGTTTTGCCGGCGTGCGCAGAAATTCGGCGCCGGTGAAGGGGAACAGGTAAGGCACCTGCGCGTGCATGGCGAGCGGCAATGCCGCGCGTGATGTCGGCGTGCCGACATAGCCGAGCAGAGCAAACACCTGCTGTGTCTGCAGCAGGCTGCTGGTCAGTGCTGCGGTGCGGCTGGGCTCGTAGCCATCGTCCAGACTGATCAGCTTGATGCGCCGGCCGTGCACCCCGCCTTCGGCATTGATGCGCTTGAAATAGGCCTGAGCCCCCTTGAGCATGCCGATACCCAGGGCTGCAGCCGGGCCGCTTTGTGCGTTGACCATGCCGATACGTACTTCATCCGCACTCAGGCCTGGCTCCGCTGCGCTGGCAAAACCTGCAGCCAACAGGCAGCTGAGCACCAGGCCGCACAGTGGCTGTCGAAAGATCATCGTTAAGCTCCTTGCCGTGAGCGCAGGTCGTTGCGGGGCTGGTCCGTGGGTTTGTTCTTATTGTGGGTGTGCATGTGATCCTCTAGGACACGCTCGTCAGGGTGCATAAACGACTGGGCTTTACTGGCTTGCCGGTGCTGCGGACGGCGGCTCCTGCTGGTATTTGCCTTGCTGTAGATCATCGAAATAGCGCTGATAACGGCCACTGTCACGGTAGAGTTGCAGGCGTTTATTGAAGCGTTCGAGCAGCGCCGGGCTGCCTGGCAGACTTTTGGGCAGCATCAGGTAGCTGAGATTGACCAGTAGCGGCTTGGGATGGTGGGTGATCTTGGCCCGGTCTTTCGGGCTGAAGTGGCTGCGCAACGCGGAATAACCCACATTCATTTCCTGCGGGTAGAGCACTACGCGCTCTTTGAGCAACTTCTCAAAGTTCTGCTGGTCGTTGGATACACGCTCGATCTTCACCTTGCCCTTTGCGAGAAAAGCATCGAACTGGGGGCCGTAGCTGTACTGCAGCCCGCCGCCCAGGGTCATGCCGGTGAGATCGTCAAAGGTCTTCCAGTCGAAGGGCAGGCTCTTGAGGTGGAAAAATACGAACTCTTCATTGAGTAGCGGGGCGCTGAATAGAAAGTCGGCCTCGCGTTCGCTTTTGTGCATCCACACGGCGCTGGCGTCGAAGCGGCCTGCGGCAGCGGCCGAGTAGGCGCGTGGCCAAGGCAGAAACTGAAAGGTGACGCGGTAGCCCTCATCTGCCAGCAGGTCGCTGATCAGGTGGGCAATTACGCCGTTGTGTTTCAGCTCGCTGGATAAATAGGGCGGCCAGTCACCCACGCTGATCTTCAACTCCGGCTGTTCGCTGGCTTGCACGCATATTCCAAGTAGCAAGCACGCTGCGACGAACAGGGTTTTCCACTTCATTAAACAACCTCTAAATAGCCGCGAGCGGGTTATGCAGGCGCGCTCAATAACCATTAATACCACTGTGCAGGTGCAGTTAAAACGCCATTAATGCTTCATGAGAACGTCATCCTGCACGTGAAGACTGCTGCGGATTTGTTCAATCCCCGTGTCTTTGCTTAAGGATAGTTGCTGTGCTGCGAATCCCTACACTTTGTGCGCTTTTGGCTCTGTCTCCGCTGGCGTGCGCGCTCCAACTTAAACCTCTGGCGCTGTACCAGAGCGGTTTTGCCGCCGGCAGTGAAATTGTCAGCGTGCAGGCCTCTAGCCTGCGGGTGATTGTCTCCAATAGCGTCGAAGGTCTGGTGGATATTCTGCAGCTGGACCCGGCCAAGGGGCTTGAGCGCATTGCCCGGCACAGCCTGGTGGCGCCCGGTGCGGGAGAAATTACCTCGGTTGCGTTTCACCCCCGCGAAGCCATCTTTGCGGTCTGTGTGCGCGACAGCGATAGCCTGAAGAATGGCCATGTCGAGTTTCGTGCGGCAGCTGATGGCAAGCTGCTCAAGCGTATCGAGATTGGTGTCTGGCCGGACAGCCTGGCGTTTTCCCCGAGCGGTGAGTTTGTCGTGGTGGCCAACGAAGGCGAAGGCTATGTGCGCGCTGGCGAGGGTTTTCGCAGTGGCGAAGGCTCGATCAGCCTGATCGACCTGCGCGGCGGTGTGGCGAATGCCAAGCACAGCCTGATTAATCTGCCGGATTTGGCCGGTGTCGAGGGCGCGACCCAGGCTGAGCACAAGCGTTTGCTGGAGCGGGAAATCGATGGCGAAGAGCTGAAAGTGCCGTTCGGCACCAGCCCCGAGCATATCGAGCCGGAATACGTGGCATTCAGCCCGGATGGCGCGCGCGCCTACGTCAGCCTGCAGGAGAACAACGCGATCGCGGTGATCGATGTGCAACAGGGCAAGCTGGATACGGTGTTTGGCCTGGGCACCGTGCGCCATGCGGCGGACATTGTGGATGACGGCAAGTACGAGCCGAGCGCCGAACTGTTTGCTTTGCGCGAGCCTGACGGGATTGCCGTGAGTGCCGATGGCCGTTATCTGCTGACGGCCGATGAAGGCGATAGCGACCCCAAAATTGCCAAGACTCAGGCCGGCTTGCCCAGCGGTGGTGGTCGTACAGTCAGCGTGTTTGATGCCAAAACGGGCAAGCTGCTCGGTGATACCGCCAGCCAACTGGATGATATGGCGGCCAAGGCCGGCGTATACCCGGATGCGCGCAGCCCCAACAAGGGCAGTGAGCCGGAAGGCGTGGTGAGTTTTGCTGCCTTCGGCAAGCGCCTGGCCGTTGCCACCCTGGAACGTGCTGATGCCTTGGCCTTGATCGATCTGGAACAACCCGCGCAACCCAAGGTGCTGCAAGTGATTGGTGCCGGCGAGGGGGCGGGTTCTGGTGGCCTGGCGCCAGAAGGCCTGGCCCATGTCGAGAAAGACGGTCGCCACTACCTGGTAACCGGACTGGAGAAGAGCGGCAACGTGGCGCTGTTCGAACTGGTCGAGTAATGCCGTGACCGAACGGTAGAATGGGCTAGCCGCTGGATATAACCGCAGCCATGCACCTATATCGACGCGGCGAAACGGTATGGCCGCTGCGCTCAACCCACCCTGCGATTTATTGCCAGCGGGCTTGGCGCCAGGCCTGTTGCTGCGCAAGCGACTGGAAGGTCCAGGCAACGAAGCGGCTTTGCTTCTGACCCTGGGCCATTTCTACGGTGTGCACCTGCACTGCGCCGGCTTGTTTCAAGGCGCTGTAGACGCCGGGCAGGTTGCTGGCCTTGGAGATCAGGCTGCTAAACCACAGCACTTGTTGACCGACCTGCACACTCTCCTTGATCAGCTTGCTGACAAACGCCGCTTCGCCGCCCTTGCACCATAATTCCGCCGCCTGGCCACCGAAGTTGAGCACGGGCAGTTTGCGCTTGGGGTCGAGCTTGCCCAGATTGCGCCACTTGCGCTTGCTGCCGCTGCTGGCTTCTTCGGCGCTGGCGTGGAACGGTGGGTTGCACAGGGTCAGGTCGAAGCGTTCATCACTGTTGAGCAGGCCCTGGAAGATATGCGCGCTGTCATTCTGCTGGCGCAGTTCGATGGCCTCAGGCAACCCCGGATTGGCGTGCACAATGGCCGTGGCCGAAGCGATGGCCTCGGCGGCAATGTCCGAACCGAGAAACCGCCAGGCGTATTCGCGGTTACCCAGCAGCGGGTAAATACAGTTGGCCCCCACGCCCACATCCAGCGCACGCACCTTGGCGCCGCGCGGAATCTCACCAGCATTGCAGGTGGCGAGCAGGTCGGCCAGGTAGTGCAGGTAATCGGCGCGGCCGGGAATCGGCGGGCACAGGTAGTCCGTCGGAATATCCCACTGCGCGATGCCGTAGAACTGCTTGAGCAGCGCCCGGTTGAACACCTTGACCGCCGCCGGGTTGGCGAAGTCGATGCTCTCCTTGCCATACGGGTTGATGATCACAAAGGCCGCCAGCTCGGGGCTGGCCTTGATCAGCACGGGGAAGTCATAACGTCCTTGGTGGCGATTGCGCGGGTGCAACTGGCCTTTGCCGGCATCCGGTTTGGCCGCAGCAGGCTTGCTGGCGGCAGGGCGCGGTGCGGCGGATTTACGGCTTGGGCGTTTCGGCGGCAGGGACATGGCAGGCGGATCACAGGTTTGGGGCGCGGGATTTTCCCACAGCTAGGCGCAGGTTGCTCGTTATCGCCATTCAGCGCGCGTAGTTGCTGAGCGGGCTAGGCGATATTCAGCAGCATCGCCAGGTAATCGAAGAACACACAGTACAGCGCAATCGGCAGTGGCAGGCCGAGCAGGGTGCCGAGCAAGTAGGTGCGAAAGCGTACCCCGGACAGCGCCAGTGCGTAGTTCAGCGCCGGCACGGTTTGAAACAGCATGCGCAGGGCGATGATGCTGGCCAACGGGCGGCGATCAAGCCCGCCCAGCAGGCGTTGCGCCAGGCGGTTGTCCAGCTCGCGCAGGGCATTGCCGCCCAGGTAGCGGATGATAAGAAAGGTGAACATGCAGGACACGCAGGCTGCGACGTAGGTGGCAATGCCGCCATACAGTCGGCCCAGGGCCAGCACCGCCGCCGCGAGAAATACCCAGCCGGGAATCTGGATCAGGTTGCCGAGGACAAATAGCAGAGTAAACAGCAGCAGACCGACGACCGGGTGCATCAGGATCAGTGCTTGCAACGCCTCTAGACTGAATTGCGCGCGGATACCCAAGGCTTCGAACAGCACGAACAAGCCCAGCAGAAACAGGATGACCAGTAACAAACGATGCGAGCTGCGCATGGCGGTCTCGAGAGGTCAGGGGTAGCCGAGGGTGGCCTTGATCTGCGCCAGGTTGGCGGTAATCCACTGCGGGTTGATCGCGCCCCAGCTGCGAATCACATAGTGGCCGGCGTTGTTGCGCTCACCGGCGTCCTGCTCGAATACGCAGTCGATATCCAGCTCCGCCAGGGCCGTGAGGGTGTCCTGGGCGGTACGCCGTGGCATGCCGGTGGCCTCCATCAGGGCCGGCACGCTGCAAGCCGCGCCGCTGTCGATCAGCCACGCAACATAGAGGCGGCGGTAGAAGCTGGTCTTGGTTTTGCTGACATCCATCGCGGCTGTGCTCCTGCATCAGTACGGCGCGCCCGGATGAGCGCGCCTTGTCAGGCTGAGGTGATCAGCCCAGGGCGGCAATCCCAATATAGGTGGCAGCGCCCGCGATGTAACCGAGGAAGGCCAGCAAGCTGATGGTTTTCAGGTACCAGATGAAGTTGATTTTCTCCATGCCCATGGCCGCTACGCCGGCTGCCGAGCCGATGATCAGGCAGCTACCGCCGGTGCCCGCGCAATAGGCGAGCATTTCCCAGAAGGTGCCATCGACCTGGAAGTTGCTCAGCCAGGCGGCCTCGCTGCCGGCCGCCGCCAGAGCCTCTGGGCTGACCAGCGGGTACATCTTCATTGCGCCGGCCACCAGTGGCACGTTATCGACCACCGATGACAGCAGGCCGATAGCGATATTGATGGCGTAGACATCGCCCAAGCCTTCGCGCAACAGGGTGGCAACCTGGGTCAGGTGACCGGCGGTGGCCAGGCTGGACACCGCGAGCAGGATGCCGAGGAAGAACAGCACGCTGGTGGTATCGATGCGGCGCAGTACCCCGACCACCGAGAGCGGGTGCTTGTCTTCATCGTTCTTGCCGCGGTGGATGACTTCGGTCACCACCCAGAGCACGCCGAGGCCGAGCAAAATGCCCATGTACGGCGGCAGGTGAGTCACAGTCTTGAATACCGGGACAAACACCAGGGCACCGATACCGAGAATGAATACCAGGTTGCGTTCAAACGGCGTGGTTGGGTCGCGGCGCTCTTCGGCGGAAGGCTTGACCTCGGCGCGCCGGATTTCGCCTTTCATGGTCACGCTGAGAATCAGCAGGGGGACCAGCATGCAGACCAGGCTGGGGATAAACAGGTTGACCACGATGCCGCTGGTGGTGACCTGATTACCGATCCACAGCATGGTGGTGGTGACGTCACCAATCGGTGACCAGGCGCCGCCGGCGTTGGCCGAGATCACCACGATACCGGCGTAGAACCAGCGTTCTTTCTGCTCGGACACCAGCTTGCGCAGCAACGAGACCATGACGATGGTGGTGGTCAGGTTATCCAGCGCGGCGGAGAGAAAGAAGGTAATCAGCGCCACGGTCCACAACAGGGTGACGCGTTTGTTGGTGCGGATACGGTCGGTGATGACCTTGAAGCCTTCATGGGCATCGATCAGTTCGACGATGGTCATCGCGCCCATCAGGAAGAACAGAATCTCGGAGATTTCGCCCAGGTGGTGGCGCAATTCTTCCGTGACGTGATGGTCATTGCCACCGGCTGTGCTTGCGCCCAGCAACGGCAGAATAGTATCGGCACCCAGTACCAGCAGGGTCCAGCAGATCACGGCAGTGAGGATCGCCGACGCGGCCTTATCGATTTTCAGTGGGTGTTCGAAGGCGATACACAGGTAACCGAGGACAAAGGTCAATGCCATCAACGCATACATGGTCAGACTTCCATTTGCAGGGCTTTTTATTGAACTAGATGTGTCGGATTTTTCGATGCGTCGCCGAAGATGCCTGAATTGCGTGGGAATTGGGAGGGTAAATATCGTGCAGGCAGCGCGGCTGTGACCTGCATAAGTGATTTTTGACCGCTTGGACAGTGCTGTTGCGCCCCCAGCTGCGCGGGATTGCGCAGCTGGGGGCGGAGTTCACTATTAGGTCTGCGGCATGACGTCGCGTGTGGTTGCGGCGTGCTCAACAGGCTGCGGTGGGCAGATAAACGCCAGGCTGATCGCCAACAGCGGCATCAGCAGGTTGAAGAAGCAGTACGGCAGGTAGCTCAGGGTCGCCACCCCGAGTGTGGCAGCCATGTAGGCGCCGCAGGTGTTCCAGGGCACCAATACCGAGGTCAGGGTGCCGCCGTCTTCCAGGGCGCGCGATAGGGTCACCGGTGCCAGTCCACGCTTGGCGTACTCTTCACGGTACATGCGGCCGGGCAGCACCAGGGCGATGTACTGGTCGGCGGTGATGATATTGGTGCCGATGCTGGTGGCAATGGTGCTGGCGAGCAGGCTGCTGGTGCTTTTTGCCAGGTGCAGGGTGCTTTGCAGCAGGCGCTGGAGCAGGCCGAGCTTTTCCAGTACGCCGCCAAAGCACATGGCGCAGATAATCAGCCACACGGTGGTGAGCATGCTGCCCATGCCGCCTTTGGACAGCAGACCATCCAGTGCCGGATTGCCGCTATTGGACTCATAGCCGGCGAACAGTGCCGTCCATACGGTTTTCAGGGGCGCCAGTGCCCCAGCCGACGGATCGGCTAAGCGCTGCATCACATCCGCTTGGAAGATCAGCGCAAATACTCCGCCAACCAGCGCGGCGAGAAAAACCGCCGGAAAAGCCGCCCACTGACGCACGGCAAGAAACAGCAGAAACGCCACCGGCAGTAGCAGATGCCAGCCCAGGCTGAACTGGCTCTCCAGGGCTTGCAGCACCTCGCCGATGCGGGCAGTGTCATGGTTGCCGCTGGCTTGCTGGCCGAGGACAAAAAAGATCATCAGGGTGATCAGCAGAGCCGGTGTGGTGGTGCGCAGCATGTAGCGGATATGCGCAAACAGGTCGGCCCCGGCTGCGGCAGGGGCCAGGTTGGTGGTGTCCGACAGCGGCGAGAGTTTGTCGCCAAAGTAGGCCCCGGAAATGATCGCCCCGGCGGTAATCGCCGGGTCCAGCCCCAAGCCTGCTGCTACACCCATCAGGCCGATGCCGAGGGTGCCCGCCACGGTCCAGGAGCTACCGATGGACAGCGCCGTGAGGGCGCAGATCAGGCAGCTGGTGACGTAGAAATATTCTGCCGAGATCAGCTTGAGACCGAGCCAGATCATGGTCGGTACGGTGCCGGAGAGAATCCAGGTGCCGATTAGCGCGCCGACAGCCAGCAGAATCAGGTTGGCCTTCATCGCCATATGAATGCCGGCGAGGATGCCTTCCTCGATATCGCTCCAACGCAGGCCATTCTTCAGGCCAACCAGGCCGGCGACAAAGGCGGCGCTCATCAATGCAATTTGGTTGGGGCCGCTGGAGGAACTGTCGCCATACAGGTAAACGGAGAGGCTCAGCAGTAGCACCAACACGCCAATTGGCAGCAGAGCATCGAGCAGGGAAGGGGAGCGTGCATCAGTCATGGGTGTACCGGTCAATCAAGAGAGCCGTGGCTGGTTAAAGCCCAGCCCCAGAAAAAACAAACCCGCGCCGATAAGGGCGCGGGCTGCGGGTGTTGCCTGATGATCAGAGTGCGGCGATCTTGCCGCGCTGCTCGACCATCTTGCCCAGGGCTTGCTCGGCTTCGGCCAGCTTGGCGCGCTCTTTATCGAGCACCTCGGCTGGGGCCTTGGCGACGAAGCCTTCGTTGGCCAGTTTGCCACCAACGCGCTTGACCTCACCGTCGAGACGGGCGATCTCCTTATCCAGACGCGCCAGCTCGGCGTCCTTGTCGATCAGCCCGGCCATCGGCACCAGCACCTGCATGTCGCCAACCAGAGCGGTGGCGGACATCGGCGCTTCTTCGCCGGCGCTCAGTACGCGTACCGATTCCAGCTTGGCCAGCTTGTTCAGCAGCGGCGCGTTGTCGGCCAGACGGCGTTGGTCTTCGTCGCTGGCGTTCTGCAGGATGATGTCGATGCGCTTGGCCATGGAGATTTTCATCTCGCCGCGAATCTGGCGCAGGCCGAGCATCAGCTGCTTGACCCACTCGATGTCGCCTTCGGCAGCGGCGTCGATGCGGCTCTCGTTGGCCACTGGCCAGGCCTGCAGCATGATGGTTTCGCCCTGCTTTTCACCTTGGGAGACGCCGGCTTGCGCCTTGATCCGTTGCCAGATTTCTTCGGTGATAAACGGCATAAACGGGTGCGCCAGACGCAGCGCCACTTCCAGCACACGGATCAGCGTACGGCGGGTGCCGCGCTGGCGCTCAATCGGCGCGTTCTCGTCCCACAGCACCGGCTTGACCAGCTCCAGGTACCAGGCGCAGTACTCATCCCAGATAAACTCGTAGAGCGCCTGGGCGGCCAGGTCGAAGCGGAAGGCGTCGAGCTGGCGGGTCACTTCGGCTTCGGTGCGCTGCAGCGCGGAAATGATCCAGCGGTCCACTGAGGACAGTTCGACTTCTTCGCCATTGACGCCCGTGTCCTGGCCGTCGGTGTTTTCCAGCACGAAGTTGGCGGCGTTCCAGATCTTGTTGCAGAAGTTGCGGTAACCCTCGACCCGGCCCATGTCGAACTTGATGTCGCGGCCGGTGGAGGCCAGCGCCAGGTTGGTGAAGCGCAGGGCGTCGGTACCGTAGGCGGCGATGCCCTCGGGGAACTCGGCCTTGGTCTGCTTGGCGATCTTCTCGGCGAGCTTGGGTTGCATCAAACCGGTGGTACGCTTTTCCAGCAGGGCGTCGAGGGTGATGCCATCGACGATGTCCAGCGGGTCGAGCACGTTGCCCTTGGACTTGGACATCTTCTGGCCCTGACCGTCGCGCACCAGGCCGTGCACGTACACGGTCTTGAACGGAATCTGCCCGGTCAGGTGGGTGGACAGCATGATCATCCGCGCGACCCAGAAGAAGATGATGTCGAAGCCGGTGACCAGCACGTCGGTGGGGTGGAAGGTCTTCAGGTAATCGGTCTGCTGCGGCCAGCCGAGGGTGGAGAAGGTCCACAGGCCGGAGCTGAACCAGGTGTCCAGTACGTCTTCATCCTGGCGCAGATTGGCATCGCCGAGGTTATGTGTGGCACGCACTTCGGCTTCGTCACGGCCGACATAGACGTTGCCGGCATCGTCGTACCAGGCCGGAATACGGTGGCCCCACCACAGCTGACGGCTGATGCACCAGTCCTGGATGTCGCGCATCCAGGAAAAATACATGTTCTCGTACTGCTTGGGCACGAACTGGATTTCACCGCTTTCCACTACGGCGATGGCTTTTTCCGCCAGCGGCTTGGTGCTGACGTACCACTGGTCGGTCAGCCACGGCTCGATGATGGTGCCGGAGCGGTCGCCTTTCGGCACTTTCAGCGCGTGCGGCTCGATGCCTTCGAGCAGGCCGGCGGCCTCAAAGGCGGCAACGATTCGCGCGCGCGCCTCAAAACGGTCGAGGCCGGCGAATTGCGCCGGCAGGCTGCCGTCGATCTCGCTGTTGACGCTGCCGTCGATGTTGAACGCCTGAACCTGCGCCAGTACCGCGGCGTTCTTGTCGAAGATATTCAGCAACGGCAGGTTGTGGCGCTTGCCGACTTCATAGTCGTTGAAGTCGTGGGCTGGGGTGATCTTCACGCAGCCGGTGCCGAATTCGGGGTCGCAGTAGTCGTCGGCGATGATCGGAATGCGCCGACCGACTAGAGGCAGCTCGACGAAGGTGCCGATCAGTGCCTGATAGCGCTCGTCATTCGGGTTTACCGCGACGGCGCTGTCGCCGAGCATGGTTTCCGGACGGGTGGTGGCAACGATCAGGTAGTTCTTGCCGTCGGCGGTTTTATTACCGTCAGCCAGCGGGTAGCGCAGGTTCCACAGGCTGCCTTTCTCGTCGTGGTTCTCCACTTCGAGGTCGGAGATCGCGGTGTGGAACTTGGTGTCCCAGTTGACCAGGCGCTTGCCGCGGTAGATCAGGCCATCTTTATGCAGGCGCACAAAGGCTTCTTTAACCGCTTCGGACAGGCCGTCGTCCATGGTGAAACGCTCGCGCGACCAGTCCACCGAGCTGCCCAGGCGACGAATCTGCCGGGTGATGGTGCCGCCGGACTGTTCCTTCCATTCCCAGACCTTCTCCAGGAATTTCTCGCGGCCCAGGTCATGACGGCCAATGCCGTCGGCGGCCAGCTGACGTTCAACCACCATCTGGGTGGCGATGCCGGCGTGGTCGGTGCCCGGCTGCCACAGGGTGTTGCGGCCCTGCATGCGACGGAAACGGATCAGCGCATCCATGATCGAGTTGTTGAAGCCGTGACCCATGTGCAGGCTGCCGGTGACGTTCGGCGGCGGGATCATGATGGTGTACGGCTCGCCTGCACCTTGCGGAGCGAAGTAGTTGTTCGCCTCCCAGTTCTGGTACAGGGCGGTTTCAATGGCGTGCGGCTGGTAGGTCTTGTCCATGCGCGGCGGGACCCTTATGACGGCTAGACGGAAAAGCCGACAAGTATAGCGGGGATGGCCTGTGTGGCGTAAGGGTAAGCGCGTAGCGGCTGACTGGTGGGTTGAGCGCCGGTCTTATGGGCGGCGCGGCAGCAGGCGGGGCAGGCGTGCTTCCAGGCGGCGCTTCAGTTCGGCTTCGATCTGCGGCACGAAATCGTCGATTACATCCTGCAGGATGAGTTGGGCGGCGGCGCGCAGTTCGCTGTCCAGGCGATTCAGCTCACTGTCGCGGCTGATGCTTTGGTTGACCGTTTCGCGCAGTGTCGGTGCCGCTGCAGGCTGGAACTGAGGGGCTGGGGTTGGCGCGCTGACTGGCGGCGTGACGATTTCGGACAGCAGCGGGATGCTGTCCGGGTCGAGCGAGTCGATCAGCAGTGGCGGTTCGAGGTTTTCATCGCCCAGCAGTTGGCGGATCGACTCGAGGTCGTTCAGCAGTTGTGCGGGTTTTTCCGGCGGTTTTGAGCTGTCCATGATGCGTTACTAAAGTTCGACTCGTTTTGGATCATAGCCGCGCTGGCGATAGCTGCGGAAATTCTCCCGGCAGGCGGTCAGCAGTTCGGGTTCTTGGTTGACGATTTCAATCACTCGGCTAAAGCGTTCAATCTGCGGTGACAGGCTACTGCCGAGGTTGATCAGGACGCCTTGTGCACTGTGCGGTTCTTCGTCGAGGCCGATTACCACCGGCGCCTGCGCATCGTCCTGATGCAGGCTGTGCGGGACGAAACTCTCGGCCTTGAAGCGCCACAGCCAGTCGTCCAGGTCAACGCACTGCTGCGCATCGCTGCCACGTAGAAACACCGGCAGGCCAGCACGCCAGGCTTTCATCGCCAACTGGCAGGCGGCGCGCAGGCGATCACCCGGAGTGGCAGTGGACAGTACGTAGAATTCGATACGCATAACGGGCTCGATTAAGAAGCGCTCCGGCTACAGGTTATGTATCAGTCTCAGCGGGGGCTGGCCGGTACATTGCCCTGGCGGCTTGACTAGCCAGTCGGGCGGCGGAGTTTACGCCTGTAGCAAATAACCAGCTAGTGAGCTGCAGGCGTGTTTTTGCAGAATTCATGACCGCCGCGCTGCGGCGGCTGCGCGTTGCGCCGGGTTAGTTGACCGGGCGCAACGCGCAGTAACTCGGGCGAATACTCAGACCCTGCTGCGATCCAGCAGGTATTGCGTGAGCATCGGCACCGGGCGGCCGGTGGCGCCTTTGTCTTTGCCGCCGCTGATCCAGGCAGTGCCGGCGATATCCAGGTGCGCCCAGTGGTAGCTCTTGGTGAAGCGCGAGAGGAAGCAGCCAGCGGTAATGGTGCCAGCTTTCGGCCCGCCGATATTGGCGATGTCGGCAAATGGACTATCCAGTTGCTCCTGGTATTCGTCATACAGCGGCAGTTGCCAGGCGCGGTCATCGGCGGTGAGGCCTGCGCCGAGAATCTGCTGCACCAATTCTTCGTTATTACCCATCAAACCGGAGACATTGCTGCCCAGGGCCACGATGCAGGCACCGGTGAGGGTGGCGATGTCGATCACCGCTTGCGGCTTGAAGCGCTCGGTATAGGTCAGGGCATCACACAGCACCAGGCGGCCTTCGGCATCGGTGTTGAGGATTTCCACGGTCTGCCCGCTCATGCTGGTGACAATATCGCCAGGGCGTGTGGCGCCGCCGCTCGGCATGTTTTCGGCGCAGGCCAGTACGCACACCAGGTTGATCGGCAGTTGCATTTCGAGCACGGCTTTCAGGGTGCCGAACACGCTGGCGGCGCCGCACATGTCGTACTTCATCTCGTCCATGCCGCTGGCCGGTTTGATGCTGATGCCGCCGGTGTCGAAAGTGATGCCTTTACCGACCAGTGCGTATGGTTTTTCGGTTTTCTTGCCGCCCTGGTAGTTGAGCACGATCATCCGTGGCGGCTGGTCGCTGCCCTGGGCGACGGCGAGGAAGGCGCCCATGCCGAGTTCCTTGAGCTTCTTCTCATCCAGGATCTCGACTTTGAGATTTTTGTAGGTCTTGCCCAGTGCCTTGGCCTCTTCGGCTAGAAAACTCGGGTGGCACAGGTTCGGTGGCATATTGCCGAGGTCTTTAGTGAAGGCCATGCCGCTGGCAATCGCCTGGGCATGGGTGCTGGCGCGCTGAGCATCGGCCAGGTCGGCTTTGGCGCTGAGCAGGGTGAGTTTTTTCAGCGCGCCGGCTTCGGCCTTCTGGCTTTTGAAGCGATCAAAGCAGTAGCCGGCATCGGCCAGGCTTTCCACCATCAGGCGGGTCTTGCCGTACGTGTCACGATTCTTGACCTGCAGCTCGTCGAGCGCCACAACCGCGTCATTCCCGCCTAGGCTCTTCAATGTGGCGTAAACGCTGGTGATAATTTTGCGCAGTTGGCGGTCAGACAGTTCGCTGTCCTTGCCGGTGCCGACCAGCAGTACGCGTTCGGCTTTTAGCCCTGGCAGGTTATGTGCCAGCAGGGTCTGGCCGAGTTTGCCGGTCAGGTCACCACGTTTACGCAGGGTGCTGATGGCGCCCGCGCAGGCGGTGTCAATTGCTGTGGCCGTTTCGCCGAGCGTGCGGCCTTCGCCGACAGGGATAACCAAGGTGGCGGTTTTTAGTGTTTCTGGGCGTGCGCTTTTAACAATAAATTCCATTACGTGGTGTCCCCAAGACAACGAGTCGCTATTGCAGGATAATGCCGGCTTAAATTTCGAGGTTCGCGAGTTGAGCGAGCCGGCAAGCAGTGTGGCTAGTTTGAGCTTAGCCAGCTGAGCCTGACAACCCTGGAGTGTCTGGTTTGATCGTCTTCCGTTATTTGTCTCGTGAAGTGTTAGTGACTCTGAGTGCCGTGAGTGCGGTGCTGCTGGTCATCATTATGAGTGGGCGTTTTATTCGCTACCTGGCCCAGGCAGCCCAAGGGTTGCTCGATCCCGGCGTGCTCTTGCTGATAATGGCGTACCGGATTCCAGGCTTCTTGCAGTTGATTCTGCCGCTGGGATTGTTTCTCGGCATTTTGCTGGCCTATGGGCGGATGTACCTGGACAGTGAGATGACCGTGCTTTCGGCCACCGGTATGAGCCAGCAGCGTTTGCTTGGTTACAGTCTTGTGCCGGCCACCCTGGTGGCCCTGCTTGCCGGCTGGCTAAGCCTGGGTCTGGCGCCGCAAGGCGTTGAGCAGGTAGCGCGCATCCTCAATCAGCAGAGCGCCATGACGGAGCTGGATACGTTGGTGCCGGGGCGTTTTCAGTCAATGAAAAACGGCTCGCGGGTGACTTACACCGAGGAGCTGTCCGAAGACCGTGGCTCGCTGTCAGGGGTGTTCATCTCTGAAACGCAACTGAGCAGCCAAGGCGACAAGGAACGCGGTATTTCGGTATTGGTGGCAGAGTCAGGTCGCCAGGAAATCCAGGCCGACGGTAGCCGCTACCTGATTCTGGAGAATGGCTACCGCTATGACGGTAACCCGGGACAGGCCGATTATCGTGCAATCAAATACGACACTTACGGCGTGTTGTTGCCCAAGCCGGAAGTGGCGGTGGATGTGACGGATCGTGAGGCGATGCCGACCCGGGAGCTGGTGGGCAGCGATGAGCCGCGCATGCAGTCCGAGCTGCAATGGCGGTTGTCGATTCCGGTGTTGGTATTTGTAATTACTCTGCTGGCGGTGCCACTGTCGCGAGTTAATCCACGTCAGGGGCGCTTTCTTAAGCTGTTGCCTGCCATTTTGCTGTACATGGCTTATCTGGCGCTGTTGATTGCGGCGCGCGGTGCACTGGATAAAGAGAAGATTCCAGCAGTGCTGGGCCTGTGGTGGGTGCATGGGCTGTTTGCCTTGATCGGGCTGTTGTTGCTGTATTGGGAGTCGCTGCGTTTGCGTTGGGCGGCGCGTCGTGTGGCACAGGGGGTGGCCCGTGGTTAAGTTGGATCGCTATATCGGTACTCAGGTGTTTATCGCGATTTTGGCGGTGCTGGGCATCATTGTTGGCTTGGCCCTGTTGTTTGCCTTTATTGATGAGTTGGGTGATGTCGAAGACAACTACAGCATGCTCGACGCCTTGGGTTATGTGCTGCTGACGGCCCCGCGGCGCATCTATGAAATGCTGCCGATGGCGGCGCTGATCGGCTGTCTGATTGGTCTGGGTTCGTTGGCCAGTAACAGTGAGCTGACCATCATGCGTGCGGCTGGAGTGTCGATCGGGCGCATTGTCTGGGCGGTGATGAAGCCGATGCTGGTGCTGATGCTGGTGGGTGTACTGATTGGTGAGTACCTCGCGCCCTACAGCGAGAACCAGGCTCAAGCCAGTCGTGCCATGGCTCAGGGCGGTGGTGAGGCGCAGAGCTCCAAACGCGGGCTGTGGCATCGTCAGGGGCAGGAGTATGTGCACATCAACGCAGTCCAGCCCGATGGCGTGCTGCTCGGTGTTACCCGCTATCGATTCGATGAACAAAAGCGCATGCAGACTTCCAGTTTCGCCCGGCGTGCGCAGTACCAGGGTGATCACTGGCAGCTCGAAGACGTGGCAACCACGCATTTCCGGGAGCGCAGCAGTGAGGTCATCAAGCAGGATCGCGAGCGTTGGGACGTCGAGCTAACGCCGCAACTGCTTGGTACCGTAGTGCTGGCGCCGGATGCGCTGTCAATGACGGGCTTGTGGAGCTACATCCATTACCTGGCAGAGCAGGGGCTGAATAACAGTCAGTATTGGCTGTCGTTCTGGACCAAGGTGTTGCAACCGTTGGTCACGGCGGCGCTGGTGTTGATGGCGATTTCCTTTATCTTCGGCCCGCTGCGTTCGGTGACGTTGGGGCAGCGGGTATTTACCGGCGTACTGGTAGGGTTTGTGTTCAAGATCAGCCAGGACCTGCTCGGGCCGTCAAGCCTGGTGTTTGGCTTCTCGCCGCTGTTTGCGGTGCTGGCTCCCGCCGGCATCTGCGCACTAGCAGGTGTCTGGCTGCTGCGCCGCGCGGGTTGATCCGTCGTAAAAAAGCCGGCGTACACATCCAGTGTGCGCCGGCTTTTTTTGCTCTCTTAATTTGTGTTTGCCGGTTCTTTGTCGTGTGTCGCGGCGCTGCACTGGGAGCGTTTCCTGGCTATTTTGTGGCAGCCATCTACTTCTTGTGGATGTTCTTGGGCAGCTGGATAACCTGGCTGTCTGAATAGATGTCGTGCCAGCTGCGCTTGTCCTTGTCCCAGAGTACCCAGAGAAAACCCAGGCCAAGCAGCAGCCAGGAGCCAATCGCGACCAAGAAGCGCAGCAGTGCCTGCCACAGGCTGATGGCACTGCCGTCACTGTTCTGGATGCGCAATCCCCACACTTGCATGCCGAGCGTTTGACCATTGTGGGTCCAGAACTTGGCGAAAAAGCCAAACAGACTGAGAAACAGCAAGGTTGAAAGCAGGGGGTCGCCGTCCAGAGCGCCGGCATCGGACATCTGCTTGAGTTGTGCTTCACCATAGAAGCCCATCAGGATCAGCTTGTAGGCAAAGGTCACCACGATCAGCAGTGCCAGGCACAGAAGAACGTCATAAAAAATGGCAGCAAGGCGGCGGATCAGTCCGGCGCTGGGAAATTCACCCTGCGGACGCAGCAGGTGTTTCGGCATGATCGGCTCTTTACTCGGGGCTGATGGGGGCGCTAACAATGCGGCATCGTCGTGCAATAAAAAAGCCCCTGATGTTGCCATCAGGGGCTCTTCAACACGGCAGGCCTATTCCTGAATCTGAACTTCGTCAGCCTGCATGCCTTTTTGACCTTGGACGGCGATAAAGCTGACCTTCTGACCTTCTTTCAGGCTCTTGAAGCCGTTGCTTTGAATCGCACGGAAGTGGACGAATAGGTCCGGGCCGTTTTCTTGGGTGATAAAACCAAAGCCTTTCTCATCGTTAAACCACTTGACGGTACCGTTCTGACGATTAGACATGTTGTATTTCCTTGAACCTGGGATTAATGACGGCCGAACTCGATATGAGGGGCTGGTACTGGTTGCAAGGAGGTGTGCGACGTCGAGCGGGATGTAGCGGATCATCGAGGATCTACTGCACCAGGTCACGATTTTCGGCGACCCATGCAAACACAGTGGGCAGAAACTTTACGCTAACTGCTGGGCGGGTGCCAACCCCTGCCAAAGCAGCGGATGCTGGGTGTTAAAGGAGCTGTTCGAGCGATGCGCGATAGGTGTCAGGACGATCTGGGTTTAAGGCTTGATTACTGATCAATTGGCCTGTGCTGGTGCCGTGTGTTAATCGCGCCGCTAAGGAATTGCAGGCAATAAAAAACCGGCTCAAGTGGCCGGTTTCTAGGGGTTTCAGGTCGTTTCGGTACGTCCTGAGAAAATCTAATGGTGCCCGGGGGAGACTCTAAAGCATTCCGCAGTTAACGGCAAATTTCGACAGATGACGGCAGGGCCAGTATTGGCGGGGCTTTCAGGCCGTAGGGTGTTGTCAGTTGCGGGCGGTTTCGTGCAGTTCCGTGATAGCCTTTACGCCAAATTTACGCCAAGGGGGCGGATGTGGCGTCATTCAGGAAGCGGAGCGGCGGCTGGCGTGCCGAGGTCGTTAAGCGTGGGGTGCGGGAGTCGCAGACTTTCCCGACGAAAGCTCAGGCTCAGGCGTGGGCCACTCAGCGAGAGGCGGAAATCCTAGCCGGCGTGCCTGGGCACTCTGCTGGTGTGAGTTCGAGTCTTTCAGATGCACTCAAACGATACAAGGAAGAAGTGTCGCCCACCAAAGCCGGTAAGCGCTGGGAAGAGGTGCGGCTGGACAAGCTGGATAATGATCTGGAGTTTGCCGGCGAGCGCATTGGCGACGTGACAGCAGACCAGATAGCCGAGTGGCGCGATGCCCGCTTAAAGAAAGTGGCGTCACCCACGGTACGCCGTGAGATGACATTGCTGTCCTCGGTGTTTGAGATTGCCAAGCGTGAGTGGCGTTGGTGCAAAACCAACCCGGTGCGTGAGGTAAAGCGCCCGAGCAATGGCCGGCCGCGTGATCGGCGGATTCAGCCAGATGAGGAGCAGAAGCTGCTCGCGCGCCTTGGGTACATCGAGGGTGTAAAGCCTGAGACGCTGCAGCAGGAACTGGCCTATGCCTTCCTGATCGCCATTGAAACGGCCATGCGCCAGGGCGAGATACTGGGGCTGACCAAGGCCACCACCCACCTGGCTAAGCGCTACGTTCGGCTTGAGGCCACCAAGAATGGCGACAGCCGTAACGTGCCGTTGAGCAAGCGGGCCGTTGAATTGCTGCAGCTGTTGATTGATGCGGCAACTGGGCGGCAGGAACTGTTCCGGCTCAAGTCCGCTTCGGCTGATGCGATGTTCCGCAAGGTGCGCAATGAGCTGGAGATAGTGGATCTGCACTTCCACGATACCCGGCATGAGGCCACCACGCGCCTGGCCAGGAAGTTGGATGTGCTCGATCTGGCCCGTATGACTGGGCACCGTGACCCGCGATCTCTGATGGTGTACTACAACGCCACGGCCACCGAAGTGGCCGGTCGGTTGGATTGATCAGGCTGCCTTGCGGCCTGGCCGTGGGGCGGGGAGTTTTGATCGGTTCTGCCGCGCCCAGGTGATGACCTCGCCTGCAAACCAACGCTTTGCTGCTCGAGTGCCAGTGAGGCAGGGTTGCAGCGGTGCGGGGAAGTCCGGGCGGGTCACCACGCGGCGCTCTGTGGTATCTGCTGCCAGCTTGAGGTAGGTGGCGATATCGTCCGCAGTCCACAGCTCATCTGCGGGCGTTACGCGGGGGCCGCTCAACTGGGTTACCAGGTCTTTAATAGCGGCCAGCAGTGCAGCTTGGTTTGGTTCGTCGCTCACTTGCGGCCTCCTTTACGATTCTTTCTTTTCCCGCCATGGGCGGTTGCTCGCCAGCTGACGAAGGTGGCTATGCCGCCGGCTTCGTTGCCGAGTGCATCGATGGCTGCGTCCATGATTGGGTACAGCTCTTCATAGGTCGCGGCCTGGATGGTCTTGGTTGACTCCATCAGCGTGCGGCCGTCTGGTGTTTTGATCAGGTACTCGACTGCCCAGCGCACACGCTTGCGGGGCAGTGAGCCTTTGACCTGTGCACCGCGGCCTTCTGGCAGCTCGGTGCTGTGGAAGATGGTGCAGGTCATGCGGCCTCCTGCATTTGATGGCGGATCCTGTACCCGCGCGTATAGCCCATGGGGCCGTGCGCTGGATGAATGATCTGCATGGCTTCGTTGAACTCGATTAGGCCTGCTTGCGTTAACTCCTCAAACACGGCGGCCACAAGTGCAGGGCGCATGCCGGTTGCGCGGCGCAGTGCCATGCGCCGTACCCAGTCACCGCCTGATTGTTGGAGGCGTTCTAGGATGATCCGCTTGGCGGCGCGGGCATCATAAGTGGCGTATGGCTCGTGCCTCTTGGCTGGGGCGCGGTTTAGGGGTGTGAACAGTTCGAGCTGGCTCATGCTGCCACCTCCCCATTTTGCTGGTCCACCAGGTTGGCGCGCACCAGTGCTGCGGCTACGGGTGGGCAGACGCTGTTGCCGACCATGCGAACCTGGGCTTTTTTGCTCAGTTTGGTGCCGTCTGCCAGGCGGTCGTGGATGTAGTCGGCGGGGAAGCCTTGGGCGGCGAACAGTTCGTGCGGTTCGAGCATGCGCATGCCGATATCGACAATGCGCCACGGCTCGCCGCGCACCATAACCAAGCCCATGCGGTCGACGGTGGTGATGGTGTGCAGCGGATCGTCCAGGTTCTGGCCGGCAACGGTGCCGTAGTACTTGATCAGGAAGGCCTGCACCAAGGCAGATTTGCCGCCGCCACCATCTGCCGTGATGGTGCCCAGTGGGCGATCCATCGCGTGGCCGGTGCTGGTACCGAAGTCGCGCTGAATGTGGGCGGTTACCAAGGCGTTGTGGTCAACGGTGGTCACGGTTGAGAGCGGGTCTGACAGGCTGCTGCCCGGGCCGGTGTAGTTGCCGCCATAGTGCTTGGCCAGAAACGCGGTGACCAATGCGAAGTGGCCGCCCTTTACCTCAGCGCAGATGGTGCGCAGTGGCTCGCCGGCTGGCATGTTGCGTTGGCTGCTGCCGTTGGCGTGCTCGGTAATGAAGCCGGCTTTGTTGTTGACGATGTAGGGCGTTGCCGAGTCGATGACGTAACGCTTCAAGCCACGAGCAATGCGGGCCAAGGTTTTGTCGGCCAGTGGCTTCTTGCGGTCGAAGATCGACGGGCAGGGGATGGACCAGTCGATGATGTCGCCCGCCGTGCGCCATGCCTTGAGCTGGCCGGTTTTAACGGCAGGGCTTGCAGGCTCGGCATGGGTTGGGGTTGGCCAGGTGATGGGCTGGCCATCGCGGCGGCAGATCATAAAAAGGCGCTTGCGGATGGTGGCGGCGCCGTAGTCGCAGCCGCGCAGCTCTTTCCATTCCACCTGGTAGCCTTGGCGGCGCAGCGCGTTGACGAAGGTGGTGAAGGTGCGACCTTTGTTTTTTGGGCATGGGCGGCCGTCGACGGTGATCGGCCCCCAGGTCACGAACTCTTCGACGTTCTCCAGCATGATCACGCGCGGGCGCACGGTGGCGGCGTAACGCAGGGCAACCCAAGCGAGGCCGCGTATCTCTTTGCTCACCGGCACATTGCCCTTGGCTTTGCTGAAGTGTTTGCAGTCCGGGCTAAACCAGCACAGCTCAACAGGCTGCTCGCCAACGATGTCGCGCGGGTTGACCTCCCATACCGACTCGCAAAAGTGGCGGGTGTGCGGGTGGTTGGTGGTGTGCATGGCCACGGCATCAGGGGCGTGGTTGATGGCAATATCGACCGGGCGTCCTAGGCCCAGCTCGATGCCGGTGGATGCGCCACCGCCGCCCGCGAAGTTGTCGATGACCAAGCCGCCGAAGTTGAAGCTGGGCTGAGGGTGGATGCGGTAGAGGTTGTTCATTGGCTTGGCCCCTCTACACAAACCTTTTGCATTTCGAAGCGTACGCGCTCGGATGCTTTGGGCTGATCGCCGTTCCATTCATCGGCCATCACGTCGCGCCACTCGCCAGCAAGTGTGGAGAATGGGTTGCCGAGTGGTTTTATGCCTGCTGCGGCTTCTGCATCGCGCTTATCCGTGAAGCCCACACATTCAGTTTTGTTTTCATTCCACACTAAGTAGACGTGCCGGCTCATGCTTCACCTGCCTTCACCATAGTGAGGTCGTGCGCACATTGGTCGGGTTGTGCGGTGTAAACCACACCGGTGCCGTTCTCATCGGTGATATCGCCGTGAGCGATCAAAAGTGTTTGTCCTGCAAACTCCAAGGCAGCAATGCCGCCTTCGAGAATCCAGTCCAGATACAGCTCGCCATTGCCGTTTTCTTTTGTGGTGGCCACGGCTTCGACTTGAATCGGCTCAGGCTTGGTAGCGGGTGGTGACGCGACCTGTTGTTGGCCGGCAGCGATAAGCGCGTCGATCTCTGCTAGCCGTGCCTGGGCGTCGGTGCAATAGGCGGGATCGAAGCCATGGCCGCGCGGCTTAACGCCGGCCAGCCAGATAACCTTCTGACAGGCGTCTAGGTCGCGGTGGACTTGTTTGAGCCAGTCGATGGAGACGTTCACTTCTCTGCTCATCAGGCTTTACCCCCGGCGTTATCGGCTGCGGGCTGGAACAACGGATCGGCACCGATAAAGACATCATCGGGTGCGTCGGGCCATTCGCGGCGGATGTCGTCAAAGCTGCCTTCATTCCAGAGTCGCAGGAACTCCAGTGGCCCTTCGGTTTGGAGTGCAAAGGCGATAGCGGCAGAGGCTGGGTCTACGTCGATATAGTCATCATCGCCAGCTGCGGCGGTTAGGTCGGCTTTATTCATCTGCGCTTCGGTCATCTTCTCGCTGACGCGGATGTTTTCGTCGATGCTGAGCGCGGTGGTCATCACTGCCACGGTGTCGATCAGGTCGCGGCGGTCCCAGTGGCCGTGCTCATCGGCGCTGTTGTTCTTCCAGCAGTGGCAGAAGCGGTCTTGTGGTGCCTGGCGCTCTTTCGGGTGGTTGTAGCCCACGCAGATAAAGGACTCGCCGCTGGTGGCGATGATGTTTTGCAGCGGCATGGCGCGCAGTTGGCGCATGCACTTTTGTGATTGGCTCATAACGTATCTCCCGCACTTTGCTGTGGGGCGGCGGCTTTGCGGCGCTCAATCAGAGCAAGCAACACCTCGCGCATGTACTCGGCAACTTCACGGCACTGATCTGCATCCGGTTGCTCAGCGAAGACATCAACCGCGTCTTGGCAGGCTCCGCGCACGTCAGTAGCCGAAACGAAATCCGGTACCATTGGGCGCGCATCCTCACTATGGTCTGCTGCGCTGTTGGCCAAGTGCCAAGGCGTCCAATACCCATCATCCATCGGTACCGAAAGTGGCTGGCCGGGGCCATTCCAGCGGAGGCCGAAGCGGGGCAGGCCTTTGCCTTCTGGTGGGCGGGGTGGTGGCTCTGGTGTCAGGCCGCGCAGTTGGGTGCAGATAGCTTCCAGCTGCTCGAGCTGGTTCCAGTTGCAGTGAATTATGTCGATCAGCTCGCGGATGGCTTCCTGCTTGGATTTGCGCTCATAGCGCTTGATCATGCTGCGCCGGTCGTTTCCGCCGCGTACTTCAAAGACGCTCATGCCGTAGCCCTCGCGCGGTGGGTGGTGGCCAGCAGTTGCATCAGCCGGGTTTGGTAGTGGATGGCTGCTGTGGCGGGCGTCCATGAATGAATGGCGTGCGGTGCGGGCGTGATGCCTTGCAGGCAGGGCCATGGCTCGGCGTGGGCGGGCATGAGGTCGCGCTTTTCGGTGGCCAGCGCAACCAGGTCGGCGTGTTTTACGCTGGGCGGCAGAACCGGGGAGAGGTCGAAGCGCTCGCAGATGGCTTCCCATACGCGCTGCTCGGTCACTTCATAGGTGCACGCCAAGCCGTGGCAGTGTGCCCACTCGCGCATGCCTTCTTTCAGCGGGCGCACCAAGTCGCCCACGTAGGCTTCGGTGGCGTCGTGCAGCAGGGCGGCGAGTTGATCTTCTGCCGGTACCAGATCGGCCACCAGGTAGCAGTGCTGCGCCACGCTGTAGAAGCTGCTGGTGTGCCCGTTGAAGCGGCACTGCATGCTCAGGCTGTGAGCGATATCGGCCGGGTCCACCATGGCAGCTGTGGGGTTGGCTAGGTCGAACTTCTGGCCGGAGCGGGTGAGTATCCAGGTCATACCATTGCCCCCGCTTGAAGTGTTTGATGCAGTTGCAGGGCCTTCAACAGTTGCTTGGCTTCGTGCTGTGCATCATGGAGGGCGTGGTGCTTGGTCCCTTCAAACCGCACGGCCTTGGCCTCGGGGTAGAGGGCCAGCAGCGTGCGCAGGTCGCGGTCGTTCCAGAACATCCATGGGCGCTGGATGTTGCAGGCGTCGAAGGCGTTGCCAACAATGACGTTGTCGAAGCTGCTGCCGTTGCCCCACAGCAGGGCTGTCTTGCTTGGCGGTTGGTCGTCATTAACACCCATGAAAGCGGACAGCCAGCCCAAGGCGTGCGGCAGTTCGGTCGCGCTGCCGCCGGTTATCTCAATGCGTGCGGCTTCTTCTTGCTCAAGCCACCATTGGATGGTGCTGGCATCAACCTGTAGGCCGCATTCCATAGAGGAACGCAGCGGAACCCGGTGGTAGAACTCCCCGGTGATTTGCAGGTTCTCTATGCGCACGCAGCCGATAGCGACGATGGCCGAGCGCGGGCCTTTGCCCATGGTCTCTAGGTCGAGCACGTAGTGGGTGCTGTTGATCATGCTTCACCCCGCTGGGTTGCTGGCTTGCCTTTGATGCGCAGCTGTTCGTCGATTTCGTAAACCTGCTGCATGAGGTTGGCCATGGTGTTTTCTGCGCGCTGGGCAAGCGTTGGGCTGAGCGCGGGTAGTTCGTGGCGCAGGCGCTGGAGGTTGTCCATGTGGGCGGCGCGGTGGCGCAGCAGGTCGCCCGGGGTGGCGATGGTGGTTTCCATTAGGCCACCGCCTTTTGTTCTGTTTGTTCGCTCTGCTGCATGGCTTGCTGATCCATGGCTTTAAGCGCTACATCCAGCCGTTCTGCGAGGTTGAGCAGGCGCTGTTGCATTTGGCGTGCGAAGCGCACTTGGTCGCCGGCTTGCAGGCCAGAGTAAGTGTTGGCGGCCACGTCCAGCTGGTTGGCGGCGGCTTGCAGGGTGATGCGGTCTTCATGGTTGAAGGGGTTGGCGCGGCGGGCGTAGGTGGCTACGCGGTCGTCGGC